>JGI24158J21664_10008161_pt1 | contig 13926 bp, 15 predicted proteins | sample Ectturendosymbi3_FD_21664 | JGI IMG/M metagenome (IMG submission 21664) | reverse complement strand
CATTTCCGGTGGTAAGGGTAAAGCTGCGATTGCTAACCATCTCCATGTTCATGTGGACCATGTTTCTGTCAGGCAGCAATCGCAGGTGCGGCCGCGGTGCCATACGGTGTCGTAGGCTGCTGTGAGGTCGACAAACACAACTCCGGCCTTCTTTTTAGCTGAAAAGCTATCCTCGATGTCCTGTGTCAACAAGGTGACCTGATCTACGGCCGACCTCCCGTGTCGGAAGCCCGCCTGCTCCTGTGGGAACAATGGGTCGGTGATTGTTTCGACACGAGCGTAGATGAGTCTCTCGAAGATTTTAAAGGGGACACACAACAGAGATACAGGACGATAGCTCTTTGGGTCCCACAATGGCTTCTCTGGCTTGGAGATACTGGTGCTCTTCTCCAGATCTTTTGAGTTGGCGCATGCAGGAATTGAGGAAGTCGCAGAACTAAGATTTGAGAGCCGACCCGGCGTGGAGTATAAACTACGGGAAGGAGTCCAATCCCGGAGATTTTTCTGACTTTGGGCGTCTAAGGGCAGCAGCAAACTCTTCCGGCCTGAAGGGTTCAGAGATACTGTGACCCTCAGGTGTTGGAATCTTCCATAGGTCGGACAGCTCCTTGTTAACGAGCCTGGTGGACTCGCGGTCGCTAGTCATGCTGTGTTGTGAATTCAGCTTCAAAAAATCCGTGCGGTCGTTAAAATTGCCTACGATGGATGGGAAATGGGACAGGTTTTGAGTCCACTGTCCCATCCCATGAGACGAATTCCATTCCAATGTACAGACGTGATGGTTGGAAATAGAAATGGGGAAATTATTTTTATAGTGGGAGGTGCGATCTACACGTGCTACCTACCTTGGTTGATTTGATTGTATGACGTCGTCGCTGATCGTTTCACATTGGAATGGCCTTTATTCTAAACGGATTTAAATGCGAAAAAACGCACCTGGACTCGTGGTTTTATCGAGGATAATTTTCAACAGATATTTTTCAGATTAGGTGTTTGCGTCATCTGAACGGGGTCTTTTGTAGCCTATGTATCTGATCGGTTTTCAGCTGGGTGTGGCCAAGCGGGAGTGGAAATTAGCACTAAAAACTTGAGGCATTATGACTATCCAGAAAAGCAAGTGCATGCTGCACGTAAGCAGCAATACAGTGGCGTAGCCAGCCCAAAATTTCGGGGGAGCCAAAATATTTGACTCTTGAGCGAGAAACAGTATTTTTGTTTGAGACGCCGCTTCTCAAAGCACAAAATGACTGTATATGCTAAGAGTTTGTGAGGGGGCATGGCCCCCTGGCAGTGGTGTAGCCAACCCAAAATGTTTGATTTTAGGCGAAAAACACTATTTTGTTTGGAAAAACGCCTCTCAAAGCACAAAATGACTGTTTTCCAAAAATTTGGGGGATGGCATGACCCTTTTGTCACCCCCTGGCTACGCCTATGCCCCCTGGTCCCCCCTTGGCTACGCATATGTGGCAATCCACTGCAACAAGTCGAGAAGTTCAAGTAGGCCTACCTTGTGGTATTTACGTGTGACGGAAGGTGGAGTATGGAGGTTGATACAGGGATTGGTAAGGCAAACGTAATTCTGCGTGAGCTTTGCTGCTCTCTGGTCGCGAAATGGGAGTTTTGAAACACCGCAGAGCTGCAAGTTTTTAATCGGTCTTTCTTACGATCTTCACCTCAGGTCATGAATTTCGGGTAATGGCTGAAAGAATGCTATTTCAAGTGCAAGCGGCAGAGATGGGCGTTTTGCGAAGAGTACACACGTGACATTTTGCGATAAAGTGTGCAGCTACGAAATTGGTAAAACCTTGAACTTCGAGCCATTTCTGCTCCGAATAAAGAGATCCCAGCAGCTGCGTTGGTTCGGCCACATGACTGGAATCTTCCCTGATGGGTGAGCGAGCCAAATCCTGTTGGCAACACCCACAGAAAGCGGCCCAGAGGTCGAATATGGACCAGGTGACGTGATTCCATCTCCGACCTTGCTTGGTGTGGTCTTTGTGTGGATGCAGCAGAACAATCAAACTTTGCTGAAAATCGTGAGGTATTTCGAGTCATCCGTGGGCTGCTGCCACGTGATCCCCATAGGATAAGCGGGTGTGAAAGTGAATATTTTCATATTTTTTTCAGTACCACAAGCTCCAAAAATACATGTTTCTTCTCCATGAAGCAAACCGGTAAAAAATCTGTTTGCACAAAAAAGATTGGGACCAACTTTCAGGCAATGCCGGTAAATGAGTTATGAATCAAAAACATTCCGGAAACGTTATCATCATGTCCACTCGTCAGACTTTTTATTCTAGGGCTCTGGATGCCAACCTCTCGTGTAAGTAATATGTATTTGGAACTAAATAACACTTTTTCAGTGTGCACGACGACCATGTATACCTGCGGCCCGCGTGGACACCTAATATGTTCCGCATCAGAATTTTCGTTACCCAAGTTAGAAAACAAGATCGCGTCAAAACGAAACCCCATGACAAGCAGACACGTAGACAGTAATCAAGAGAAGTCTGACATAGTTTTCGCTCCTTATTTTCCTTTGAAAGATAAAGATAGAATTTCAAGATCAAATTAATAATTTTTGCGCACGCAAGCGTCATTCCGCAATTCATGCGGCCCGCGAACCTTGATCTAGAGCTCCCTTGCTGCAAGTAGACGATTCATTTATATGCTGCAATGATGTCTCGTATCAAGCCATCGGTGGAACACTGAGCAACGGAGTACGGTAAAACAACACCAGGTTGCGATAAAAATGAGCTTGCTTTATCGACAAGACAACAAATTTGAAGATAATCTGGTTTATATTCGAAAGACCGAAGATGTAATAAAATAGTGGGTTATCCGTTGTGTCGCTCATATAGTGTGGAGAGCTAGGTGGCAACAGTGCAAAAGATGTGGGTGGTGTTGTTGTGCGTCGCCATTAGGTAACAATATCTCGTTCGCATTTAATAATGTACTCCTGTCGAGGTTCAACCGTAACAGACTTAGTGTGACGGCTGGGCGAGTGCGTTTCGCACCCCAACTCGTTTTCTGGTTTACTGTGATTTTTGTTGTGTGAAAACCAGTGCAGTTTAGAGATAATCCTATTCGAATCCCACGGTACCACAAGACCATTTGCGCAGTGAAATTTCTTTCCCGCGTCCTTGCGACATTCCAAAACACATGGGAAAACAGGAAGCTATTAGAAATTAATATGTACTGTACTTTGTTCATGTTTTGATAAGATATTATATTTATTGTAGTGATTCACAAACTTTGCAAATCATTTAGAACTCGGATAACTAACCCATAAAATATTTCAAGCTTACTAGGAGAAACATTTGCTCACTGTAAAATTTTCGTAGAGGGAACACTGTTTGGCCCGCTTTTCAAAACATTTAGTTGGTTTCCAAACCCAACACAAATGAATCACTAACGTTTACCATACAGATGTGTTAGTGTTTGTAAAAAGAAATCGAAACTTTTTACAGCGAAGACTTCATTTCTTTGCAACGGTAATGTGTGAAATATTCAAGTTGCTTTTAGCGGTCGTCTCTAATGATTCTGCATTATGAGAGTTTACATAGCTTATCCGGACGTTATTATCCATCCACGTTTTTAATTTACGATCTTTGAACCCGCGCACCTTTCCCGGTCTTACGCTCAAAGCGTGTTCGTCCTCAACCTGCATTTCAACCGCTGTAGAAGCGTAGCTTACGGACCACCCACAAAATGCTTGCAGGCTTGTACGAATTTGGCTGAGAATTGCATGCGGGCTTGTAAGAGCTTGTACGAATTTGGCTGAAAATTCGCCTGGTAGTTTGAGCAAACATTCTGTGCGATTAAAGTTAGCGCTCAGGTGCTGTTCAAGTATCAAAGCACTCGAAATCGAAATTTGACTTTTATTCCATTCAAACTGTAGCGACCTGATTGTAGCCAGAGTGCGATAGAAGTGGGAAGAGCAAAACACAAAAGAAACCACGAAATCAACCGACCAATCGGCACTCATACGATTCCACCAGGTCCAAAACTGACGTGCAAGGCAACGACGTGAACAAGTTTAGGCAGAAACTCCTCATTTTTGCAATTCCTTTCTCACCACGACGTTTTCTCAAACACATGTCACAACCTCAAATCGTTTGTTGTTACGAATGGTTGAAAGTACCTGAAATGTCGCAGAGTTACGCCCGTCTCATAAAAGGTAACAAACACCATGGGCGTCGGAAGGGGGGCCAACCCCTGTGTTTTGAAATTTTCAGCAAAAAAACGTTGTTTTCTCAGTTTCGAGTAGGAAAAAAACAAATTTGCCACTTTTGGCCCCCTTGGAAATAAATCCTTCCGTCGCCCATGACAAATACGGAAAGGTGAGGTACGCGAGAACGGAGGTTTGCAGCGCAATCTACCTCAGGTGCCAGCCAATCGAAGCCTGCGTAGCTGCTTACGAACATATCGCCAGCTGTGTCTCATTGGGCGGCTCCTGTGCGGGGTAATTTTGATCACACCCTACACTCACCACTTACAAATGGCGTTGTCCAAAAACAGCATCGGAAGCTCGGATATATATCGAAAACATTACTTTACTCACCGTTTCCGCTTCGTCGTAAGCCATCATCGGGAAACATTAACAAAACATTAAACGCTAGAAGTTGAAACGTTGAATAAAATGATGTTTTCGGTATTTGTCGCTATATTGTTCGCAATAAGAATAGAGCAATTCCGTGCATTGCTTACCAGACCTCGGATAAACGGCAAAAAAGTAAAATGGTCTTATTTCACGGTACAATATTAATCAAAAACACACTGTGTTCCGTAGACTTGTCTAACAGTCGTATTTCGAAGGGCGTGTTTAGCAAATTGTCGAACGTAGAAACATCTTCGACACCATGAGCGTCGGAAGAGGGGGCCAGGCCCCAACCTGGATTTTGAAAACTTCCGAAAAAAAGGGTGGTTTTCGTAGTTGCGAGTGGGAAAAAACAAATTTCACCACTTTGCCCCCCCACAAAAATTTTTGAAAAAACCCTAGTGCTCCCCCTGGAAAAAATCCTTCCGACAACCATGTTCGACACACGGGAATTTCGAGCGCGAAACACCGCTTCCTGGCTCATTTGATTTTTGTCTAATTTACTCCNGAAAAAAAACGNTGTCCACTGTCCTACGNGCACGTTAGCTACAACTGTGCCCGTATGCTGCAAAGCTGTTGATCTATGCAAAAATCAGGTGTGATATNACACATAGGTTTCGGTTNAAAACAAAGCTTAGAAGAAAAAGCCTGCAACACTGTAACTCAGCAAACGCTTAAGGAAAACCGCGGTAAAATAGGAGCAATTACATATTGGGATGTTGAAAATTACACTAGGATTTAGGCCGAAATGCACCGTAAGGTAACGCTGATAGTAAGTGGTAGTCGCAATGTTTGAGCTGCGGGTAGTTTGAAGCAGGGGCGGATCCAAGGTGGGCGATTGGGGGCAATCCCCCCCCTACAACCTGCGAAAGTAATTTTATTCACCATGAATTTGCACAATTCGGAAAACAGCATTCGCGATTTAACGGACATTTTGTCGTCCTTTGTTTGGTCACAGCAGAGTTGTGAAGTATACTTCATCTCTTTTGCAGTGGCGAAGCCGTTATGAAGCTTGACTTTCAAATATTACNGAGATCGTCCCCCCCCCAAGCTTNACCTTACACGCTGGGTNTGCCCCTGGTTTGAAGTCACACAAGCCGTACACGTAATGGCGGAAGTGCACATCTTGAACACAGGTAAACGCAACTACTCAAGATGACAGTGGCACTCGACTAGCAACACAAATGATTATGAAGTCACAATTGTAAAGTTGAAGGAACATACGGTAGGTACGTGATCTCACACTCGGATTTTCGATGAACCAGAGGCAAGCAAGAAAGAAAACAAGAAACTTTAAATGTGGGATCTAACTTGAGAAGCAAATGGTGACTGAGGCGGAAAAACTCACGATATTTTTCCGATTTCATTGGAAAAACCTTTGCCTCGTGTGCAGTTCCACCCGTTACAGACAAGAAAAAAACAGGGTGAACAACCACAGGACAGACCGGGGTTGAAGCTGGGGGAGTTGAAGCAATATGACATACTTGCAGTATATGTTTAGTCAATACGGCACTGTTAAATCACAACACAAGCATTGTTAAATAATAATGCGAANTAAATCTTGTGCAAAGTGTCCGGAACAATACGCAATAGAAGGCAACGTGCGTAGATCATCGAAATCGCATTTCTTCGGTATAATTCGCATTAGATCGGTACAGTTCGCGTGCGCAACACGCCATCGCGTTCACGAAACTGACGTTTGTTGGNAGGCNTCGACGAACAAACGCAATTGTTGGAAGACAAAGGTAATGATGCACAATTTGTCGGCAATNATGAAGCAAACGTCAGATCANTGTGCCACAGGCAAGGTATTGAGTGTAGCAATAGGTAGGCGGTGTGTACTGAGTGCCAGCTGTTCAGTTACATCGATATAGGCCAGGGGTCACCAAACTGCGGCCCGCGGGTCAAATCCGGTCCGCGAGGCCATTTCATCCGGCCGCAAAGACATTTTGTCAATAGTGAAAAACTAATATATTTACGAAAAGTCGATATTGCAGAATCCAACATATCCCGAAAAAATCGCAATACGTAAAATGTCCGGCCCTCGAACTGTTGTGCAATGGCTTATGTGACCCTCTGACAAAAACGTTTGGAGACCCTTGATATAGGCGAGAACGTCAAGCCCGTTTTTGGGTGAGAGCGCAAGGGAATGACGCCCTCACTACTCCAAACCTGTTCAAAATAGGCCCATGTCACCGAAGACTCCCTTCTGCTGAAGTAACACCTTCATTTTTATCACGTGATTCCGAGCTAAAAAATCAAGAGATGCCAGCATTTTGCAGATTTCATTTAATCAACTTGAAACTAAGACAAAAACGTTATCCTACTAGAAAGTTAACAGGAAAATACCAAATTGCAAAGTTCATGGGGGCCAAGTTACCCCTTGCTTCCTCTCCCAACGCCCACGTTAAAAGGCAAAGGAGGACACAATCAGCGTTCGGCAAAAATGAGTGGGACTGGTTCACTGGCAGGGAATATGTGGAAGATATTGAAGCCAACACAAACATTGGGCTTCAAAACGGAAGTCGAAATGCGCCGTGGTGAGCCTACTACGGAAAAATATTAAGTCAGGGGGTGAGACGCTCTCAGGGCTGCTGCAGAATGAATTTTCCACAAATATCGCCAGAACCTGTTTCAAGGCAACTGAAGTGGAAGAAAGGACCTTTTTCGTCGTCTGAAGGGGAAGACCAGTGTTAACAGGCTTAACCTTGGTGACTGCTAAGACATTGAGACCGCAAAGCATTTCATTTGAAAACCGAGACGGTCGTAGAAAGAGGTTTTGGTGTATTTTGATGGTGGTTTTGCTGCGAGGTTCTAGTTATTTTGAGACCGTTTCGGTCTCTCTCAGAACACCTTTAAAAACACTGAGTGTGAAGCGAAAGAGCGGAAACGGCGCAAAGCTTGGAAGTTTAAAATCGCGTTTAGAAGCAACAACGCCGCGAGTAAGTTTCGGCGTCGGTAGAAACAATCGTTCTCGAAACGTCAATCTTGTTTCGCGGAAATCTCGCGTTTTGTTGCTTCTAACGTACCTCTCAAGCACAACCTTAAGAAAAGAGCAAAATGAACTAAAGGGCAATACACACAAGCGACTACGATAGAGCATCAAGATACGCAAACTAAAAACAAAATAGGCAAACTTGCGAAACTCACAGTTGTTTATAATTTGGTCGACATCACGTGAGGACATATGAACAGCGATTTTGAAAGGTTCACGTAGCACCGCAAAAGGCACAGCTGTTGGCAATTACGCAATACATGAGACAACCATGGGCAGTCCAACAATGTGCAGGTGAAGAGGTGTCGGCATTAGGCAAACAAACGACAATAAAACGAAAGGCTATGAACTTCTTCCCAAAACGCGGATCAATCAGTTGCACGGGACATTTCGATTGTTCGTAAACGCGGATTCGACAGCTCCTCCCCAATCATTTGTACTCTTGCTACCGGGGTTGCGGAGTCGGAGGTTTTTGGGTGGAGTCGAGGAGTTTTTTGTCCGACTCCGGAAGTTCAATTCGGTCATTTTTTACATCACACTCATAAATTGGGCCTGCTGAAATGGTGCAATTTCTTATGAAACTTTTGTTGAAACAGAGAATTCTTGCTGTGTACCACGATTTCTACTAAATGCTAGTTGCTACAAAACTCTTGACAGGCAAACTTCACTCACTTTACGTTAAGGAGTCGGAGTCGGAAATTTTGGAAAGGTCGGAGTAGGATATTTTATCTCCGAATCCGCAACCCTGCCTGCTACACAATTGTGACTCTTTGTAAAGCATTCAACAAGCACCAGAGCCCACGCTGCCTTGCTCCACACAACCCAGTCATAGCAGTGTCGGGCAAGAAATGATCCTTTTCGTTGAAGCAGGAAATCTAGAACTCAGTGGCACACTGCCCAGTTCAGGCAGCTCGCACTTTTAAAGATTTCAAGAATGTCATTCTGTACGTCGGGTTTGTAAGATGTACCGCTTGGTGAGGGGGTCCATGACCAACGTGCACTGACGCAAGACGCGCGCAACGTCGCAATGAAGAGGAGCTTCTCCAGACGGGAGCTCAATGAAAGATGCGTAACACTTGCCGAGGATACCATGAAAACAAAGAAAAAGCGCGGCGAAGCTACCTTTCAGGCATGGCTGCAGTGCGGTGATCACGCACGGATCAAAGGCATAGCGAGTGTTGGAACCTGATGCACCCAACCTGGGATTAATCGCCAGCGCCGGCGTTCAATAAAAATAAGACAATGTTCTCAATCATCGGCGGGCGCAACTGAGACGCGATCCAGTCAGAAATCAGAAAATATGCTAATTTCTCTCTCGGGCACCGGTTGCGTTGTCTGCGAAAAAAAGCATCCGTTTCAAAAACAAAACAAAAAGCATCCGTTTTAAAATGTTGTCAGCGAAAAAAGCATCCGTTTCAAGATAAGCAATAGTTACTTGCGTTGGGATTAGACTCGTCGCTTCTATTTACAAAACCAGTGCCGTTGCTGCGCAAGAAAAGACAAGTGTTTCGGCGACAGAACATTAGGTTTTTGTAGGGGTGGGGGTGCGCATTAAGATTTGGGGGGAGGTGGGAGAAACATCGATGAAACTTCACAAACCGATAGGATTTTTTTGGAGGTTGGGGTTTAAACAGCGATGAAATTTCACTGATACTTTTTTGAATACCACAAACCTAATAACGGTTTCTAGTCTGCTGACCAATAGTTTACGGGCAAACACGTTCAACTCAAGTGTGCGACCGCAACGTGACGAGAACCTGCGAGTTCCACTTGAAACCACGAACGATTCAGCTCCCGACCTCGCACAATCAAAAGCAGCTTGCGAAAACCTGATTCAGTGTGAGAACAACTCTCATCTGTCAATCGATCGTTCAAACCGTCACCGCAAGCAAATACCGACCGGCGTGATTTACCGCTTGTGCAGTTACGCTAATTTTCTACAGAAAAAAGTTTGGCTACTTTGGCACCAGGAACACTCACTGGATTTATCGGCTACATGGATAGCTTTCACGTGCCAAAAAATTGTTTTGCCTGGTGACTGTAACTACGTAACTACATTAATTATTTACCAGGTAAATACAAAGACATTTTACCGTTGTTTCAACCTGGTAACAAAATTTAAGAAGTTTTTTACTTCAGGAGACCAAAAGGCACCTAGCAGGCTAAACTGGGCTTAATCGTCCGTAAAATCAGTTTTATAAACGCCAGGTTTTCGCCAACACTGGGTAATATGCAGGGACGTGACGAGGTTAGATGACGTCCGGTGTCAAGCGAAATTTCTGACTTCACGCCATATGCGCATGCACAGGGTAATATTCTACATATCAAATATGCTGAGAAAACTGATGATTAGGGCTTAGGGTTTGGTGTTTAGGTAAGTGTGTCGGGTTAAGTTTGGGTTAGAGTTAGAAAAAGAAAAATAGTTGAGGTCTAAGAATAAGTCCAACGTTTTTCAGCGGTTATAGTTATTCCCGTACTGCAGCTTGTCATGTGTATCAGACATCTTACCAAAAAGTTTTAATTTACATAACACACATCAAAAAAGTAATCACCAAACTTCATTCCTTTACTCTGAGAAGCAAAATAATTGACAAACAATAATAGGTCATAAATTTCGCTTGACACCGGGGCAAGAAGCAAGTTCGGTGTCCCAATGTTCGAAACTGAGGTCTTTCGGAAGCAAATGTACTGTATTGAAGAGTGTACTTGCGACATTGTTGGGACTTTTCGGTGGCCCCGCAGTGATTTGGCATCAGGGAATTGTGCCCCCCTTGCCCAACTCGTATGACCAGGTGAAGAACAAGTTGTGCCCAAGCATTAAAGCACCCACGTCTCCCCCCAGATACTGAACAAGCTCAAGCGCCGCACAAACCCAAGCTGGTTCGTTAACGTCGAGCTGCGAAAGCGTCTGTTTGCACCTTTTGAACGGTCTGCCTTGAATAGTCCAATTTTGATAAGGTGCCATTGCGAACACACCCCGTGATTACAGCATCGACTTAACATATGATAACAAAACCCGGACGATAAAAGTTCCAGGCAAGCCCAGTGTAGTATGTTGTACTTCGAAAATTTGAGGGACACTAACACAGTAGGGTAACCAGCCCAAAATTTTGGGAGGGGCCAAATCTTTTGAGTTTAAGTGAGCAAAAGTATTTGGTTTGGGACACCGCGTCTCGAAGCACAAAACGACAACATTCGCAAGAAAGTTGGGGGGCATGGCTCCCTTAACCCCCCTGGCTACGCCTATGCACCAACATGCCGTTTATCGAACTGTCAGAAAAAAATCAAAACAACAAACGGAGGCAGTTTGCCAGAAATTTTTCAGGCAAATCCTGAACCTGACTTCAAAGAGAAAATTTTCTCAACACTTACGGGACAGATATTTTATTTCAAAGTCAAAAAGTGCAGATTAAGCGCAAACAAAATAACGAAAAACGGTCGTACCCGCCAGTTATCTTCCGGATAGTCTTCGAAATTCCGTGTATCGCCGCTGTGCCTGACTTTGGGGATGATCGGCGGCTGAAAGAAATTGTATCTTTTCGTTAATTGTTCAGGTTCTCGTTTACTGCTCAGTTTACCACAGGGTAGCTTATCTTCGTTACCGTGGCAACCGTTCGGATAAGCCATAGAAGCGCAAGCAACGACCGACACACACACAGCCTTCCAGGAGGTTACCGTTTTTCGAAAACTAACACAAGGCGAGATCTGCCGACAACAAGAAAAGAAAACTGAAGATATTATCGAAAAACTCGCAACTTATCGCATTTTTTCGGGTTCAACGAGCGCGAGGCCAAATAACAGCTTCGGGCAAAGTACAATGGCGATTGATTGGTCGCAAAGCAAACCCGGCGTATACGGTTGATTTTGCAAATGTTTTTTCACGCCGCGTGAGGCGCGCAAGCACAAACTCGGGTGAAGAGAATGGCGAGAGAGCGAAGGCTCTTCTATCAATCCAGCACATCGACGCGTTGGTGTGTTTTTGCTTGCGCAGCCAACTTTTCGTTCCGGCGACTAACGCAGGCGCGCACAGCGTTCCTGCGTTAGTTCAATCCGGAACAAACGCCCAGTCATTCTACGAGTGTATTCAACGTGCTGGAGCGGTGTTTGTCGTCTCGTGGGACATTTTTTGCCAAATTTTCCTGCATTCCGAACGGACAGTGCCGACAAATCACAGCCGGGCAAAAAAAGGAGAGAAACAAGAACGAAGAAGAGAAAGAAAAAAGAAAGGCAAAGAGAAAACGAAGAAGAGAACAATAAGAAAACAAAGGAAAGACGCAGACTTCGCTTACAATCACTTTCTTCTCCACCGCCGCTTCCCAATCAACTGTTTTGAACCATTTGTGCCGTTTCACGTCTTGGGCGCCGTTCTTGAGGTTGCCGATGCGCCGCGTCCGATCGGCCGCGAGAAGCCTCTTGATCAGATCTCTGCAACAGGCAGAGCGTAAGTTTCTGTGTCAGTTGCCTCGCATTGGCCGCTTAATAAAGCATATTTTCTGAATCCAACTCGCTTTATTTTCACTAAAGAAACGAATCATGTCGTTCGCGCACTTATCATCGCCGAATTCTTCCTGGGATTAACGCAAACGGCACAACCAAGACTTGCGCCCTGTTGAAAAGCGTTTTTTTAACCTTTCCAACCCGACTACCTCTATTCCTAAAGAGTAAAGATATTTACTGAAGGACCCTTCGTCCGTGGTTATGCCATTAGTGAAACAAGTGATCGTTGTTCTTAGTGCATCTAAGGGTTAAAAGAAAACACGTTGGCTTTTCTTATGGGTACCCCACAGTATTTCACTAAGCGCTCGTTAAGAACCACCGCTGCGGAAACTCTTTTTACCGCATGTTTCCCTTAACAACGAGAGCGAACTTACACCTGAAGATTTTGCTGCTTCTGACTGAAACCAAGCCAAGAAAGCTTTTTCTTCTTTTTTTTGGAAGCCGTTCAACAAGCGCTGGTTGCGCTCCCGGCATTGTTTAAACGAGAAATAAGCAAATAGGCGTTGTGCATTTTCGCATGCGTGGCCAAGGGTAGCGATCAGAATTCCACACACCGCAGCACTGTTCTAGGCTTGCTGTTCCAGCGACCGGTGAAATCTGCCGCAGCCGGGGTGAACGTCTGGTTTTGCAAAAAGTGAAGAGCATTTAAGCACGTCACAGAAGCTGTGCGCTTTCAACCGAGTGATGACAACCTTGACGTTGCATGTAAATCACACCCAGGGGTAACCGTACCGGACGTGACGCATTAATGTAAGCTTTTATGAAAAACAATGAGGCTTTAGTTCACAATCGCTGCTAAATGTTCCGCCAACGACTGACCTGACCTTTCAACACTGGTATTTATATCACGTGATTTTTTTGGCACAATCTCAACCGTAGAACACTCGGCGTGACAGTGATGCTAGCGGCTGGGGATCGATGCGTGCCACGTGTGGAATGTATATAAATAGGCTTTTACGCCGTCTGAAGCTCAAGTTCTCTTTTTATTACGCTGACGATCAATTTGTAGTGTTTGCTGCATTGCGGACAATCGTTAGGTGCTCTGCACAAAAGCAGGGCATTGTTGTTTTTTTGTGAAGAACCTCAATGAATGAATTACAAAAGTAAAATGAAATTTTAAAAATTTTAATGAAAGCTAAAATCTTTGAGTAAATTACCAGTTGAGGAATTGAAAGAAAAATGACGCCGCGAGCACCGAACTTCGACTACGTACGAAAATTGCACAAGTTTTCGCCAACGCAACATATATAAATATTTTTTTGCACAAAATTGTGTACAGGGTTTTTTTAAGGTGTTTTAGGGACCCGATTCGGGTCCCTAAAATCAGCAAAAATTATCATCGGGCCTCTAGAATCAGAGAAAATCGGGTCCCTACAGGTTCATACCGGGCACCTAACATTATCCTTAAAAAAACCCAGTTGTGTATAATTTTTTTTATGCAATTTTTCGTCAACGCAAAATATAAAAATAAGTGTCGACTACGTACGAAAATTACACAATTTTTCGCTAACGCCACATAGACAATCGTTCATCGACGTACACTTGCAAAAACTCGTTTCGGGACAATTTAAGACTCAAAGTTATAACAAAAAAGATTAATATATTCCAGTTATTTTAACTTCAGTCAAAGCAATTGGTGGTATGGCCGATCTAGCCTCCTAACCTTACACACACTGTACTTGCTCAGGACATTATACTGGCGTTAGGTTTAACAGTGGTTCCCGATTTCTTGTGGACGTTGCTTCATCTAAGCAAGGTGTAGTAATGCACAGCATCCCAGTGTCTTCATTGTACACGCGCCGGAAACTGGAAGTTGTGTTGGTTATGAATACAT
>JGI24158J21664_10008160_pt1 | contig 13927 bp, 8 predicted proteins | sample Ectturendosymbi3_FD_21664 | JGI IMG/M metagenome (IMG submission 21664) | reverse complement strand
TGAAGCTATCTTCTGCAAGTGCGGGTGGGGGGGGGGCAAAAAACTCTCAACGTTTTTGTTTCAAAAGCGTCACCAGTGTCGATGAAAGACTATACCAATACATCAGACGAAGAACTATCGGTATCGACGAAAACGCTAAAACGGGACAAAAGTTTCACAAGTTGCACCAAGAACGTTGCAAGTGCAGCGATTAACGTTACTTAAAGAGCCCAGCAGACACATGCAGCGAGAACGCCGCCATCTAAATGTTTTTAAATATCCGATCACGCCACAAGTGATAGTTACTACGCAAAAAAAACGCGCAATGCGTTTCAAACCGAAACGTGCTAAGACTCTGCCTGAAGTCGAAACTAACCTTTTTCAAATTTCTACATTACTAAAGGTAAAAAACAGTTAATATCACAAAAAAAAAATTATCACAGGAAATTAACAATAAGCACCGCTCTAACACAGTACGCCTGTACGAAGCCTGTTGAAGGCAATGTGCCGTTGTGTCCTCGTGTGGCTCTTCACCCATGATTCGTAAAAGGTTAAATTAAAAAGCACGTGCACCAACCTAATCAAGGCCAATTCAGCTGCAGCATAAAATTAAAATAGTCAGGGTGTCATTTTCATTCACCACAGCATGTCATCGAATGGAGCGGGTATACAGAAGCAATATCGTTGCAAGACACTGAACTAAAATCTATGCGCGAGCTGAAAGGCAAACGAACACGCAAAACTTTACTTATGAAAAAGAACAAATCATCATGGCGAACACTCATTAACAGATTCAAAGCCAAATAAAATAAACATGGCGAGGCAGATCTCAAGCGATCAGTGCAAACATTTCAGTTCTAGAACACTTAACCTGCAGCTACGTCTCACGATTTTCACACAGGTTACGAATGGGCGTTATCAAACAAGACTACAACTGGAACCGCAATCGCCATGCAGGCAAAGTAACGCAAGCTGCCTTTCACACAACGTTACACGCCGAATACCTGATTGACAGCACGCATAAAGCCCCGATTGAAGGGGAATAGAGCGTCCACTTCATGTTCACATACTCAAAGGCACAGGGCAACGGTGCGTTGGCATCCAACAGGAAATATGGTTGCATCAGCGTGAGAACGGCGTACACGCCTGAAAACGCGAGACCGCGAATGGCAGTGGAGACGATATCACAAACGATTGATCTCAGGGAGTTGGTCGTTTGACGTTCTGCAAACACGCATCACATTATTTGCACATAAGGAACATCATGACAAAAGAAAAAAAATGCAGCCAAAACAGTTCACACAATCAACGCGGGTCAATGAAGTTGTCAACGTCATTCCGGGATTTTTGAAAGTGTTTCGCGCTATAAAAAACAGATTGGGAGGGAGAACGCACTGTCGCGAACGGCAATAAACCTGATAGTTGCTACTCAGTGGGGAACGAGGTTAGGTGGCGCATCCATGTTCGAATCTAAGGTCTTTTGGGAGTAAGTGCACTGTATTGAAGGAAGTGCTTGCGACATTGAGACTTTCAGGAGCCCAGGGCATTGTTCGTCCCTTGCCACCTTTCGATAAGCCCCTGTTGCAACAGTCCAAAATAACTAAGAAAAGTCTCAGTTTAAATTATTATGGAGCCACAAAAACAATGAAACCAAAAGCCTGACCAAAATTTGAAGTTGTCGATGCACTATATGCAAAATAGTTGCGTAAATGAAATGGTCAACAACTAACACGGAATTTAAAACATTCAGATTTAGAAACTTAAAAAATTAATTTAAAATTCGCCGAAAAGTGCGGTAATGTGTGATTTTATCACGTGACATCATCACCAGTAGACGTTGGTTGCGTCAGGAGGTCGAACGGGCAAATCAAACAAACAACATCACAGGAAGAATGCTACCTGATGCAGTAGGATCAGACTCGAAGCCACCAATGACACTAAGGCCACAGCAGTGCCTGTCAGAAATCCAAGAAAACGGTAAGGGAAAAATCCACCATATCCTTGAACATCTGTATCTGTTATCGTCAAATTGCAAGAATTATCCGCAGCTGAAGAGCTCATATTTCTGCAAGAAAACCAACAGGATCCGTCAAGAAAACCAACAGGATCCGTCAAAAACCTGCCAGCTTGGCAGCTACGGTCGCTTCAGATACGTGCTGGCCATTTCACTGCAATAGCTAACGTCGAGATTTCAACACTACCAAGATGTTTTAACTATTATAACTATATTATGAACTATGGCTATTTATTAACTGTTACATGAAAAAACTACCCGGCTTTTTGTTCTGATCTCAACTCCCAGTTGCAGCGGTCTGCTTTTGTTAAGCCAACAATAGCCAAGAGAAAAATGAGAAGGTTGATGACAATCATGAATGATTTGATGACAATGGGGCGTCCTTTTATTCCAAATGCAATCAGAACTGCGAAAAAGATATTTTTTAGCTGATCTGGTGATCTTGATCTCAACAAAAAGAGTTTACTTTGAATTGGCCATCGCTGTCATTACTACCGTTTACTACAAGAGAACAACTGCTGCGGGAAAACACCTCACATGTTTCTTAGAGAAAGCAGGGACCAAAGTTATCGCCCACCCTGTCCTATCAAGAAACGTGATAGCGCAAAACATGGTCTCTTTCATTTGCAGGTGTAGTGATCGCTGCATATCAAATATGCCTGCAGTAGACATATAACAAGGCCCCTCCTACACAAACGTACCAAAAAACTTGATGGTGAAGCCGGAGCCTGAAATTTGGGTTCTGGTTCCACAGATGTAGTTTTTGGGGCAAGCGAGTTGTACAAATATTACAAATGTTTTTCAATGGACTAAATCGCTCTGGGTCTGGAACCAAAAACTTTCAAGTGTTGGAACCGAATCCAAAAAATTAGATGCCTGGAGCTGGAGCCGGAAATTTGGGTTCCGGCTCCACAGCCCTGCCAGATGCATTGCCTTCCCACAGTAGCCCCTTGTTTTGCTGAAGGTTAGCGTGAAAACGGTCAGTCTGTCCAACAGTATTATTCGGGCAGTTGCTACCATGAAATGAGTAAAGCCAATACTATCGCACATCAGTCGCTTGTCTAAAACCCAGATGCGGTCCTTGCCCAGAGGGGCCTGTTTGAAATATTTGCAACAATCTCCCCCATTAGTCATCAGCAAGTGGAAACCACACATTGCACCAGCTACTCATCTTGAAAGGCTAGTGGGGGCAGCCCTGAGTGCTTTCACTCTGGATGACATGAAACCTATGCATCAAAAATTTTGCGATGCTGAGATGCTGCTTACGAATCATGCATGCAAAGCGAATTTAAAATATCAGGTAAAATATTTCTTGGAAAAATGTACAGTGAAATAATAGACACTGACCAATTACTGTTCCAATAATGAACAAAGAAAGGACGTCAGGATGAGTGCAACACCAGGTAAATTAACTGAGCAACAATCCATGAAAAAAGAATGGATCTGCTTTGCTAGCAAAGCATCAAAGTTAGCAATCAACGCCTTTGCAATGCATGATGTGCCTGAAAAAAAACAGGATGACTGTAATAAATAAGTGCCTAGTAAATACATTTCGTTAAAATAACTATCAAATGGCTATATAGAATTCTTTTAGGCAACTGCCAAATTGCATCCTCAGCTTATCAAATTTGTATTCCTTTTTTGAGCACCTACCAATCATATATGATAGAATCAAATGCCAGCCAATGAAGAAAGCACTGAGTTCACCAACAGTGGCATAGCTGCACAGATAACACGATCTTTCTCCAGAGACATGTGCACCAAATTCAACAGAACAAAGGCCTGGAAAATCAATAAAATATTTTATTGATTCCCAAATTCTGCCTACGATGCAGGCAAATAGATCTTTTAACAAATGGACGACAAAAAGAAAATTTAATTCAAAGCAAAGAACACAGAAACGCTTTAAAAATAAGAAGCCTGCCTAGCAGCTTTTGTAGCTTCTCACTGTTTGAAGGTTGTTTTTTTTAGAATTGGATTGCGCATGGCAACACAGCGAATCACTTTTACTTTCTTTGGATTTCCCTGATGACCTACCATTACAATTTCAACCAGCAGTGGTTCAAATGATTTGCAAAATGTGCTAAAAACCTGACCGGAAAAAGTTAATGAATAGCCAGGGTTCAGGATGCTGCACTTACTTAGGGGAATGAGCATACTTCAAACATTTATAGGCCATAAACCAGTCCAATCTTTAATATAAAAAGTGAAAATCACTGACATAACATCACTGACAACATGCTGACTTCTTGGAGTCTGATTAACTATGATGTCATAGACGTTGCATGCGAGAATCATTTGTAAATCACTATTTCAATGTCAAGACTGTGAACAACCAGATTTATGATTGCAAAACCTTGCAAAAACGTTTAGTTATGGATCACTCACAGTAACTATTTGTGAAAGTGTACGCTTTATGCTGAGGTGTGAAAGTCCGCAGCCCTCATGGTGAAAAGTCCAAAATGCAATATTGGGAGATTTTTGGACATTCACTGGATTGTAATTACTGGCAAGTCAACAAAATTTTCTCAAAAGATCTCACACTGCTAGATCCATCAAAGATCAAAATTGTGTCATTTCAATGACGTTCTTGGCAGATCAAGAGAGTATTTCAAAGAACGTTTAAACCCTTTTTTTGCACTGCAGAAAAAAACAGAGCTGAGGAGCCAGAGCCAGGCATTTTGTCTGGATCTGGAGCTCATATTAAAAATCAGGAGCCGGAGCTGGAACTCAGTACAAAATTTAAGACTGTAGTTGGAGCCGCATCTTAAATGCCCATAGCTCCGGCTCCCTCCTAGATACTAACGGTTTTGCAAATAGACTTAAGTGTTCTCTTTATAGCACACTAAATGTGATTGCTATGAGTTATGACACCAGACTGCAACAATGGATCTGCATGAATTTGATGTTTCTTTGGTTGAGTAATCTAAGACTGTGACACCATAGCTGGCAGGTGTGGTGTTGCTTCTTGAACAGTGGTTCTCAAACACTGTTCTGAGAGCTGCATGCAGCTCCCAAGCATCTTTTGTGTAGCTTTTAGCAATATTTCAGTAACAGATTCTGTTTGAATAAGAGTTGATAGCGTGTTCTTCCTAGGCGAAATATATCTTCTGTAATAGCTTAGCGTCTGATTCTCCACTGTGAAAGGATTCCTTTCAACAAATTGTGCCTTCCAGTAACACCTATGATATTTTGTGTAATAGACTTTGTTAGTGCAATAAAACAAAACGTGTCAATTGATTTGTGGTAAAATTTTTTGCATGGTTCTCTAACTAAATCATAGGTTTAGATTTGTCTCCCTGCAGCAAAATGGTTGAGAACCACTGTTGTAGAAGTAAGAAAAGCGTTAATACCATTACATGTCTACTTTCTAGTCAGAATGATCAAATCGGGTCTGCAGTAGTGTAGTGGTCTGAAAAGAACTGAACTATAATGTGTAGGTATATAATAAAATATCCATAGTTTTCGTAGCTGTGCAATCATGCTGTTAGCAGGGAGTATGATTAGGATATGATACCATTGCAGATTTAAGTGTGAAATGCACGGCACGCCATTGCTAAGTCTAAATTTTTATTAGAAACCATTAGGCTTACTAGATTACTGGCAAAGTTCACTAGGAAACATTACGTTTAGAAGCAGTAGCATAACATTCAGTTATAATATCAATTGGTAGCAAACTAGCATTGCTTTTCCTAGCAATACATTATCACAAGGGTATGAAAATCAATGTAAACAAACGTTGATATTTCTTAAAGATTTCATTTATGGAAAAAAATCTGTTTTTCAGCATGACAACCAGTCTTATTTTCTTCTAAGCTTCAAAGGTGAAATTCCACTTTGCTTTGCAATTCATTACTACATATTATGAGTGCAAAAGACAAGAAATCAGAAGTTTTCAGCTATTTTTAAAAAGTCAAAAGTAAATTTCTTGCTAGAAGTCATACTATTTTATTGAACAAAGGGCTTTTGAACACATCTTTGCATTTTTGTTAATGCAAATGTGCATGTTTGAAAGAACACGTAAGAGAGGTAATCGACTATGTGTTTCGTGCTCTTTGCATGGTTTTCCCAGTCAACAATGTTAGCTGGAATTGCCAAGACTGCATTCAGGCAAAGCATGCAACGAGTTCAAAACACTTGGTCAGTTGGGACTGGTCTGTGTTTAAATGCTCAGACACAAATAATGTAGTTTTTCAAACAGCCATTTTTCTTGATTTTCGTCATAAGAAATAAAGTTCCTTAGGCATTGAAGGCAAAATCAGTGACTGCTTTTCCAGAAATTGTTTATATTACCATTATCTTGAGTTACGTTTCTGCTAGTAACTTTTCTCTGAATTGTCTGAACCTGTGAGCTGTGATTGCTGTTTTTTCACTATTTTCTAATGTTAATAGGGCTGCTTGTAAAAAAACCTGATTAAATTACTCAAATAGTTTGGTATATTCTCATAGTTTTGTGTACTTGATTTAATGCATTTTCTAATCAACTTGAGGCACACAAAGACAATTAAAATATTAATGTGTGAAACAAACAGAAGCCAGAGCCATGAAAAAAGAGAGCTCCAGAGGTGGAGCCACACTCATGAAAACCAAGAGCTCTGGAGTTAGAGCCATGTTCATGAAAAGAAGAGCTCAGGAGCCAGAGCTATGTCATTTTTACAACAGCTCCGAAGCCTCGGAAAAAACATACTTATTGGTTAGTTGTTGTCAACCAGTTGTATGTTGCCATCATCATAGTGGCTGACTTTCATACCAATATTACTGTCCACCTGATCTATATCTGACAGCAGAGAATTAGGCCTGAAAAAGATAAACGGATGCCTTCACTGAATATCAGTCTATAAATGTTGGACATCAAAAACGGTTTGGTAGTGAAAGACATTAGAATATTGGGAAGAGCTTGGTTTTTGTTCAGTTAAGACTACCTCTATTACATGGCCATGCCATCTACATCTACTGCAAGCACACCTACAAAAGCTGATCAGTAAATAACACAGTGTTTGATGCTTGGCTGTGACAAAATACTTTCAAATACAGGACAAACCAAAGGTTGATTTTGATCAAAACAACTAGCAATACCTGTTACTACTTTTAATCCAATTTTGGTTCTAGCCAAAAAATTACAAATGAAAATATGTTGTGAATTATGTAATGATGCAAACCTATAGGAACCACAACAAGAAAAACTTATTGTAATTATATTTTCCACAATTACTGACATTTGTTGCAGAAAACCTATTGACGTGGAATTCTTATGTTTGCTAAGCTAACAAGTAACTCAATGATACCCTGAAAGACATAAACCATACAATTTATTTGAAGTCAACTAAAATTTATAAGCATGGTTACAGCACAGCTAAGTGAAGACATCCTCACAATAAGATCTTCAGAAAGGGCTGGGTGAGCATGAGGAAATTATGAGACTAGATAGAAACAAGTTTCACAAAATAAACCAAGGCAAGAAAGTGCACTTGGCGCTAATCGCTTTAATCAACGCACTGAAAGGAGACATAACAGCTAAAGGCAAAAAATCGAAATGTGGCACTCAGAATTGCTCCACAATGGCTACTGCTTCAGAACACAAGAAGAATACATACCTGTCAGAATACATGCAAAAGATGCAACCCAAAAGGCAAAAATGATGCTAGGTCCACTTGTATCTTTGGCAATTGCTCCAACAAGTAAATACATTGCACCTGAACACAAGAAGCAACATCAATTTAGAAACAATTGGTGTACACTATACATGGACCATATAACCAGAAACTGAAACCTCCTTAGGCAATTTGAGATGATCCAATCTACTGCTTTAACATATGATGCAATCTACTACTTTGTCACCCAGACAAATTTCGGAACCTCTTTTCACAACATAAACAAGTTTTTTTATCAATCATGATTAGTAAAGTGCAAAATATCAAATAATTGGGAAAAGACAATACCAACGTTGCACTAGAAATGCTAAGGCCGATGTTTTGTAAAAATAAAGTAATGAACCAATTCCCAACCCCTTCATTTAAATTACTATCTACTTAAATAAAAGCAATATCATTTAAGAAGTATTCTTTCATAAGAAAAGTAAAGAGATCAACTTATATGGTTTACACTATAATGTTCACATTGCTACCATTCAAAGCATGCATATTGCTAAGGGGGATCATCAGCCATCTTATTTGATGGGGTTTTATATAAAATATCTATGGTACCTAAGCATAAGCCTGCCATCATCATACACACCTTGAAATGAGCTTCTGCTTCTTTAACACTGTATGGCCCTTATGCATCCTAAAATGAAGTGCTCTATCTTTTCTCACCCCTTGCAATATTAGTGCTGCTACATAGGTAGCATATATATAGGAATGGGTTTTCTATCTGAGGCTGAAGGACAATATATGTAAGCTCTAATAAAATAAATGATTTAATGTTTTTCTCATGAAGTTGAAATGATTATTAAATTCCAAACGTAAATCAATAATTGACAACCATAAACAGACAGACATAGATAACAATTTATTGTATTGTCTTTAACTATGAGCACTTATTGGTTGACATTTATTTCCACAAAAACACAGTTGTTCTTTAATTAATATAAAACCATTTGTAAGCAATCGCATTTTTAATTTTGACTTATTCATAGTTAGATGTAGACATAATGAGCAACTTACACAGAGCCATGCAAAACTTCATTAACTTTCACTGACTCAACCAAAATATATTTCAGATCAAAGAAGCGATACAAACCAAAACTTGAAGAGAAAACTAACATAAAAGCAATTTGTTTTGATCTGATGTGTTGCAATAATACAGAAAAGTAGGGCTAATAATATTATAATTTGCTGTTTCCATCAATTAATATAAGAGAATAGATTGCTTGCCTGATGTAGTTGTGAACAATAGTCGGCGAAACACAGTTCCAGCATTGGATATATCCCTGGTTTGTGAGTTACTCTTTTGAAGATCAGAGGCAACTTTCTTTCGACCAAATGCAGCTAAAAACCAATCCATGCTTTAAAGAAAATCACTTCAAATAGCAAGTATATATATTTTTGGTTGTTTAGCACCACTGGTTTTCTCTGCAGTAGACATTTTTTAAAAGTTGCATTTTAGTACAAAAATATCATTCCTAACTCCTAAGTCACACTCATACAAACATTACAAAATTAGTCTAGGCAGAGCATTCATTGCAAAACTCAAAACACTTGGCCTAAACAATATTATAAACAGACTAAGCTCTGACATATTTTATCATTTAATCAGAAATTGTGTAAATACAATATTTATCTCAAGTAATGAAGTTGGTGTAAAAAGTTGTCACTCAAAAACACTATCACTGCCTTTGTAGTTTGTGTTTTTTTTGGGGTCATTCTATGTCAAATGAACCAAAAAAATGGAAAAGTCAACCCACCATCTCAGATTTTCCTCAAATTTCATAAGCAGATAGAACTTTTCATGCTGATTCCAAAAAACTAGGTTTCACAAACTTATTGAGCATACAAAATGACTACTTTTTGTAGTCAATGAAGCTTAACGACTATCAAGAAAATCATCAACTAACTTTAAAACTAAATCATTCTCACTGTAATCATTTAATTGTTGTAAAAACTTCACAGGAGGTTGTCTCAAGTATCTTATCTTCACTTGTGAAGAAAATTTTCAAAAAATCCATGTGCTTACCCCAATTTTGGGGTAAAGAAGATGGGTAGTCATCAAAATCACTCATGCATGACATAAATTTTGAATATTAATATCTTGACGAGCACACATGCTATTGGAATGTGTAATACATCATCTGAAAGCTCTCACTGAGGAGATTTTAGTATAAAAATAATATCATTGCTTATTTTATTTCTTTGGAATAAACATCCCACAAAGTTTTTGCCCAAGATTTCAATGTAATTACATTTTAACCCTTATAGTGCTACATGCACCACTCTTTTGCTGAATTTTGCACAACCATAACTCACCAGCCAATTGAGTAAGAGCTGTTCAAACCCTCTAAAGATGCGGGAAGTCTTGTAGTTTATATTTTTTTTCATTGGAAAAGTTAGGGTTTTGGTTTTATCGTGAGTGACGTCATAATGGGGGTAGGTTCATGTATTTTGTCCGAGGTCATCGGGCCCTGGGCGTCAAACCAATGACCCAATTTTTTGACTCAAAGTTTTGTTGGAAACTAGTCTATAATTCGAGTCATTAGAGGCCATGATCGGCTTTTCAGCATTTCTGGATCTAAAATGTTGGCTCTAAAACCCAAATTTTCATGAAAATTGAATCGGGCAAAAGGTAACCTTGGCCATATTGGCTGAAGGCCATAACTCCCCAGCCAATTGAGCAGGAGAGCTGTTCAAACACTCAACATATGCTGAAAGTCTTGTAGTTTCAATTTAAAAAGAAAAATTGGAAGTTTTAGATATTTGTTGTTTTGTTGGAAAAATCATAATGGCAGTATGTTCATGCATATTTGGATAACATTATCAGGCCCTGGGCAACATAACTTATAACATGGTTTAGGCAAACATCCTGGTGAAGCAGATCTTTTGCCTTGTCGTGCATAAATCATTTTTGAAAAATGAAATTGTTCTGCATTTAAACCTAAAAAGTTAAGAGTTATATCAACTTTTGATAAAAAGCACAAAAACAATGACAGTGGTTTTGACTGACAACTTCCTAAACCAACGTTATTCCTATCCATAAGTAAGATAAAACATATATATGACATAATAATCAAGTTTATACTTTTAATCTGAGTTCTAAGATGAACTACGAGCTACATTATATGCACCACACAGCCAAGCTATATGCTTGCTAAACAACAAGTAGATCAAACCTCCACATCGTAAAATCAGAATTTTCTCACAATGGACAATTTATCTTGAATTCCTCTGGAGTTCTCTTCTTGACAAAAACTTTTTTATTTCTTCGTTAATTACATAATTTTTGTCAATTACAAAAATTATGCAGCACAGCTAAATTGTGGAATGCTTACCAGCATATTAACATACATTGCTAAGTGCTAAACCAGTATGCAGGGATTGAGTTGATAAGCAGCAGTTTGTACCAACAGCATACGGATTGAATTAAAAAGTGACAGTTTCTATCAACAGTGTACTAGTGTAATAACAGTGTCCAAACTCCAGTCTACTGGCCTTTAGACAATCCAACCATTTTTAGACATTTTGTATTGGTCCAACTGTAGAGCTATCAAATCATCTGCAAATCATACCTGTTTTACATCATCATTTGCAATTTCAGTACTTAGTGCGTGTGTCAACAGTCATGTGGATNTAACATACATTGCCATTGTTGCATTGTCACCTTGCGTTACACCCTCCTATGACAGNATGTTGAACCCATTTTCAGTATGCAAGCAATGCAGTGTGCAGACATGGGGCAGTCAGAATTGATTATGTTGCAACCTCTCCGTTGGCATTGGGTTGAATGTGCAATTCACCACGAATGGGATGTGCGTGAAGAACAACACCAATGTATATGTGGCATGAACAAGCAATAACAGAGTGATCGCGTCGTGTGATCTCTATTGTTGCTTGCTGCCATAGTGTGAAGCTTTGCGCACTTGCCACTTGGGCTTTCCAATCGCAACAAAATGGTGCTGTGACCAGGATGTGAAGGTCGTGTCAGGTGCAGCTGTCAAGGGAAGAATGTGCGGTCGGTGTGGTTCGTTGTAAAAAGGAAGGGATGTTGTTGCATTCTCTCCGTTGGCTTTACGTTGAACGTGCGATTCACCATGAACAGGATGTGTGTGAAGAACAACACTCATATATACGTGGTGCAAACAAGCAATAACAGAGGGAGCACGCCATGTGATCTCTATTGTTGTTTGCAGCCACAGTGTGAAGCTTTGTGCACTTGCTGCTTGTGCTTTTCGATCACAACATTGGCTAGTGGCCCCCTATTGTGGCAAGTGGGCCTTTTTCCAATCCATGGGTTTTCCCCTTGGCTCAAATCTCAAGTTATGCCACTGGACACAACTGAAAACCTCATAGCCCAAAAAAGTAATCATTGTTTCAATGTTTGAAAAAGTAATCATTGTTGTTTATCAACTGTAACATTTAAAAAAATTGAATACTTTTGTTCAATCATTACTTAAAGCGTTTGCTAAGATCTCAGCAAATGATTAATGTGATTCTTCTTTTTTCTAGTACTTACTATTTAGTGCAGGGGTGGCCAAACCTGCTCAACATATGAGCCGCATGTCGTGAAACCCAAGTTACAAAGAGCTGAAAACATAAAAATCTAAAAACACAATTTATTTGCAATCTATGCTTTTGTGACAGCATAATTCTTTTTGGAGCAACTTGCAAAAGTAATACTGTATGGCAATAACATTTCCCAATATTTCTACACTTTGCAATAGAAATAAAAAATGAAAAACAAATATATAATTTTTCGAAAAGCTCAAAGAGCCGCATGCAAAGGTTCAAAGAGCTGCATGCAGCTTGCAAGCTGCAGTTTGGCCAACCCTGCAGTGATTAATAATTTCATTCATTGCATTCATTTATGTCACATATTGTTCGAAAATATACTTACATGAAACCATGCAAATGGTGCTTTATTTCGGCAGTGGTTAAAGGTCCGCCAGCGGACCTTCATATTCAAAAACGCACTTGTCTGCCTCCTGTAACATGATAGTAATGCACAACATGTGTGCACTAGACTGCACTACGCTTGGTAGAAACATAATAAACCATAAACCTAACCCTTAACTTAACTGCTAAACCTAAATCTTAAACCTAAACCTAACCCCTAAACCTAACTCCTGAACCTGAACCCTAAACCACTGATGAACATGCGGCCCGCGAAGCATTCAGGCGAAACCATCAGCAGTCTTGTCTTGAACTTTCTTTGACCCGCTTCTAATCTTTGCAATGCGATATTCAAAAGCTGATAGCCCGATTGAATTACACGGGTTTTTATTACTTTTGTTTGTTGTTTGTTTCTGTTGATGAACAATTTTTTCGTTTTCAACTAATAACTGGTTTCATAGTATGACTAAAAAGTTGTGTGGCCCCCTTACTCAGCAGTAACTGACAAAGTGGCCTGTGATAGCAAATAGGTTGGTCACCCCTGCCCTAAACCTAAACCGTAAATCTATACACAAAAGTTAAAAAATTTAGGAAAGAGTAAAGAAAATCTGATCCGATGAGAAGTGCAACCACTACTACCAAAATGAAAGGTCGCAAGGTGAGAGCCGAACTGAAAACCATTTGCACAGCAGACGTAGATGTGTTTGCTACACGACCATGACAGTGCCACTGAAGTGCAAACTCAGTGTTTTATTTTAACTGAATCACCTTCAGCAAACCTATAGCCTTGCCACTTCTTTTTGTTTTCCTTCTAAGGATGTTTCAAGACAAATATCATCATCATGGTTGTAATTTTGATCACTTTCAATGTGGGCTTAATCGTACATCATTTTGTTTATTAGTGATTGTAATCAAGCATGTGGCAAGAAATCGTAGTTGTAATTTATTACATTTGTGATGTAAATTGTAATCACCCATGTCTGGCAGTGTGACTGCAATGTTGTAGCTGTTGTATAACTTTAGGTGACTGTATGAAGGTGAACTGACCATAGCCTTTTGATGTTTTCTATTCTGACTTTCCTGTTTAGTTTGTTGAATCCATTTTTAATTTTTGCAGTGCATGTGCCGTGGAACCAGTAATAGGCTATCATTGTTTTTGTCTTGGAAACTTCTCCTTACAGAATGTATGGCTGCTTCTATCCAGTCTGGCACATGATTGTAGTGTTCTTTCTAGCACTAGCAGCATGAACCATGCTTCTTTTAGTAATCCTGTTGCTGTGCCACTAGACTAACACAGGCTGAGGTATTCTGCAGAACCTACAGACCTGATTTCATTGTCTTCTTTCTTGAGTGGTGCAAGTGCAAGGTGAGTAAATATGGCATATTGGGGAATAAT
>JGI24158J21664_10008159_pt1 | contig 13927 bp, 8 predicted proteins | sample Ectturendosymbi3_FD_21664 | JGI IMG/M metagenome (IMG submission 21664) | reverse complement strand
CGAAACGGCCAGACCGAAACGGCCAGACCGAAACGGCCAGACCGAAACGGCCAGACCGAATCAACCAGACCGAATCGGCCAGACCGAAACGGCTCAGACCGAAATGGCTCAAACTGAAACGGTTCAGAACGAAACAGCCAGACCGAATTGGCCAGACCGAATCAGCCAGACTGAAAAGTCCTGTTCCGCCTGCTAATGATGCGTACGCCGTACACCACTAAAACCGCCTTCTGTTCATCATAACGCCTCCTGTGAAGGAGTGTGCACGGATGCTGAAGAGACTGCAAAAAGAGAGTTTGGTCGAAAAAAACGTAGCTACGGCAGGATTGAATGTCATCTATCTTTCCACAAGGTAAAGAAATAAAAAATATAAGCCGCCCTTGATTATAAGCAGTTCTGAATGATGAAAAAAAGCTTGTAAGTCGCGGATTAAAATCGAATAAATACGGTGCCCAGAATGTAAGTGTTCGCCCACACCAGGTTACCCACTGTGTCAGGACTTTGATGCCTTGCTGAGAAACAGTTTGTATGGAATTTGTATAGGATGCGCATCTTCATCTAACTTTTATATCCGTTCGCTTCAAATGTCTGATGCTTTTTACAAATCTTCATTTTTCCTCAATTATTCAACACTCCTGTATGATTGCGACCAACTGAATAGTTGTTGGTGTATTGTTTCGGTGTTAGCGTCTCATCAGTATTACTTTTCTGTAGTAAAAGAATGTGTGTGCAATGTGTACAAACCAAGAATACAAAAAGTAAGAAATATTACTGGTAAAATGCTAATTGCCACATCCTACTTTAAAATTCAGGAAAATTAATTGGCTGTCTATCTTATGACAAATGCGTTGCAAAGCATTTGAAACCTTGTTCAGAACAGTTTGCATGTCTCTGGGCGGCAATGTAATGTAAAATGTGCACCCCCATCTGAATTATCTTTCACTTTATCTTTTTCTCTGCTGGCTGTTTGCCTCAAAGTTTTGATGTTATAGTATCCCATCATTTCTCTCACACTACTGGATCCCTGCCTTATGATTGGTGAATGACGCTATAGTTGAGGTGCTGTTAAGGGTAGGCGATTTTTCGGTCTGGCTGATTCGGTATGGCCGTTTCGGTCTGAGTCGTTTCGGTCTGAGCCGTTTCGGTCACGGGACTTTTCGGTCTTGGTCGTTCCGGTCTCGAGACATTTCGGTCAGGCTATGAAATCTTGCAGAAATCTTATATGTTCACTTTTTAATGCAAAAGTACTTAAATCAACGAAAGGTTTTATTTAAAAAAACTACAAACATGATCCAAGATCCAACAGTTAATCAGCATGAACATGATTTTCGTTATCATCAGCGGGCAAATTAAATCATTATCGACATTTTCAATTAAATACAAATACTTCAAACTCATAATTACAATTCAGATTTAATCGCAATCATGACTCCTCAAAAGCGAGTTGGTATAACACCAGCTAGCGTGACATTTCGCCTGCCAATCATTTAAATCAACAAATGCAATCAGTTATTTGTGTACAGAAATGTCGCCCCCAGACCGAAACGCCCCAGACCAAAATGGCTCATACCGCAACGGCTCAGACCGAAACGGACAGACCGAAAGGTCCTGTTTCGTGCTGTTAAAGTGTTTTGCTCCTCTCAGTGTTGGCCGTGTGCAAACACCGATTCTACAATGCTCTACTGCATGCCTAACAATTTTTTGTGCTCTTGTGTTGTATGATTGCGCCTGTGATATGGACCATGAGTCTGTAATAAAAACTGTTATTAGTATGTTTCATGGAACTCACACATAACAAATTGACATTGTTGCATAACAACTGAAATGCCTAACGAATGGAATTTTGTGTAAAAGGCGTTACTAAGGGCGGGATAATTGCAACTTGCATACCTTTGATAAAGTGAATAAACATGTGGTGGTTCACATGAACCAGATGTTTTGTTACCTTGTAGCTTGGATTTTAGAGTTGCACTGGATTGGTTGTCTTTTGCAAACTAGACACCACGGAGAGTATTTTTTGGTATTTAGCTATTTTGTTTTCACCTTATACATACAAAGGTCATGGACCCTTAAAACCTGTCCGTGTACCCCTGGGGGTCCATAGAACCCGGTTGGGAACCACTGGAATAGAACATGGCATCTCTTGGTCAAGCCTATCCCTATTATGTCATAGAGGCAGCTACTTGCATCATACTGGTTTTTCTGAAGTGATAAGTTGCTGACACAGCTGTCTCCTTCAGCCGTAAAAGATAGAATGCTTCAACTTCGCTATTTTATTCATGATTGCTGATATGTGTTGGGTAAAAAACAAAAACCAAAGGATTCAAAAAGTTAACAGAAAACTCACCCCGTTAAGAAGCACTGACATAAACGTCAGGGAGTACGTTTTGTCGTATGACACATTTGGGCAGTAAATAGTCTGGTAGAGAGTTGTTTTGGCTTGATTTGTGTAAAGTTTGTGTTAACACAGTGAATATCGCCGACTTCACATGAACTGATGGTGAGAACAATGTTAGAAGTTTTGCAAATCTGGTTACCGACAGACAAGAAGACGGGAACCGTTGATACTTTAAATGCGGCTGCGGTCCTATTACAAGTTTGAAGTCTACCTCGAAACAAAAACTTCGGGTTTGGTAAATATTCACCAAAAAACTACAAATAACCGTTGTTCAGGTTAAGGTAACGATTCGGTCCGACTTCCTTCTGTTATGTCACTGGGATAACTTTGAACACGACCATTTGGAACAGAAAGGCAGTTTCTAATAGATTTTTTTTAGTGATTGGAAAGTCATAGCAATCTAGCAGTTTGAACAGGGAATCACACATGTTTTCTTGCTAGGATATATTCATAATAACTGTATAATAGATCAACATCTACAGTTACGAGCTACGCACATATACAAGCTGCCTTTTAAATGCAGTAAATTTTGTAATATTTAGACGGTGAAAGCGGTAATTAATTGACCTTGAGGAACTACTCCGAGTTCCAATTTAACGGCGGGAAAATTTGATTGTGTTTAGGCCAGGGTAACTCGAATTGATCGCGGGGAATGAGAAGGAAATCAATTGTTTTGTTTCAACACATGTTTCGTGTGACGAACACCTCAATAAAGTATTGTGAGGTCATATGCAAGAACGTCATTTTTCAGGAGTGCTTGAAAGGGGAATGTCTCCTTCACACAAGAGAGCTTCTTGTAAACTTTGATTGGAATTCAATGATATGACATCAGCATTTTTCTTCTGACTCTCAATGTCTTCCTGATAAAACAACTTCGCATCTTCGTCCAATGGTTCAATCTGTGCACTTTGCTTGCCGAGAATGTCGTCACCGTTGACACGAATGTTTTCAAGCTTCTTCATCAGCTGCTCAAAGGTTGGACGTTTCAGAGCGTCCCACTGCCAACACTCAGTCACTACGCAGTATCTAAAGGGAGAACACAAAGACGAAGATGAATATGTATACGAGCTTTGCTACCGAAGAGGAAACGGCTTAACGTGACAGGGATGTGTTTATACTATTGCTCTTGAAGTCGACACATCGAAGTGTTGCAGAGGACGCTTACCACGCAAACGTTGCAAAGAACACCACATTTCGCAATTTGTCCGGTTCGGCTGCTTTCGAGTAAAAACTTGCCTTTGTACCTGCGAAGTCTCTCAAGACGGTTCGGCGCAATTAGAACGTGTCGAATCAAAGTAACCAACCGGTTCCTCTCAAGGTAGACCGAAGTGGCAGCGACAAACAAACATTTTATTACAAAGAGCTTCCATTTCAATTACTTCCTGCATCAAACGTCAATCAACCTTGCCCTTGTTGCAGACCTATGCGACGCTAGAGCCTTAAAATTTAATGCAAAAAAGCTGTTTTAACGCAGCGTTTATCGCATGTGAAGTTAGACATCACCAGCACAGAGCGGTTCGATTACTTTCAATTCTTTTATTGCCAGCTTCAATCTAAGGAGCTTTCCACTTACACACAATGATATTGTCACTTTGACGACTAAGAAAGATTTCTTGCATCGTGATTTATTGTTCTTTTATAAGGCATAAAGCTGCGCTTTTGCTTCAAGAAGTAAGTCAGTGAACGCAAATAGCTCAAGGCCAAGCGCCCTGGAGAAATGTTACCAGCCGTCAGAAGTTTTTGCTTTGATCACTTTACAGTTGAAGATCAAATTGATGCCAGAATAAAATGTACAGCGATTTGAAGGCAGCCTATATCTAAAGAAAGTCCCTTATTCGAAGCGTGCGTTATTAGAAGAGAGGGGAGCTCACAGAGCAGAGCTTACATAGCAAGTGTTTTTCAATTCTGCAAAGCTGCAACGCGCATAGATTCGATAGATTCGCGGTGAAGTTTGCGTCACACATCATTTGTCGAGCGCAATGTCGTCACGTCGCAAATCTTTCGCTGTGGTTTGAACACGTTCAAAACAGCATGTCGAGGTCTACGCTGCTCAGATTGGTTTACACCAGCGGTCCCGAATTTTTATGGACAGGCGCGGATTTACCATTAGGCTGAAAAAGCTTAAGCCTGGGGCCCCCGATTTCGGGGAGGCCACAAAATTTTGGGAGTAGGAACAATTTCCAGCATTTCTGTAAGCAATTGTATTTGTAGTTTTGCTTTGGTTCAACGCACGTTTTTCTACTATGCCGCCAACAAAAGATCTATAGAACAGGTCTGTACAACCCAGAAAGTTCCAAGGGACAAACTATCAACATAAATTTGCCACGGGCCGCAGATGTTTATTTCATTCGCTGTGGAGATTTCGTTGTTGTATGGACGAAATTCTGGAACGACAATTAATTACTCAAGGTCGAGTTTTTGCAACATTTTCTACAATTGAGAACGCTCTCGCGGGCCGCAAGAAACGTTTTCAAGGGCCGTATGTTGGGCAGGCCGCTATGTTCCACCACGATGTTTCTCTGTTTGCACTTTGCATGCAAAATAACAAATAATTTCGTTGAAAGTCTTAACTAAAGCCTCCAACAAAAATATACCAAATATATACCAAATTTTTTACATACACCAAATCAAAAATTTTGTATATCAAGCACTTTTAAAATATATAAAAATTTTCAAATTTGGTTATAGATACACACCAGTTGGCAACACTGAAGTGAATGACGATGAGCATTCTTCTTATGGCGTTGGCAGTTGGTTATTGTTACGTGTAACGTGTGGAACAAAAACGCCTGCATCCATTTTTCAGATTACATGAGGCCAGTGAGGTACTCAATAAATATTAATGGGAGTGTGGTCAGATAACTTTACCGATGCCTTTTTTGTTAGTTTCATTGTGACTATTTTTGTTCCTGATATCGAGGGAATTCAGAAAAAAGTAGGCTTAATATGTTTATGAATTGGAACAGCTTGTTCAGTGAATGTAACGAGCACGTGTACCGACGTCATGCTGATTTGTATGACATCAGTCTTCGAGAACCTTCCAGAAGGGCCCCCAATTAAAAATAGCCAAGGGCCCCGAAAATAAAAAACCGCCTCTGTTTATGGATCCTGGGCCAATTTCGCGATTTTATCAGCGTCCGCGGGCCGGACTAACCGCAGTAACTTCCAAAGGAAAAAGCAGCAATGACGTAATAACTGTTTGTGCCTACGTTTATTTGTCTGTATTGGTCGCATTCGCAAAGTGCAACATCACAAACGAATTGCCTAGGCTCTAAGTAATTCACTTTCATTTCACACACGTCAAACTTTTGTAATTGAGCTTTTAATCAAAGCGAAAAACACATTTTGTTTTTGGTTCTAAAGCCGTTCGGCATTACATTCCCAATAACAGCAAATGCTTTTTGTGTAATTACATTTTACATTAGTTTATTTACAAGAAACTGTTAAAATAATAAACATTAAAAAACTAAATAAAGCTCCTGGGGCGGATTGAAATCCTTCTCGGGCCGGATCTGGCCCGCGGGCCGCACTTTGGGGACCGCTGGTTTACACAGTTGCATTGCTTGTAGGTGTAAATTTTTAACAGACATTAGTAAATTATTACATATCGTAACCCTGTGTGACACTATACGCTATGCTGTATTTGCGTTAAATAGAGTTTCAGTCAGATGAGCATACTTACAGTTCTTTGCTGCAAGAAGGCGGCTGCGGCATTCTGTACCCGGCTTTAAGCATCTCAAATATCTTTTTCTGCATTTTCCCAGGGTAAGGGGCTGCACCGAGAGTCACCATTTCGTACAGTAAGATACCGAAAGACCAGCTGCCCAAACACAAATGTAATTGCCCCACCTTTGACGGAATAATGACTACAGTAACACAGAAGTAAAACAAGTAGTCGCATGGAGTATAACGCGAAGGTTAACCTGGTTTGGATACCTCAAAATATAATCAATAGATGTTAATTGATTTGAAAAGAATGCTGTGGAAAAAAACAACTGTTTTCAGGCGTAACTTAAAATAAACATGAATTAACGCAGCGTTTATCATATGTGAAGTTAGACATCACCAGCACAATGACGTGCAGAGGGGGTCTAACCGCTGTGAAAGTACAGAAATGAGATTTTATTAAAAATGCTGCAGCTAGGTGCATCTTTGTATTGTAAGGCAACTAATACATACTGAATAGATGTGATAAAAATGTGCATGAGGCGGGCATGCCAATCTCTGTTAAGTGACCCGAGAGAGAGGAATGAAGCTATGCCATCGTAGGGGCTTATGCCCTATCCCTCTTCCTCTTTGTTGACTGGCCAATTCCTGCTAGCCTATTTTTAATCTGCGACTTATATTCTTCAGAATATCTCTCGATTCTTTCTATAGCTAGAACCTGGGTTGTTAAACGGGGACGTGACATGTTACTAATTGGGGTGCGAGTATGGCAGCATCACATTTTTGAAAAGTATTACAGTCATGGTTTTTATAATTCGCAAATGTATTATAATTTCACTAGAAACGCCATAAAACAAAGCGAAGAGACCTCTTTAAAACTTGCTTCTCCAAAGTTAGATTCATGAGTAAAGAACGCTTGACTTTTCGATGGTATCTTGTCTGCTTAGTTTTGTTTAGTGGCAATGGGAATTGTGTCACAGGATTACATCAAGGGTGACGATTTCTCGATAGATTTTTTGTTTTTTTATTGTTCTAAAAAAGATTAAAGTAATACAATAAAATTGTTAGAAACAACATCGTTCCGTAAATGTCTTCAGAAACACTTTCGGCGCCAAGAACGATACGTTTAACGTATTGTTTTTTGAGCAGAACGCCAGCGTTCTTTCTTAAACCTACTTACCTTCTTTCTTCTCACCAAACGTACCATGCCAAACCCTGTGCCCTTGCACGTACGTTTTACAACCAAGGTTGTCAATGAAATTATTTGAAAAACCTCATATAGACTCATTAAAAACCCCAGATTTGACCGGAAAATCCTAGTTAGAAAGATACACAAAATAAAGTGAATCTTTTAACTATCGACGCAAAAAATATCATGTCAGTCACAAACAGTAGTGTTGGATATACATCTTTGCTAATGAACTGTAAAAACAAATATTTTCCAGATAACAAATAAATATAACACTTTGCATAAAAAGATTAAGTTTACAAATACATGATCCAAGTCATTTTTATCAGAAAATAAAATGAATTCTTCATTTTTACTTCCAGAATGAATAGCAGGTCTCAAATTATTTAAAAACACATCTAAAAGTTAGCTAAATCACGGAAGCTGAAATAGGACAGCTTTGAAATTTGGCTCAGGAAATCAATGAAAACCCCATAATTGTCTTTCAATCCATTTTTTTGTGATTTTCCCTTGATCGCACGATCTGAAAAAATGTCACGTCACTGTCAGTTTGATTGAGTGTGCACCACACACCTAGTGTAGGTTATAGGTCCCTAGTATTCAAGAAAGTGATGATTACAGGCATTTGAATACGCAAAACTAATGTTGAGAAAAAATCAAGTTTGGCAAAATTTGAAACCCTGCTCAAGAATCCAGAGTAGTCCACCATCCAGGTTTTTTTTGTTGATTTTGTATGCTTAGAAAAATGTTGGAAACGTGTGTTTCCATGGCTTTGCCTGATTTTCACAAGTGGAATGGTGCCAGAGTTATTTTACAAAAATATCCCTGAAAACCTATATGCAGAAAATTGGGATAGGCCTACTATACTACCCAAGGGTACTTCCTGTGTAACATATTTTGTGCACTTTACTACCTTAACATTTCAATGTAATTTTAAGTGCAAAACGTGTTTGGCCAAATGTGACCACCGAAGCCTTATATGTAGGGCAACGAATTTTTTGACCTAAAAATAAAATATTTTGACTGTATAATTAACAAATTTGAATTTATTTTAACCTATCAATTTCCTGCATTTTCAACTTAAATGTGGAATACAAAACTTATATAAGATGTCAAACCGGTAAGTTAAAAATCTTTGTTCTGTTGAAATGAAACAAAAATCAAAGTATGAAAGACCCACCAAAAGTGGAGATAACAAACCTTGGACGAAAATCAATCCGAAAGCACAAGAGAAATATCCTGAAGTCAGTGAGGTTCTACATCGTTGTCAGTGCCGGATTAAGGTAGCGCGGGGCCTGTAGCATGTTAACAGCGCGGGGCCCTAATTTAAAATATACACTTGAACAAGTGAACAACTGTTAAATAATAAATGACGTGGGCACCATGTGACTACCATTAGGCATACTGAAAATGCGTAAGTACGAGAAACCTGATCCTAAATAGTAACTGGTGGAAATTATAGGCTACATATATTTTTTTACCAAAAACGTATGTAAGTATCTTTTTACTAAAAGGAATACATTACTGCACTGCTCACAAGGACAGTACAGAGACAGTAATTAATGTTTTCAGACTCACCTACAAATTTGATCATCGCTATATTTAGGCAGTGTAGTCACAGTATATGTGTCAAATAGCGAATTTGTTTATGATACTGGTTGTGTCTATTTCCCATAAACGTTCATGCTCTGTATTCTTTGGAGTCAGGCTGTTCAGCTTGTTTTGTCTAATGGTGCTCTTTGTTCATTCAACCATCATAAGTTCAGAAAATGACCGTTATCCACTGCCGATTGTCATCATGAGAGTTACATAAATGCGCAAATCATATCCATATTTGAAAAAGACTCCAAGTGCACTTCCCAATGGCTAGTGAACTGATGCCAAATTTAGTGCTGCCAACGAAATTTTTTGAAAAACCCAATATAGACATAAAAAAACTAGATTTGAACAGAAAATCTCAGGTAGACACAGAATTAGGTGAGTCTTTCTACTTATCTACTATACCTGGCCATGTAAGTCACAAAACGTGCTAGTGCATATATACTGTAACTTTGCTAATGAACTTTTGCATCTATCGAAATTATTACATTGCAGTAGCATGGACTTGCTTGCATTTCTGACCGTAATCGGCAGCATTTACAATAATTAAATCTTCATTCTCAGTGTTCTTCTGTAGTTAACCTTAGAGACCCGGATCTTTTAACCACTCTACCTTGAAATTGCTATGTGTACCACTTAGCTTTTCATTCAGGCTTTTTTCATTATTATCTCCGTCACTTGAAATCATTCCACCTAGCTAATATTTACAGCTTATACGGTGCCAACTGATTGTTCATCAGTTATTCTGAAGACTAAGGTACCTTGATAAAACATGATAAAGAAAGATCAGACTAGAAATAAGACGTATAATAAATCATACTTTATCTTAAATCACCGTTACACAGTAAAATCCTAAAAACCCCGAACTTCATAAGAAAACGCCACAAACGCATTTCAAACTCTGATTTGGGGCAAAAACCCTAGTTTGGAGCCACTGGCAAAATCAACTCGAAAGAACCAAAAAGGAAACGCAACTTATAGAACAGGTCAATGCGATGTAATTATGTTTTTTAAAAATGCCATTCATAACAAAACAATCAAGCAATAACTGGAATTTGCTGCAATTTCGCCTCATTGCTTGAGTGGTCCCATAATGTTGCAAATAACTGTGAAATACTTTTGTTTCAAATCACAGTAGTCTAATGTAAAAGCATTCGATTGAAAACTTTGGCTTAATTGCTACTGGCAAATTTAGGAAAATAGTGACTTCTGCACTGAAAAATTTCTGTATAATATAATCAGGGTGGGATATTAGGAGAGGCGAACGAGGCGGTCGTCTCGGGTCCATTTTTGACAGTTTCACACATAGCTTTTGCATTGTTTTGTTATAACAACAATATAATAATTTTTGTCATATAATAAAGAACAAATTTAACATACAGGACCGCGGGACCCGCAACAATTGCTACATTTGCTACTACTGTTAATCCGGCACTGATTATTATACTTCAGCTTCAGCTGTTCGCGTTATCGTCTTTAAAGTTTCGATATGCATAATGGATTGAGCATTTACCAACACAGGTACTGTAAGGCCACGTTTATTGCCTTACCACGCCTAGCCTACATAATATGCAATCGTCTAGTGGTGGGCAAAACAACATTATTACGTCAGAAGTCGAAAAAAACATTACATTTTAGAATTGCAACTAAACTTGCAAAAGCATATCAGTATGTGCTATTGTAACTTTAATAAAACATCAATAAAAAGAAAACTCAGCTGCAAGAAAATTTTGACCTGACGAAAAATTTTTACTTTTTTTGACCGAATAACTTTGGAGTCACTCATGGTGTCAACGTGAAATTTGGTTTGTGGACGTTTCATAAGCTTTGAAAACGGCAGAAAATTTTTGACTTTATTGACTATTGGTTGCCCTACTAACATGTGAAGAGTTTTCCTACACCATGACTTGATATGCAGAAAAAACGGGTTTAAAACGTGCACGATGTTTTCTATGCACAAACAAAAGTCCCACTCTGCAAATCTCGTTTTTAGGGGTACAGTGTTTAAATTTGTATGCTATGTATGTTCCACTGCGCAGACACGATTTTTTTGTAAAAGTGATGGACGTCGGGAAGTCAACAATTGTTTGATCCAGAAATAACGGATGTCACATGTCCCAGGAAAACGTAATCAAATTTGGGGTTGCATTATGCCCATGATTTCCCGACTCGTATAGCGTTTCTTGAACATCCATGCAGCTTGTGTTAGTAGCAATGCAGTGGAAAAAATCATCTCGTTACAGCATTTTAATTTTTGTAATTTCACGCTGTGGATGTCCCCTGCCTTGGATGCCCGGGGCCGGAGCCCCGGTTCGCCCCCTCTCTGCGCCCCACTGAACACACCATATTCATAACAGACCCGTTATTAATATGGTCTGTTATGAATGGGTCTGTTATGAATGGGTCTGTTGTGAACGTGGTCTGTTGTGAACGTGGTCTGCTATGAACAGGTCTGTTATATACAGGTCTGTTTTGAAAGGCAACCTATTGCGTAACGTGGTACGAGACTTGCACAGCTTTTTCTCTTCGTAATTCTCACTTGAAGTTTTTGTGGCGTAATCATTTTGCACGTGACAAAGTTCTGAGCAAGTAGTTTTGCTTAGCCTGTATTTTTCAGATTCTTCGATGCTAGAATTCAGTAGGGGGCATAAAATCATACAAATATTCGCCCCGGGCATCACCTCTGAACCAGTTTTTCACTGTTTTTGCGCATTGATTCGCAATTTGTTACTTTTCGCCAAACCTTAGTGCAAAAGTATGTCGAAAAATATTTGTTACAACGATGCCACCTAAGTTTTATAATGCTTTGTTTCAAAAATTGAGAACTTAATATAGCGAAAAACAAGGACTTTGCCTTTTCGGTGTGTTCTATGCTAAACTCTTTCCTGACAAAAGTTGATTGTTTAAACTTGTTTTCATTAGCCACTAACATACGAAATGTAAGTTCGTTTCTCCAACAGTGGCTTGCTGTTGTTCATTTGATCGAACGTGAATTTACCGTCGTGTAAATATTTCCCAACTGTTCCCAAACACGATGGGCGTACGGGAATATGGTTTTCAGGAGGGAGCGGGCCAAAGCTGCTTGCCTTGATCTGACGTTTGACGCCGGCAGTGTCATTTTTTGTCGTGCAAAATGTTTGGCGGAATTTTCTGTAGTTTTTCTCTGAAAAAGTAGTAAATAGCAAAAAAAGGAAAGTCACGTCTTTTTGAACTGCAGTATTCCAAAAACGCCATCGCAGCGCTGTTTTCAAAGCACAGTTTCCATTAACTTTAGACTTCCACAATAATTCTGTAGCTGTCGCTACTATGTCTTCTGTTTTGTTTTTCTTTTGTCTGAATGGCATGTTTCTTTGCTCTAAAAATTAGCAAACACTGATTTTATCAGTTTTTTATAACTTTTGCAGCTAGGGGAATGGCGGTGGGCCCCCTATCATACCTTCTAACTCATAAACATATGCGTCCAAGTTACATTAGCTTGTTCATCTTTGATGGTTCATCTTCAGACTGGAAACAACTTTTGTTCACATTTGTTTACTTCTGTTTTATCTGTTCTCGTTTCAGTCATGACACGCGATAAAAACAAAAAGCTGTTCGAAATTTTATAGTAAAATGTGAATATCGTATTGATATTTTTGCAGCCATTCGATACAGATACTAGTATTTTTAAATATCACCGGTATTATACCGATGCCAAGACATCAATCACCAAACAGGCAAACAAACGGTTTCTCTGCTCTGTTGCATCTAGCTAATTAAAAAATTACCAACGTTTTTTCAGCTCCAAAATAGGATATTCTGCAGCTTAACAAAAGGGTCATATATTACTATTTATCTCCTAACATCCTGGCGTGCATTAGTTTCGCCAAAGACTTTGTAGTTTGTAGGCCAAAAAAGTATTTCACATTCGTTTGAGAATTGATATTAAAAGAGTGATCAACGGTTGTTTTGTTCATTCGTTAGAGACCTTAAGACAGTACTGTGAGTTCACTGCATGCAAAATATAATAATATTTAGTTACTAGAACATGGTTTATTAACCAGTAATCAGGTTTGTACATTACCACGATCAACAGGAAATACTTTCTATGGCAATAATTCTGCATCACAGCAATCACGACGTACTGCAGACAATCTTTAAACAAATTACACTCTACGTGAACCGTGAAGACATGCAGGCCTTTATGCAAGATTTGATTTCCAAATTCAAAAAATGTGGATTTTAAGCATCTCAAATATTTCTTAATCGTTTTCATTCGTATTTTCTTTTAACCATATTGTTTTATGAACTATTCTGGTAACAAAGACGCTTTTCAGCAGATACTATTGTTAGCTACTATACATGCTTGAAATGTGATCAAAGATGTATTGCACATACACATCGCTCCGCCATGTTATAGGAACTTTGCCTTCCATCATTCGTTCGGGACTGACCCATTTAAAGGGAACTCGTCGTTCAAAAGCTCCTCTGATCATTCCATAACGGTACACGTCATTTGCAAGACCGAAGTCAGATAGTTTGCACTGTAAATTCTGCAATAGGATGAAAGACTGTGAACGTCTTCAGCTGAAGACATTTATGCAGTTGACCACGTTCGAACACATATGTGGTTGCAAACAAACCATAGCGTAGTGCAGTTGGTTTGACTGCCGCTAAAAATAGAAATGAATTTTTCGTTGAAAACAAACCTCTCCAACAAGCACGTTTCTTGCTGCTACATCACCGTGAATGACTTTGGCTCTGGTCAAAAATCCCAACGCGCTTGCCATCTGTTGACCCACGTTGCACAAGCTGCTTTCAGTGAAATAGTAAACGGGATCACAATTCCGCTTTTCCGGCTGTCAACACAAAAGAGTATATTATCATCAGTTTTAATACTGCTACTCTGCAGTTACGGAGCGCCAGCAGCAGTGGAGTCAGAGCCGGATTAAAGAGTAGGGGGCCCCGGAGCAATTTTCACTGAAGGGCCCCTATGACGTAATTTATGACGTCATCGTTTGTAAAATTTATGTTTTCGCTGATTCGCAACGTTCTCGTTTGCTTTTTCCAGTAGTCGATTATGTGCCTGCCGTATTAAC
>JGI24158J21664_10008158_pt1 | contig 13928 bp, 6 predicted proteins | sample Ectturendosymbi3_FD_21664 | JGI IMG/M metagenome (IMG submission 21664) | reverse complement strand
TTTCCGCAAAGCGCCAATGTTTTGATCTACTTTTGCGAAATTTTGTTTAATTAAAATTGTTGAAAGATGCAGAAAGTCTAACAACGTATGGTTGCGCGCTTGCAGCCATCATGCAGTCAGATTGCTTGTATTCGTCCTTATTCTTCGGACACTACAATCGCATTTTACTTTGTGACTGAGTGCTCGGACGTTACAGTGTTTGTTGTTTGTCTGCAACCCTGAGGTTCTGCCTCCAACGCCGTTGTAAAACGTTCTGTTGCGTCTGTTTTTATCAACATGGCTTGTGTAGACAGTGTGTGCTTGTACTATGGTCTTCGTGTCTGATTTCAAAAATTAAATTAAATTAAACTAAATGAAATTAATTTTTTTCATTATCTACTGTCTGTAGTATTCCAAATGCCGGTTTGACGCACTTACGTTGAAAAATTAAGACTTGAAAGAAGATTGAAAGTGCTACTGCTTGCATGTTAAAAACGTGCTGTCATTTGTTTTCATTTGGACCATGGCTCAAATCTGCTGCATAAAGTGACGTTCTGTGCGTCTTTATGCTTATTTTGCAAATAAAGCATGTCTGAAGTTGGCCTGCAGGAACTGAAAACAGGTAGCGGCGTCAGTGGCGTATACCTAGGGTTTCTAAACATGTTTTTAAAATTTCAGAGGGGCAATTGCCCGGTTGCTCCCCTGGTTGCGGGCCTGCGTAAAGCTATCCCGACTTTGAAATTTCGGTCACGATTGAACATTCGAACTGTTGTATTGCGATATTCCAAATAGCGGTAATACATTCGAATTGAAGCAACTTAGTGCAAAAATGCAAAAACGAGGCAAGCAGTTCCCTGACCATCTGCAAAAATCTGCATGAATTTTAAATGATAGATTTTATGGCCACAAAAATCTTCTGATAACACAGAATAAATTGGTCAGAGTTGCAACTAGTTTTCTAAAGCACGGCCTTCTCAGAGCCTATTCAAATCCTGAATGCAGCGTATCCGCTGTTCCCCTGTTTCGTCAGGTCTGGTCACAAATTCACAATCACCCTGGTGTGAGCTATAGGGGGTTCTGGAGCATGCACCGCAGTGGCGTATGGTGGTAATTGTTACTGGGTGTGCGCTGTTTGTGACGTCACAATGTGTAACGTATACAACTACTGTACAAAGAAGCATTACCAACGAAGATAGGAATAAGAGATAGTAGCCCCACGGTTTGTTGAAGCCCCACTAAAATAAACAGCTCGAAATATGAGCAAAACATGTAGTATGGTTTGAACTTTGAAGCAAATTGAAGGCATGCATGGATATTGGTTTATTTCTTTAGGGAAGCAAGAACATGCATCATTTTTAGGCAGTACATTACATTTCATCCAAATAACTTGGTTCACCTACGTCTTTGCCAACATATGCAGGATGCCTAAAGTGGGTTCAATTGGCAGGATGCAGCTTAGACCTATCGATGTAGTAGCTTCACTGATATTTTGAGATTGTTTCAATGGTTTCCTTATTTAATTTTAGTTTGAAAATGTGCAAAATATACTTTATGACCTAACATGGCAAATACGACTTTTTATGACTTTATAACTTTTGATGTAGACTTCGTAGGGGTGCAATTTTTGTTTTAAAATTCGTTTCATAGCTTCCTGAACCACAGAAAAAAATATGACTTATGACTTTAAATGGCCCTAATGATCACATCAAAGTCAGTTTTCTCTGTTTCGTCCTTTTCTATGCTCATCACAGTTAGATCACAATCTGTCCTGACTCAAAGGCCGGAGGCAGTGGCGTAACTAGAGGTTTGAGCCAGGGGAAACATAGCTAAAAGGGGCCCATACTAGCCAATACACAGAACAATAACTTGAGAAATTATGGTGAATCTTAATGTGGATGGATATACTGAAACCCTAAATCATAGGAAAATAACGCAAAAAAGCAACAATCTGCTGAAAAACAAAAGAATACCAAAACCGAAATATAAGCTAAGTGTGAGCCCGTTTTCACATGTAGCTTGCCAAGGGAGGCGATTCGCCCCTCAACTTCCCCGTCACGCACTGCTCGGAGATATGAAAAGATCAATTTCAGTTTACTGAAAGAATGCTCGCAGCGTGCAATAGGTACTGCCATCGTTAGCATTATTTGCAAAGTAATTCCAAGATTTGGAAAGACGTTTTCATCACCATATTCAACTTTGAATATCAAACGGTTTTCAGGACGCGATGATGTTAAGTTGAACGACTTGATACTAGCATTTTGCAATCTAGAACCTCCTCGTATATATGCTTGCCATCTACATCTGAACTGTACACTGCTCATAGATTCCCACACATGCATTTTTATTTTTCACAGTCACGACCGTAATAAAGGTCTTGGACATCGAACAGAAATCCAAATTTGGACAGAAAAAGCTAACTTTAAACAAGACTACCAAATGTCTTCTTTCATGACTTAAAATTTGTTGCTCATCTGGTACGGCAAAGATATTAACTGCTGATGTTTCGAAGACTAACTATGGTTCTCTTCTTTACTCTTTGGATTGGGTCATTGTGTTTAGCTCAGGGGTTTCAAACGCTGTGGCCTGCAAGGTCGTTTTGTGCGGCCCGCGTTGCTTTTTGGGAATTTTCAAATAATTAACATTTACATTATTTGTGTAAGGAATTTTCAAAATTAAACATTTACATTATTTCTTAAACTCGTCTCAACCAGATTCTGGCTAATCTCTTGCCCAAAGCGCGGCAGCACAGGCTGGCTTAGCCTTTCTTCTAGCCAGGGATGTAGTGCTAACAAAAAAGGTGTGGGAAGTTGGGAGCGGACCAAAAAATAGCCATTTTAAAACAGCTGCAAACACATTTTAAAGCAAAACGTGAAAAAGGTGCGGAACGCCGTTCCCACGCGTTCCCGCCCCACTACATGTCAGCTTCTAGCGATGAGGTCATGTAGAAATGGCAATCGAGCGTTGTTGTTCTGTCACAACCAGAGGCGAATTTTCATTTTCGGGGCCCTAGGCTATTTCAAATTGGGGTCCCTCCTGAAAGGTTCGCGACGACTGATGTCATATAAATTAGGACTACACGTGCTCGCTACATTGACTGAACAAGTTGTTCCAATTCATAACCATATTACTTTATTCTGAATTCCCTCGATATCAGGAACAGAAACAGTCATAATGAAGCTAACGAGAAAGCCAGCGGTGAAGTTATCTGACAACACTCCCATTACGTATTTATTGAGTTCCCTGTGCAGTTGCACGGTTTGCAAGTGTCAAGAGTTCGCTCTGAATAAAGCACCTGTACTTCTTACGACACTTAACAGCCTGTTACTGTACATCAGTGGTGCTCAAACCGTGGCCCGCAAGGCCCTCTGGAGTGGCCCGCGAAGCAATTTTCATTGTAAAGTAAACTTAACACTTTAATCATTTAAGAGAATTTTTTAGATAATTTTTAGTGAGATTATTAATTCTTGTGACCCGCGAAGGGTTTCTGAAAGACAAATGTGGCCCACGAGCCAAAAAGTTTGAGCATCACTGCTGTACATAGTCGGCGATCGACGGGGCTTTTGTCTGCAAAATCGCTGAAAATTTTGTCATACTTTTTCTTTCTGGATAAAACGAGTTCCTCCCCGAAACAAACCTGATAAGCATTTTACATTAATTTTCAACTGTAGGAAACTAAANGGAAGGAANAGTCGGACTCAAAACTACTTCAGTAATTGACAACGTCATTGACTGGCACCTCCCGAACAAAATTCTTGGAGGCGCTTAAAAGGTAAAACTGAGACTGGTCCTTTCATACTTCCGTGCCTCAATGTCTAATAGTAAGTCAGGGCAGACTGTGCCATCTAGGTTTGATGAGGAAAGGAGCATTTTTGTGTAATTCAATCGGAAAAGGCTGGATATATTAATGTTTCGATGGAATTGTGTTTTTCGAACACAAGTGATACATGACTTGCATTAAATAAAGTATTGTACAATTCAAATTAAATGTGTTTGTTTTCAAAAGAAATTGTCGTTTGCAGTTGCAATATATTGTTTGATTTTTTTCTAAGATATACAATTTTGTCAGGCAACGCTACCTTCGCCTATAAATTATGAGAACGTTGTTATTTGAATGTTTTGATATTCTTCATAATAAAAATAAATGAGTATAGAAGTATGTTATGGTCCTTATTGATAATTTATATTTTATTTGCTGAAAATTCGAAGCAAAAATAAATACAAATATTTTCCGTTTCAAAACATTTAGTTTCTTAATGTTTCAACTTTCGTAAAAATTGTGCCTATATATAATACATAAATTATAGAAAGGGCGCACACATCATCTTTGCCATTGGCGCCATTTCGCACAGATATGCCACTGCACTTTGCGCCATTGAATATCTGCAGCCTTAGCTACAGTGCAGGCTGGTCTTGCCATCAACCAGTATCTTACCCATAAAAAGCAACAAGAGATAGACCCGGGCTGAACGAAAGTATAATCTAAAAAAGCATTCAGGCATTTTGTTCCACACATTATACGTAACAATAACCAAGTGTTAACGCCATAAAAAGAGAATGTTCATCGTCATTCACTTCAATCCTTTGCGTTCATTCTTCTATATATAGATCTTTTGTTAGCGGTATAGTAAAAAACCGTGCGTTGAACCAAAACAAAAATACACAGTTTTGTGATATTAATGCATTAGATAAGGGCGCTGCGTTGATGTAGCTTTGTTGTTAATAGTGTATGGGCACAAAATAGAGGTTCAAGAAACTGGAAATCACAAATTAAAATTTTTGCCAAGCAATTTTTGCGACCCGTCAAAGTGGCGCCCATGGCTCGAGCCATGCCTGCCATGCCCTAGATACGCCACTGCAAATGTGTTCGAAAAATGGGTCTTCGGGATTTGGGGTTTATAAAGGGTTATTTTAATTACGGGAATAAAATTAAGTACGGTAATCCGGACCGGACAATTTTGGGCATATTAAACGGGTGGATTTATTAACCATAGGATTAACAAGCTGGGACTATTGTACCCATATGCGTACGGGAAGACATTTTACTGGGGGTGCGACAAAAATTTGCCCTGAAAATAACACTTTGGCGTAAAAATAAACAATTTGCCCTTTTACCATTCAGGATTTTTGAGCAACTTTGTGCTTGCCCTGAAAAATAGAGTTTGCCCTAAAAATTTTCACTGTATTGAATACACTTTCATACACAGGATTTTTAGCAACTTGCGCTTGCCCTGAAAAACAGAGTTGCCCTGAAATCTTTCACGTACTGTAACATTTTGTATCATTCAGGGTTTTTGAGCAACATGCGCTTGCCCTAAAAACGGAGTTTGCCCTGAAATTTTTCAAGCCGGGGGTGCTGCCGCTCCGCCGCCCCCTTCTCGTACGCCAATGACTGTACCTGTGCATACCAGAGATGATCGGACTCCCTTCGCCACGGAGGTCTTTGATGGGTTAAGCCCCCCAAACAGAAATATGAAACGCTAAAAGTTAGTGGAATTTTTGTCAAATTTGAATGTCAAGCCACGCCTGAGTAAAGCCTCTCCCTATTGACGACTTTCTGGCGACGATTGTGGATCAGAGTCAATTTTTTGTTCCTGATCCTGCTCATGTTCCAAAAAAGTAACTCCAGCTTCTCATTGAGGCAAATATCGTTCAACTCTTTGACCAGAGTTCTTTAGGCACAGTCACAATGAAACAACTATCGCTATCATTTCACGTACGAATTAGCCTATTCATGCAATCTTATCTTCATGCCGCTAACTACTGTCGTTGCAAAATTTGAGATCTTTCTTCTAGATTTCCACCATGCAATTGCAACATTTACTTTGCATTTATTTTAACAAATTTGTATTTTCATAATTNNTTCCAGATTTTTCTCTTGTTTGATAGGCTTAAAATTTGCCCGGGTTATTTTTGTTTAAATCCCTGGCAGCTTCTGCCTCGGTGCGTCACATTCATACTATTTTTGTGCTTGTGAGTGACACCTGCTGCACGGGAGTAGTCACGCGGTCTGTCATGTGATAATCATGAGTTTGTCAATCAACCGAAAGTTAAATTTAGAGACTCATCAACATCACCTGAGAACACCTGTGGCTTATATTTGATCACAATAGTCATGGCTTTGCATTAAAGTCTAATACAAAAAATAAAAACAACCTGAAAGCGGCTCAGTGCAGAACCGTCGCCAGACAATATTCAAAAAAGGGCTTGGAGCTTTGGGGCTAAGCCCACCAAAGCCCCCCAAGGCAACAGGACTGGCTCAGTGTTACTGAACTGCTGGCGAGGCGAGAAGCACTACGTTAATTGTGTGTGGTGAACAAATTAGCTTAGATAGAAAATGAAAGTTCAAAAAACAATAGAAACGAAGAAAGGATGCTGTTAGAAACAAAAACTACAGAGATTTGTTAGATTACTTTTTTAAACAAAGGCAGTAGATGAACAATGGATTCAGTGGACTTACTAGGTTGAAGCTCGTTTACACAACAGCAGATTAGGTTTCTCGAAGTGCAACGCAGATTTTGGTAAGTTTACACGCACGTAGAGCAGAGCGAAGTACATATTCTTCCCCGAATTTTCATGGTGGTTTGAGAAGCTGTGCGGGAAGAATTAAAATTTCAGTTTGTAGAACTAAAATTTCGCGAAGTAGATCTCATTGATGTAATTGTAAACTACCACTGCACTTGCTTATTTGCAACTTCCGAAGGAACGTTTAGAACCAGGAGTTAGTAAGCACCCTTTAAAATGGAAAGAATTTGATGATTTTTAGACTGCACAGAGATGGGTTAGCAATGCGATATTTATACGAAGAAAAGCAACAATCATAAAAAAGAACCAATGGGTTCTGCTTAAACAGTGACAAATCCCTGGCAATGATATGGACATTATGTTCTTCAGCGTTCAAGCTTACAGTGACCTTTACTGAAGGTGTGGTTTGCGCATAGAATGGGTGATCGTGGTGCGGCCGGTACGGCGATCACATTGAGACGAACGCAAAACCTCATGGGAAGAGAGTTTATCAGAAATTATGCTCGTTGTTTCCTGCAAATTCCTGAAAGGCATCAAGGTGGTACATACTGCAGGGCAGCACTTGCAGGTCAGTGGTCGACATTGCAAAGAAAAAGGGAGGAGCACTGAAGGAAATTAAAAATGAAGGCAACGAGCGGAAGTATGACTTGCCCGAGCGAAGGTCGGTTGTGCAGGCGTGTGGAGTAAACCTGGCTTTGACTCACCACCTTTCCTATACGCAGCTGAGCTACGAATCGTGACAGCAGTCTGGTTTAAATAATATTCAACGAGAAAAACAAAGCAATTGTAGGATGCCCAAAATCTCACCCTAAAACTGCACACGCAAGCAAAAAATCCGAAAATGCAAAGCAAATCTAGGAGGTTTTACTTCAAATTAGCAACCTGATGTTAAATGCGCTGCAGTAAGAAGATTGTCTTGCGTAAAATACCTAAGCTGTGCTACCCCCATTATAGCAGTTAGAAATAGAAGTGTGCAGCTAAAACCTTAACTAATGAACCTGATTAAAGTAGACCCATCATTTGAAATCAAGCAGAAAAAAATTAGCGAATAAACAAGGAAAGCACAAAACATCAAACAACAGTTTAAAAAAAACTGAGCAAAAAATTGTTACAAAAAATTTCGAAAAATATGCAATTTCATTCAGCGGTTGTCAACCCTAGCGAGATATTGTGACAGTCAGTTTACGTTGTGTGAAGCGGCAGTGAAACGGTAAAAAAAGCTTAAAATTAAAAAATTTTGCAATGTTGCAAGTGTTTCAGGTCTTCTCATAGCATGACTTGAATAAACTGCGAAAATAGTTTTATGAAAAAAACGATAGTGCTGCTTAAGGCTTCGGCGAGCAACATCAAGAGACTCCTTTAAGACAATTTTCGAAAACTTTCATAAACGAAACGATAAAACTGCTTGTCTTTCGGTCTGGACCTATGGTTCAGAGCTCGCAGGCTGGTGTGGGACGTCACAGTCGTGGACACTTTTACTCCGCACCAGCAGCACAGATGCCGAGACTGTAAACGCAGAAAATACATCATCTTCTAATAAGTTGGAGGAAATTTCAGATTTGAAGATTTTTTCTGAATGCTTCCGTAGGCAACTGAAAACGCTATGGCGGGCCGCTAATTACATACCCCTGGACTAGCGCTACAGATCGTGACTGTTATAGAAACACCAATTCATTCATGCAACCAGTTGCAATTGAGACCACCCGTGTCTATGTCTATGGAAGGCACACTGCTTCTTTTTCTGCAATCTTGCAAAAAACTTATTGGTGTGACTGGTAACCTTAGACAACATTTTGGCCTGCCTGATAGTCATCCCCAGCCTAACCAGCATTACTGCCTACCACTTGCACCCTTATTGTTTTTTTATGTACGTATGTATACTATATTTAATGTCTAGCAGCTATTGCGTTCCGAATGAACATTTTCTGTAAGTTTTGCTAACCTCTATAGAAGTGCTATTTGGCTCGGCCGACATCTCGCAAACCGTGCTATAATTCTTATTCATTTCACACTTCGAAAATTTACATAAGAACGGTTATCGTGACTACTACNTGTAACGAAGCTACTGCACTCTGATATGTTCAATTTTGCTTTCAAATTCTGAGGCGAAATGACAAAAAACNGTTAAAAAACAGATCCACGNAAATANGTCGAAAAAGCGTTATAAGCAGACAAAGCAGCATTTACACATTTTCATGGTCTTCTTGGTTTGTTCAAACAAGTAACAGACAGNCTTGCTTTGGTTAGGTGCATATATTATATATCACTCTGTTGCAGTTACACGCAAGTATGCATTAGATCAGTGGTTCTTAACCTTTATAAACACGCCGAACCCTTACGTAGCTTTCCAAGCTTTTGTTGAACCCCATTTTTACCCAATAACAGAAAGTGAAAATGGGTTACATGTTTGAGATGACCTTCACCGAACCCCTGAAACGGCTCCGTCGAACCCTAGGTGTTCGATCGAACCCAGGTTAAAAACCACTGCATTAGATGTAATGCATTGATATTTAGATTGGCGTAAGACATTTAGATAGACGTAACTTCTTAGGGCCCGCGAACTTTATCAATCCTACAACAGGTGATTTTAGTTAGAACAAGCACAACATCTTTTAATAAAAATGTAGCCTAAAATTTTAACAGCGTAACTAGATTGTAGAGAGCTTCTGGAAATTGATCAACAAAGATAGATTTACCATACTGAAAGATTTTGCACTAAAAATGCACTAGGTGTTTGGAGCAAAGGCGCAGCCGGTAGGGGCTGAAGGGACTCAAGCCCTCCCTTAGCAATCAGAATATTGATGTTTATTTTCATAGATGGGTACTGTGGCAAGCGTTTGTGTGTTTATTTCGCGGTCTGAGCAGCGTGCAGCTATTCTGCGAAAGTTCGTCCAAAGAGAACAGTGACTTCTAGTCGAAAAAGTAAACCTATACCTCTGTGCGGAACTCGCTGTGTAGAGAGGCACAATTCTGTTGTCACGTTTGTGGAGTTGTTACCAGTAATTTATAAAACTTTGGACGAACTTCAGACTAGTGACTAGTCGAACTGTGCAAGTCGACGTGGCAGCCAGAGCGTCACAATTCCGTTGATCAATTCCATTTGCAGCACATCATTTTTAGTTTCTGTATATGTCATTGAACACATTTCTGCCATTTTATTGCCATTATCGAAAATGTTGCAGGAAAAGAATCTGGATATTTTTGAAGCAAATTAACTTCTGGATGGAGTGCTTTCACTTCTGCAGGAGCAAAGACTTAATTCAGAAAATACTTTCAATCATATTTTCGAAAGGAGCACTGTTGTTTGCAATAAACTTGATGTTCCTGTCACAATACTGCGCGGTGCGAACCGGAAAAATTACAGAAACAATTTTCCAGCTGCTAATCCTGAATAATTTTTTAGGTGCTCTGAATTTGTTCCTTATATGGATCAGTTAACCTCTGAATGAGAGAATAGGCTTCAAGACGGCATGTACGTAGAGCAACATGTACGTTGCTTTGGAGATTATTTCTAAAGTTTTGCCACTCTGCTACCGATGTTCAAATTAACTGTTTGCTCACCCCATACCATGAGGATATAGACAGCCATGTTGTGGTTTCAGCAGATATCAAATGATTAACCAAAAACTGGGAAGGGGTAGAAGAAGAAAGGCGACCCTCAAACGCGATTGAAGCACTGTTGGAATGTCAACAAGAATTTTTTAAGAATGTTAGGAATCTCCTTGAATTACTNGCCACANTTCCTGTTTCAAACAGCTAGGCTACTGCTGACTGAAGTTTCAGCACACTGAGACGACNGAAGACCTATCTGAGAACAACCATGGAAAGTGACCGCCTCCCTGGCTTGGCTCTTGTGCATGTCAGTGCATACACACCACCCCATTAACAAGGAGGAAATTCTTGAAGACTTTGTTGCGAGTGAAAGGCGTTGATCAGACTTTGGTGTTTAATTAGACTTAGCTGTTTAATTACACTGACAGTGATTCTGCGCCTAAAAAATCGTATCCAGTGATTGTTAATTCCATTACCTGTGGTTTGCTGAAGGTTTTGCTTGTAATGCTTTGAAGCGCTGTGGTCTTGGGATGAATGGGATGGAAGTTCCCGCATATATTGTTGTGCAGAGCTCATGTCAATTATTTTTTTAAATATTGTGAATGAATGTGCCACTCTGCTTGTTTATATTTTAAAAAATGTGAACTTTACAGCAGTTTTACTTAGGCTACTGTATACGATGTTTATCATCTACACAAGCAGGATCTTCATTTTGTACAAGTCTTTTTTGTTTTTATGAAGGGTCATGGCTGCTCAAAGCATTATCGCAATTTTTACTTTACGCGTATACTCTTACACTTTGCTAACAGCTAGCCAATTATCTTGGCCTTTTCAGGAGATCACTGTGGTGTAGGTTTACAGTTAATTTTGACACGACTTAAAGGTACTACTCGTACTATGAAAGAATATCGAAGAAACAAGCTGGCAGTTTAGTTGGAAGGACCCCAGTTTTCGTGGCGAGTACAGTCAATTGTTTATCCACAAATTATGTGCTTTTCTTGCTTGGCTATTCTAATCACAAACAATTTTTCCTTTTCAAGGCTTTTTGCTTCCAAAACTTCAGCCCNNCCCTTAGAAAAATCCTGGCTGCGCCCCTGTTTGGAAACACATGTGTGTGAGAGTACCAGGGTTGCGGAGTCGGAGCCGGAGTCGTGCAGTAAGGAGTCGGAGGTTTTTGGTTGGAGTCGGAGTTGAATTCCTAACAACACTGGGAGTCGGAGTCGGATTTTTTTGTCCGACTCCGGAGTCGGAGTTGGATTTGTTTGTCCGACTCCGGATGTCCAGGTGGGTCACTTTAGCATCACACTCCTAAATTGGGAATTCCTGTCGAAATGGTACAATTCCTTACGAAACTTTTGTTGAAACAGAGGTTTCTTGCTGCGCGGCACGATTTCCAGTGATTTTAACATCCAAATTTCGATCCGTTTATGTGTGTGGGAAATTTTGGAAAGGCGGAGTCGGATATTTTACCTCCGACTCCACAACCCTGGAGAGTACGTACACTTTTTACAAGCCAAATCTAAAAACAGAAATCGAATGACAGGCGAAACACTGGACGATAGCCTCCGACTTGCTGCCGCTAACACTGGTATTGATAAAGGAATGATAGTGTAAGAGAAACCTGGACCACAGGCATCACACCGATAGAGATTTGTAATGAACATGGACGTCGAAAGGATTTTTTCCATGGGGGGGACAAAGTGGATTTTTCCAGGCGTAGCCAAAAAATATTTTTGAAGGGGGCCAAAAGTGGCAAAATTTGATTTTACCCAGTCGAAACTAAGAAACGACCTTTTTTTGCTAAACAATTGATAGGAAAATTTCAAATTCCGGGGGGGAAAGTCCCCCTGCCAACCTTCCGACGCCCATTGTAATGAATTTATTTGACAGCAGACACGCAGTCCATAGTACATGCACACACTCTGTGCACAACGCAGGTTGATAAAAACGTACAAAACGTTTTACAACGGCATTGGAGGCTGTATCACAGAGTAAGACACTTTTTTACACTAGATTGCCCGTGTTTCTTCAATACCTAAAATGCCCAAGGGTAGTCATTTTGACTACTTTCATTGTTGTGCACAAAAACTAAGGTTTAGTGCGCTTTCGCTTGTACATAGCTTGTATTTAATTACAGAAAGGAAAATTGGCTCTAAGCAGGTTCATCTTAGAGTTTTATCTGCATGGTTGGGATACTTGCAGCATTGCGCTATGAGACTTTTTATGCTAACTACAAATGTGTTGTTGTTTTATTTCAAAGGCAAATTCTCCACGCTGATAATATGACACGTACAGGTGTTTCGTTGCTAGAACATTACAATCGAAATAGTCTGTAAAACTCAACTTGGCTATACAGCGCATTTATTGCAGACACGTTGTACTAGAGAAGTGCAAGTTCTGCATAAAGATTTTTTACACTGACTGCGCACTCCAACAGAGCGGTTTCTCTTGCACAAAATCTTCACTTGACAAAATTTTTTGGCTCCTTTTCATTGTCGTTGTTGTTGGTGAATGATGCTTGGCCTGGAATGTGATTTCGTTTCTGCACTTGTGGCCCAGCTAACTCCTCTGTCAATGTGCGGCTAAAGTCTCTGCGAGAAATGTTTCCATTGTTGATCCCTTTTTGTAGAGGACCCAGGCAGGACCAGATTAAGGGGGGGCAACGGGGGCAATTGCCCCGGGCCCTCCGATCCGAGGGGGCACCACGTGATGACATTTATTTGTTTTAGATAAAATATTCGTTTGAAAAATTGTCGTGATTCCAAAGAACTACAATAATACAACTCTTATTCCGATGTTGCGTTGAGTATCGTTAACGATTTTTCTGCAAGTTTGACTTTCTGCCAGTTTTAGTAATCACTACTGAATATAAATATTTTATTCAATGCAAATATGTTTGAATTTTGCTTGTAACATTTCCTAATAACCGTTCTTGTGGCATGGGTTTCTACTCGTGCATCAAACCTACTGCAAAAATGCCGCGAAAACGATAATACAGTAGCATTTGTCTAATTCGTCATCATTTAATTCATCAATTCTCTTAATTCGTTACTTTTGCGTCGGTTCCGGCAGTATTCCTATCTTTAATGTACATTTTTGTTTGTCTAATTCGCTCAATTCGTCACCTCTTTCTATCCCTGAGAAGCGTTTTGTTCGGCTAATACGACATTTGCAGTTTCGCTTTGGATGTCTAAGCAGCTATGGCGTGTGGGAAGTCAAACAAATTAAGGATCTTTATCTGAGAATTGTTGCATCTTGCAATTTGTTTATCGACTTCATGCACGAGATGCGAAGCGCGACCCGACTCCCCATTGAAAGAACGGGGAAAGTAAAAGTTTATTAAAGATTTAAAAGTTTTTTTTAGATGAAATTTAAACAGAGTAGTCTGGATAGAGTAGAGGAATTAAAGAANTTCATTTAGTAAACAACCATAACGTCTTAATCGTGTATTTTACTGCAAATAAAAACACTATGTATACGAGTTACTATGATAAAGTATACCAGCTNCTGTGATAGAGTTTTCACCTGTTTGCATGATTCGTCACTTCGCCTAAATCGTTACTTTTTTANAATCCCCTTGAGGTGACGAATCAGGCAAATTCTACGTATTTCCGTGTTTAAGCAGCAANGCTAGTTCTGCTGTGGTTGCTGTTTAATATCAATGATTCCGTAACTTGTGCCGTCAGGAGGTAGCCGCAGCTGAACTGCAACCTTTGTTTCGTCATAAAGGGTAGCCTATGGTGGAAGCGCACTTTTTAAAGATGTCTACTATTCTTGAGTTACAATTACATCATAAACATATGAAGCTAGTCAAGCCATTCACATCACATGTTATTGCGTGTTCTGTCAGAAAAGGTTTTTGATCAGTCGATATG
>JGI24158J21664_10008157_pt1 | contig 13928 bp, 9 predicted proteins | sample Ectturendosymbi3_FD_21664 | JGI IMG/M metagenome (IMG submission 21664) | reverse complement strand
CCCCCCCCCCCCCCCGACCCCCCGCTTCGTGCGCCTATGCCTGATACATCTATATTTTCCGGGCGATAGCCCAAAGTAAACAAACACCTGTGAATTTTATAAGCTTTGACTTCCCTTAGATAATTTCAATATTCATGTTTGGAGTTGCTAAACTGCAAGCTTTCTATATTTGGCGGTGCTGTTTAGATAGCACCGATGTCTTGTCACGACTCTCGCTCATCAATGGTTTTTGGTTCTCTCACCTTTCAGTAAATTTCCGTGAACTTTCAAATGCTTCATTCCGCGTGGAAGTGGACCAAGCCCAACCAATGTTTCCAGTGAATTATTTGAAAGGTCGACGCTTTGCAGGGATCGAAGAAACCCAAATGGTTGGGGAAGAGACTTAATCTGGTTGTTAGTAACAACCAAGGTCTTCAGTGAAGTTAGCCTGCGAAGCGATGTAGTGAGCGAATCCAGCTGGTTGTTACTAAGATCCACTCTTTGAAGACTTCTGAAATAAGAAAACCACGAATAAAATTACTTAATATTGTGGTGAGCAGCAACCACCTGATCGTGAAGTCCTGAAAATTCGATTGTAAACACATGTTTTGGTCAAGGTCTAGGACCTATAGACAAGAATATTTGTTGCTAACGCAGCTTATGAAAGAAAAAGGCATTTCACCAGTTGTATTGAAGCTTGTACTGTTGTTTCTGGAAGCAACAAAATAAAAGCAGAAATGATTATTTGGTTGAAATGTAATAGAAATCAACAATATTCCGAATTAGTGTGCTGATTTTATCACCAAAGGCCAGCCTGGCTGGTTTCAGTGCAAAAGGCATGCCACGAGATCTATTCTAAAAAGTTTGATGATGTGAAATATGAATTTTTGAAAGCGTCTGATGAAAGATTTATCCTGTGCCAGCATTCAGAAATAAAAAAAATTAAAACAAACTGTGTAACATTTGTAACGTTTTCAAATATATTTTGTAACTTAAAAGTCTGCAGACCGACCGTAACCCCCTGCAGATTTTCCGAAGTACTTCTCTGTATTTTCGGACGGGACACGTAAAAATGGTCATGTTGAGCAGGTCAGCTTACCTCTCGGTTTTGTTAAAAATAAAGAGATTTCATGAAGAGTTTCTATGTTTCGTGCCACTTCCATCACTGGGCAAGCACCAGCGGTTGGCATATTAAAAGATTTATCGCATCTTGGACTTGACTTAAAGATTTTCCAGGAGCAAGGATACGATGGATGGAGCCAGCAATATGAGCGGTGTCTGCAGAAGTGTGCAGGAGTGCGTATGTTGCATGCCTAGGCACTGCTGCAGCCATGTGCTTTCTTTAATGGTCTGTATCTTGCAGCATATAGGACCGGTGAGGAACCACAAAACGTTGATACCGTTTTATTTTTCATGCGATTTCATAGGAGCATAGGCTAATAAAATGTAATCAGCTTAGTCGTAATAATAATAATCAAATGCAAATTTACGTTTCATGTTTTGTCAAATACAGAGGGCCACTTTAGAGGAGCCAAACGGTCACAACTTGCCGACCCATGGTTTAACTAATGTGCGGAAAGATATTAGCATCAGCATGTTGCACCCTTCTCAGCATCATGATGACAACGATCAAAACACACTGGGTAACCAAAACGGCAAAAAATAACTTCGAACCAACGACTAGGTACCTGCAATTCCCAAATGTGGGAGGTAAGTTTTCTAGTTCGTTGTTCGATAGTTCAATGGTGTGCAATGCTCGTAGATTTCCAATTTCCTGTGGTAGAGTTTGTAGCCGGTTGCGAGACAAGTCTAGGTTAAACAAGCTTGGCATATCGTCCAGATGGCCAAGTTGAGTAATCTGGTTTCTGGAGAGGTCTGCCGTTACTAACTTCGGCATTTCGTACAAATCTGGTACATCAACGAGTTGATTTTCTGAGAGATCCAGCCCCTTTTAAGAGAATTGCAAATAAAAAGTATTATCTCACTAAATATATAGTTTTTGGCTGAATTTATAAAACGATATACAAAATTACAGAAATTAGTCTGCAGTAAACACCTTGCTTTGGTTTCAGAGGTTTGAAAGGTCCTTCAAAATTTCAACGCTAAGCAGAAAAATTGCAAGATTCCTAAATGGGTTGAAATTTTCCTACCTGCAAACTTTTCAAATGTCTCAATTCTCGCGGAAGTTTCTCGATGAGGTTTTTGCTACAATCTAACACAATCAGATCCTTGACGTTTGCCAAAGTCTCTGGGAGATCAGTTAATTTGTTTTGCCTCAAGTCCAGAAGTCGTAGTTTTTCCAAGCGGCCTATCGATTCAGGCAATGCTTCCAGCTCGTTGACACATAAATCCAATCCAATGAGATTAGGCAGATCGCCAATACTCGTAGGAAGATGGTGAATCTTGTTGTTGGACAAGTTTAACGATTGCAATCTGTCAAAGAAATAATGTTTTGCCAAAACAGGAAGAAACTTGTTAGCTGTAAAGTATCAAGTACGAGAGTAGCTGGTTTATTAGGGTTCAGAATATTGCCACTAGCTGCGGTTGCACGAGGCCAGAAGATTTGTTTCGAATTCATTTCTACGTTTTATCCCTTGACATGCAAAAATGTGAACTGTTAACAGTAGATGTGGACCGTGTGGCATGAATGTATAAACGTAGCATTTCAAAACTCTACACCAGGGTTTCTCAACCGGGGCCCTCGGACCCCTTGGAGGCCACAGAGCGGTTCTCCGGGGTTACGAGCAGAGGCCTTTACTAAATAGCTCTGCCGTGATATTGCAAAACCCTATTGATGAGCAGTGGGCCAAAAGTTTTGACAGTCTTGGAAGGGGGTCACAAACCATGAAAGGTTGAGAACCACTGCTCTACACCAACAGTTCTCTACGTTTCAGTTAGCAAAGGTCTTCGCAGATTTAAGTTACTTAAATAAGATATAGCGTAGGTAGAAGCCTGCACTGGCCGACTTCAAAAGGCCGACCCCAGTCTGGCCCGTAATAATTAAGGCACAACCCGGCCTACGGCCCGCTCAATTTAACGGAGGCTATTTAAGCCTGGTCTAACCAGGCCCGTACAACAAATCTGGTGTATCAGAAAACTTGCAGTCAGGCGCGGACACAGGGGAGGATGCAGGGGATGCATCCCCCCCACCAGACCTAAAGAGGTGGTGGCATGACACTTCATTTCATTGACTCTCATCGCCAAAAATATTGTTGTGCTGCACATTGCTTAATCGCTAAGGATACTAAAAATTAACTTGTGCTTACAAAGAAACGCGAAAAACGTTTCTTCGGTTCATTAGATGAGCTGGCCTTGTTTGTGAAACCTGATATAAAATAGTCAACGATCGCGTGGGCGTTCGCAGGGGGGCAAATGCCCGTTTCCGCTACTGCTTGCAGTCACACATAAACTTGACGTGTATGCAAAGTGGCGTACATATATAACAAAACCAAGCATCCGCGGACATGCAATAGCACAGCAAGTATGATTCACGGACTTTTTTCCACCCAGACCCGGTACAAACCCCAGGTTTTCTCGGTCCGTAGTGATTTCGGTCCAGGCTCGGAATTGAAAAAAGTTCCGACTCAGTTCACAGGTTGAGAACCACTTACCCAGAGCGTTGAAATGGGCTTAGAAAAGGTTGGCCTGGCTGGGCGACTCATGCAGGCTTCTAACAAAGTGAGCGGAATATTCTATGAGTGTCGTTTTGGCAGTAATATATGCTCAGTTGTTCTCTTGAGAAGGAGTCTGTCTCTAGATTCACCAAAACGTCTTCACCCACTCAAATGAGTCCACTGACTCGGGCTTGAGAATGCTTGCGCTAACTATGGTTCTTTTTCAGCAATTTTTTTACATATTCGAATTGGTTATGATGGACAATTTTAGGTGAAATCAAATACAAGCCTACTACTGATTAAATACAAATGCAGCTACTAATTAAACATGGAGCAAGTGCAGTTAAGCAAATGTACAAACAACGATGTTTACAATATTTAGTTTGACGTGACTCCAAACGAGAACCTGCCCTGAGTGAAGTTTTTCAATGGTGAAAAATGCTTGCGGATTTATTTAAGNTATCGAGGACATGCGTGTGGGTTGCGTTACCCGTTGCCCTGCTTTNGGGCTTGCAATTGTAATTCATTTGTTTGATATGAATTAGAAAGCCTCTTGAACGCCAACACTCAGTCAACCCTAATGTTTTGGCGTTTGAATCTTACAAGAAATTCCATGCCTTCTCGATGGCCTAGCTTTCATACAGCAACTGACAAATTTTAGTATAATGCCTTTGAGCTAATCGGTTTTGACAACATCGTGCAAGTTCAAACATGCAACGGCCGATATGACTCACAGTCTCTCAAGTCAAAAAAATTCAAGTCTCCATTGCTGAATTATTATTGGAAGCCTGTTTAACACGGTCATTGCACTGGATCCACGATTCGATGGCTTACCTTGTCAAAAACGAAAGGTTTGTTGGCAGTTTTTCTATTTCGTTGTGAGATGCTTCGATGCTCCTGATGAGTTGGTTCGCCGCTTTCACACCCTTGACTTCAGGTTCGGGAAGTTCGCGCAAATTGTTTCCGGAAACGTTGAGGACCTTCTTTATTTGATACGCCGATTTCGGTATTGACCTGATCGTACAACAATGTTTATGTCGCTATTTTGCGTGAAGATAGAGGAACAGATGCTACTGACGAGTGACGTAACGCGAAGTACAGTAAGTTTTCTAAAAGTGAGGCTAAACTGGAAGTTGCAAAGCTGCTTTCGAATGAAATATCCACAGCACTTTACCACCACTGGGGTCCACACCCTGGCAGGTATGCGCTTAATGCTATAGAGCAGGGCTCTCACCAGGCCCGTAACCACGGGGGCGCAGGGGGGCGAAGCCCCCGTAGAAAAGTTTTTGCCCAACCTGGAAAAATGTGTTGGACATAGTTCAAAAAATTTGGGCCCCTCTCGGAAAACTCTTCGCCCCTCCTGGTGTTCCAAGCTGGTTGCGGGCCTGGCTCTCACACTCAAATTGATACGAGGGCCAAATGAAGACTTATGAAGTAACCCCAGCGGCCGCATCGTGACTACCTGAAGGCCGCATTATGACGCTGTCGCAACAATGGCGGTATCTGAACCTGACTAGAAACAGCTTATCCTTGTCCTGGGAAAGGTGAAAAGACACTTCATTTCTAGCCGTCTGCATTACTTTAAATGAAACTTGTTCACTATCTCACCAAGCACTTTTAAACACCGGTGATTAAACGAAATAAATTAAATGTTAATTATTTGAAAATTCCCAGAAAGCGTCGCGAACCGCACAAAATGCCCTCGCGTGCCGCATGCGGCCCGCGGGACGCGTGTTAGAGACCCTGCTATAGAGTCTGTTGTCCGTGCACTTTTACATAGAAAGACTGGAAACGTATGCAGTGGTTCAGTACTGACCATAAACCAGGAGAAAATTTTATCGAAAAGAAAAACATACTATAGAGCCAACTGTCTTGTGGAAAAAATACTTGTACTAAAATCAATGGTTTCATTAGAAAAGGGGATTTTCGTATCTTTGGCACAGAAATACAAGAACGCTTCAAGTTGCGGACTTGTGACAGGTAAGCTTTACACATACTCTTCAGATTTTACTGAAGCTTAGCTTTCACATCTTTTATCTTGTGCTTACCCATTCGCATCGTCAAAAAATCATCTTGCAAACATTTGTACGCAGAACACTTTTCGAAAACGTGTTTGAGTCATTTGTCATCAAAATATCATTTCATAAAATGTATTGCCAAACCTGAACTAAACCATAGTAAATGTTTCCAAATACGTTCTGCCATGGCTTTAAGTTAACATAAAGGCATTATTATTGTGACGACTTTGCCATTACACGGCCTAGTGTTTGATCAAAGTATGCTTATATAAGCAACGTAGCTGTTTCAATTTGAAACAAGGCTTTAAAAAATTTGGTTTTGTTGTCGGAATTTCATCGTTCCATCGTTCGCCGCAGCTTCGTTCTATGGACAACGACCAATCTGCAATTCTTGTTCAAAGTTTATCCAAAACATTCACAGAAATTAATCATGCGTTGTGTACTGTCAGTGTACTTTGTTTGAGGCGCCTGCATCGGAATAACTGTATGTGTGTCTGTGACATACATCTTCAAAAATATAAAGTGTTTCAAATTCAAGACAACCCAAATTTTAAGTCCTAATTGCAAAGACACATGTTTGCAAATTATTTTGTTGGTGAATCAAATTGCAAGCAACAATTGCTTCTCTATTGCGAAACCAAAACTGTCCGAAATGTTATCGCGTTTGGTACCACACGAAGGCTTGTTGCTGTTAATGGCGTTGGTTTCGAAAGGGTTCTGTCATGAAACAAATAAGCAAATTTCTAAAGAACGACGAAAATTGAAAATGGGTAACAACACAACTTGCTTCAGAATAAACATGTTGCGTTTTTGCAATCCTGGAATACGCAATACACACTTGCAAATATTTGATGAAATTCCATCTCACGCTGCACTGCTTTATGTTAGCTACCATTGCTTGTTAAAATCCAAGCCAATAAGAAGAAAACAAGCAACTACAAAACCTGTGTCTCGCGGTAGACATACTTCAAACTGTTCTCTCCAGCGTCTAGCATTAGAAGACCAGGGATGATGCCAATTTTGGGTGGCAAGCCACGTAGCTTGTTGTGTGCTGCTCGAATCATGGTCAACGACGAGCATTTGTGAAGGTTGCGTGGTAGGTGAACCAAGTTATTGTACGTCACGTTCAGTTCCACCAAAGCCGACAAATTACACAGGGTCGAAGGGATGACACGTAACCTGCACAAAACAAGACAGTGGTGATTGACATAGCTGTTTTAATGGCTGAACTTACTTTTTGCTTGTGTTAAAGTGCCATTGACCACAGCTACAAATTTGTGCTTATCCTCCTTGTCAAATAAATCAGTACCTTGAAACGTTTCGTTAAAAAACGAACAAATGCATTCAGTTCACCTGAGAAAACCAGGAAGCCTTCCGTGTCTAATCGATTTAGAGGAGAGGTTTGAGGGTGTGAGAGTGCAATTTTCAATCAATTGTTCCACAAAAATGTTCGTGAAATTTTTATAAAATGCATGAAATAAACATCAACTTGGCCACTGCCAAGAGTTTGCTTTCATTTCTTGCAGCAATGCAATGCTGGCAACTGGTTTGCGTATAAGTGGCCTCTTGCACTGTGCAAGCGATTCGTAAAAACTTATGTACGAGAGTTTTGCAAAATACAGGAGTATTTGTAAGAAACTTCCCAATACAAAAAAAGCAATGACCATTACTAATACGTTAAAGATAAAACGAAAGAATTGTTAAATTGACTGGGGTTACTACACGTACACGATTTAGGAAGAGACAGCAAAGCGTAGTAGTTAAAGACAAAGGTTTACATTGTAACGCCTTTGGTGGATCCTGGGGCGGATCCAGGGGGGAAGATTGGGGCGATCGCCCCCCCTAAAACCTACGAAAGTAACTTTATTCACCGTGAATTTTTACTATTCGGAAAACAACATTCGCGATATAGGGCCATTTTGTTGTCTATTGTTTTGCCACAGCAGTTTTGTGAAGAATACTTCATCCCTCTCACAGTAGCAAAGCCGGTATAAAACTTGACTACCAAATCTTACTGAAATCGCCCCCCCCCCTAACATTAGTGGATCCGCCCCTGGGTGGATATACATTGAAATGTTACGGAACACTGTTGAAACAGCAAAATATCTCATATCCGGTGGCCAGTTTTACGCTACAACACCTCCGGTGGTCGAATGCAGATGAAAAGTAAACGTAAGATTAGTCCATTGGGAAATGTGCAAATATCAACACATTTCAGGGTCGTGTAGAGGTCTGGTGATGCCCGGGGCGAATACTTGATTGTATGCCCCCTACCAAAATCTATTATTGAGGAATGTGAGAAATACAAGCACAGCAAAACTACCTGCCCAGACCTTTGCTACGTGCAAAAGGATTGCACCACAAAAACGTCGCCTCAAGTGAGAATTAAGAAGCGAAAAAAGCTATACGAGTCTCGTTCGTACCACGTTACGCAACAATAGCAAGGCTTTTGAACGTAGTAAAACGTACGTTCAAAGGCACAGATTTTTGCAATGGCGCTTTTGGCGAGAAAAAAGTGTAGTACAGTTCAGAAAAAACGCTGGCGCTCTGCTAAAAAATACAGTACGTTTTCAAACGTATCGTACTTGGCTCTGAAAGTATTAACAGCTCCGAACGGAGTTATTTCTGAAAAATTTACGATATCGTTTTGTTCTTTTTTACCATTGAAAGCAAAGAATCTATCGCCAAAATCGTCACGCGTGATATAGTCCTGTGACACAATTCGCGTTGCAACAAAAAATGAAACCAAGCAGACAAGACACCATCGACATATATATAAAGCGTTCTTTACTCATAAATCCAACATTGAACAAACAATTTTCAGAAGTCTCGGTTTTGTTCACTGCACTGCAGGCCCGTAGCCAGGTTTCAAGGTTTGGGGAGGCAAAATACATTTTAGGGGGCAAGATTTTGTTTTTATTATATGTTTAAAACAAATTTTTCTGGGAACAAAAATTTTTGGGGGGCACAAAAAGTTTTGGGGGCACTTCCTCCGAATTCCCCCCCATGGATACGGGCGCAGCTGTACTTTCCGCTTTGTTCGGATTATGGCGTTTATAGTAAAATGCTAAAAACAATACAATTAATATTTTTCAACAATATGACGTTGTCATACTCGAACCCCCTTGCGAACCTTCCACGTCCTTCAGTTTAAGAGCCCAGGCTCTAGAGAGAATCGAAATATATCTTGAAGACAAGTTGCAGATTAAAATTAGGCTACCAGGAGTTAGCCAACCTACAAAAGGGGCAGTGAGATAGGATGTAAAGCCTTAAGATAACGATGGCAGTGCTTCATCTCTCTCTGTCGGGTCACTTAACTTAGATTTGCATGCTCCCCCAAGGAAAGTTTTCAACAGATCAATGCAGTATGTATTAGTAGCCTTACAATACGAAGAAGCACCTAGTCACAACATTTTAATAAAGTTTTGATGCCCCCTGCCTTGGATGCCCGGGGTCGTCGCCCCGTTTGCCCCCCCCCCTCTGCACGCTGCTGACACATCCCAGTCGAATAGCACATTCAAAGACACTTGAAACCAAAGTTGTGGAGCCGGAGCCCAAGAATTTTTTAATGATGGGAGCCGAAGCCAAAAACTTTTAGATGGTGGAGCCGAAGCCGGAGCCTGGAATTTGTGTTCCCGTTTTACAGCCCTAGTTCGTGGGGCAAGCGAGTTGTGCAAATTATACAATGGTTTTGCAGTTTTCATGGGCAAATTAATTTTGGAGCCGGTGCCAAAAACTTTAGATGTCTGGAGCTGGAACCAGAGAAAGACACTGAAATTTGAGTTCCGGCTCCACAGCCCTGCTTGAAACTACGCTTTTTCTATTGAAAACCCGGTTTCACTTAAATGATCATAAAACAGTAATGCCTTTATCTGCCCTTGTGCTAAAAGTTTATCAAATGATCACAAATAACAAGTTTAAACGTGGTTAAATATGACACATTGTGCGTTACGGGTATGCGGGAGTTATATTCTCACTGCATTTGCACATCAGCTTGATTAAATTACCTTCATAGCCTAAGCCCTAGTTCCACCAGGTTGCGAAACGGGTTATGTATTTTATTGAGAGAAACCCGCTTTACGGTTGATAATTGAATTACTTGCCTGTTTTTCGATAAATCCAACCTTTTAATACGTTCAAAGTCGCCGATTTCACTGTCGATGTACTTCAAGCTGTTATCTGATAAATCAATTGCCACCAGAAACTGAACGCATTTTTCGTACAAGAATTCATCTTCGAAAAACTCAACAGGTAAACTTTCCAATCCTAACGATGAAAAATCCAACGCAAAATCTTGCCCGTCCCTGGCATCTTTGGAACCACCAGTCGAAACCAAAACCTGTTGCAGTATTTTTTCTGCTTCCTTGTCCCGTGATTTTGGAGTTTTCAGCCCTCGACGTCTTTTGACAGCAGCAAAATCAAACTTGGGCCTTATGCTAGGTTCTCGAAGTGGCATTGTCTTCTGATTCTTCCAACGCTTCCAGTGTTCTACAAATCACAGTACTTGATGACTTGCAGCCCAAGAAGAAATGTATCAATCAGGTGAAACACATGTGTTTCAACAACGTTGTCGACTCAGAATTCCAAGTCATGCAGTTTCAGCGCCTGTCGCTAGGTTCGTCGTTACAAAACAACACGACAATGGATATATTTATTCACTAACATAAAGGTATTGTTCAGTAATACACCACCGGCTGGCTTGAATGGAGGTCCAAGAGCAACGCCAGCAAGCTGTTTATACAGCACGCCATCCACAAACTTGAGAAAGTCTGTTACCGTGATCGAAAAGCCAACTTAGAACTAATAGCGCAGGTCTGCTGAACAAGCATAAATTAATCATGATCCTGGACCTGTAAAGTTATGCGAGTAATGTCGCTAAACCGTATTCTTTAACTTTTTCTGTCTTCATTCAATTGATATTGAGTTGTGAATGACAGCGGTTTCATCCAAGCACAGGTTGAAAAATTATGATGTTTATGCTGACAACACCAGGTTTCGATGACTTCTTTGCTTTCAAAATTATCTTTTCATAAAGACTGTGTTTATGCTGCTCAATTGCGAAAGAGTAAATTTTAGCAACTTTCGATGGCACTTGTGTTTATGCCCGCCTCAATCTGAACATCATTTGAAAGTTCGTTTGTTTTGCCTGATCCGTGTCAGCAATATGAAGTGCATGAACGCCACGACAAAGAACTAAATCCTGTACTGTGCATTCTAACTTCTACAAATTAGCTGCAAGCACTGTGCGCCTTGCAAGTGCATCATGTTGTACATTTACTTTCGAGACAAGGAACTAACTTACAAAAGCCGTTATGATAGCCAGTTAAAAGATTTTTGGCATGCTAACGTTTCCGGGTTTGACATGTCTGAAACATTGCTGCTGAATAAGTCATGCTGCAGAGTTTACGGGTTTTACAAACATAATTGGGCTAAACTTATATCTTCCTAACAGTTTGAGTTCACCAATACAAATTTCAAAGATTCTATTAATAAGACCTGAAGATGTCTGCTTAGCAGGTGAAATATATACTCGGTAAACATCATAGCGTCTGAATAATTGCTGTTCCTTTCGACAGATACTTGTACAAATCGTTTACTTGTAGTAGTATCGCATTTGCTGGAGCAAAAGAACTGCATCGGTGTTCCTCACAGAAATATATAATCATCAACAAAGTGCTGAAGTTTAGAATTTCATTGTGCTAGTAGAATCGCTTCAAATAGCGACGCTATCGCTTTAAGCTGCAACGTATGCAGTGACATCAGCATAATTCAGAAGAAAGCACACGCACAGTCCACGATTATTTGCAGCTGTTACTCCCATATTACTTTAGGCTAAACCGGGGGGCGTCAATAAATTTCCAGGGGAAGGGAGCCCTCACGCGTCCTACAACATGGTTAAGTTTGATCAATAAATTTGCCAATGAATACATTTGTTTTTACAGCTTATTTAAAGTTAGGAGGCTTGAAACAAAGAACTTAAGGGAGGCGCGGTAGAAAAAACGTTAAGAACCACTGCTTTAGGCTGATATTAGACTAAGTTTAGCAAGGCACACCACGCATAATCTGCAACACTACGCATCATCAGACCTGGAATCATATTAAAATAGAGAGTTGTTGAAGCATCGTTGACAAGTGGTGTGTTTTGCGTCATCGCAGTAATTCCATAAAATGACCGTTAAACAGGATTCACAATACAAATAACAAAAAACAGGAATAACTGCATTAAATCTGTTCTCACAACCGCCAGTAAACATTTGCGTAGGCTTAAAATGTGATTCAATCGTTGTTTGAAAACATATTCTGTCAAGCAGACGATTCCTTGACGAAAGCTTCTGAAGGATCGCTTTCACAGCAAGGATTCAAATCTTTTTTCATATCACCGACAGAATTATTTTCACAGTTCTGGCGGCTTGGGCGTATAATAGCGCTCTTACACAAACAAAATCAAATGCGCTTTGAAGTTAAAAATTGGTGAGGTGCAGTAACAGAAATTATATCCGCTTATGAGCTCACACCTTCATTCTGTTTTTCAAATCAGTCGTTTTTAAATTAACCCAAAAACCTTCCTACGCCTGTAAGCAATGACTGGAGCTGTTCGCCCTGAATCAGTACTCTTTTACCCGCGATGAATTGCAACAACGATATTAATTTTCCTATCACAACCTTCCGTTTAAAAGTTTTTCAAGGCATGTTCGGTCTTGCTTTCTACAAAGTAAACACTGTCCAGATCACGCGATCGTATAGTACGGTTTCCAGTGGCAATCCAAGTTCAACAAAACGCTCGCGCCTTTAATAAACTTTCTATGAAGTTGTTTGCGTTCTTATACACGTCTTCGTTGGCTGTTTCACAGTTATACGCTGTCGAATGACAAAGACTTCGAAAGACTTTTCAACCAAAGAACTGAAACAACGTAATAAAAAATAGTGACCGATTAAATCACTTTACCAGTTAAATTAGCATTGAATTCCTCTGTGCGTTCAAAGTTGCAAACTACCCTCAGTTTTCTTTTTCAAAATTCTGATGATTTTCTAGAAACACAGATACTTATTGTCGCATCTGTACTTTATTCGTGCCTTTATCCTTTAAGTTAAAGCGTCTATAGAAAAATTAGGTCATTCTGAAACACAAATCTGGGATTCTGGACATACACCTTACAAAAAGTCAAAGATGACAGAGCCTCTACAAACGTTTGAAGAGCAATTAAACACAATTGAAGATTCAGCAGTTTTGTCGTCAGCAAGAAAGTTCACATTCTACGTCAAACTAAGGTTTTCAGGCGTCTGCTTTCTCTATGACTGTTTGCTATTTGGATTTGGTAAATTGCCACTGCCTATAGCCCTGACTGTTTGCCTCTTCCTGCAGTCCACTACACCACGTGGGCATGCCGAAGTCAAAGAACTGACAGAAGTAAAGCTTTAAGAGCGTTCTTTACTCCCCATTGAGAAAATATGTTACTCGCCAAATGCGGCGGCGATCCACCTTTTAAAGTTTACAGGCTATTGAAGTTATTTATGTCTGTTTACGACACCTCTGTCCTGTTCAATGTTTGTGACAGAAAACAATGGGTGACCAAGTGGCAAGAAGCTACAAGATTTTCTGTCAATACATTTACATTCTTCACTCGCAACTTTTCCAGAATGAGCTCGCTTCTGAAAATTCTGCTAAGTTCTCTTTCTTTTGTTTGCTTTAGTAGATATCAACGTTTAAAACTGTTAACCACAATCAGACAATTGTGATATTGCCAGCATACAAAGAGCTGGCAATGCTGTTGAAGATTATTCTTCCCATATTTTCATTAGAAACTAAAAATTCTGCCAAGCGGGTTCTACATAGAGAATGTTCTAATACACCACTACCGCTTCTCAGAGCAAGGTCTATAAAGTTGAGGTCAAGTCTCAGTTAAGGTTGTAAACATCAATTTTGGGTACCGTATTTATTAGATTGTTATCGCCCTTCATTATAAGCCACCCTTGATTGTAAGCCGCACTTGAGCATAGGTTACCTAAGCCACTGAGATAATTTCACGTACTAGCACGTTTCCCGTTTAATTGGCAACTCTGGTAATGATGCTTCACCACTACAACTGCCTTCTGTTTAACATAATCCCTCCTATGACGGAGTGTGCAGGTGATGCTGAATAGAAAGACAATGCGAAAAGAGAATTTGGTCGAAAAATCGTAGAAAAGGAAAGACTGAGCGTTATCTAGACCAGGGGTCTCAAACTTTTGGTGTTATGGAGCCCATGAAGAGATTGACCATAATTTACGGAGCCCCACAATAAATTTCTTTTAATATTTTAATAAGTAAACGAATAGC
>JGI24158J21664_10008156_pt1 | contig 13929 bp, 6 predicted proteins | sample Ectturendosymbi3_FD_21664 | JGI IMG/M metagenome (IMG submission 21664) | reverse complement strand
TGCAAACGTTATTGAAGATCATTCTGAGCTTGCTTGCTGCACCTTTACCTGGTGAACCTTCTGATGTTGACATTTGCAAAGTTCACTTCGGACTTATTCTAGCCGAAGGGTTGAGCGTTTTCAAAGATCTCAAAATCAATTTAACTTTGGAGGTTGCTTCACTTTGCATAGTGGAACAGTGCAAACATTTCAGGAATAAACAATTATGCGGACATTGTGACCCTGTTTGTAACGCATTCGCCACTGCTTGCCATTCGTGGATCATCAGTAAGAATCGTGTCGATCGTGAACAAATCAATTAAAGCGAAGGGGGTGTAATTAGGTTAACGTCCGACAAAGACAGAGATGTTTCAGAACCCACCATTCTGCGTATTTAACACACACCTCTATTTCTTGTAAAAACAGTAGTTACATTTTTGTACTAAAGGATGCATCATAGTTAAACAAGTCAGTGAAGAACATCCTAAAGCTGAATTGATTGTATAACATCGCATTATTTTACCATGGTGTGTAATGTACTACTTCCACGATATGTTGCTAAGGTGAAAAAGTTCGACGTAAAGAGGGCTTGTGGAGTTTTTTTCACAAATAACCTGTACTGACGGATTCCAGGACCGATATTATCTACAAATAATGCCCAACGTTGTCTATATCAAATCTTAAAAAACTCCAAAAAGTATTGATGTTTATTTCGAAACGTTTCACTTGTTCTTAATATCCATGTTTAAGTGGAAATGAAGTACTGCAAGCAGTTCCAGATCAAAAGGGGCTGTGAGGTAGAAAAGCTAATGTGACGTGAAAAAAGCTGAAAGCAAGCCTAAGAAGAATTGCTGGTCACACCGAGAACGCTGAAAACAGAAATTAAACAGACAGCCAAATAACATAAGTGCTGAATACAAAACTAAGTCTACCGGTGAGAGGGTGTGTATGTATCGCAGTAACTGATAGTGAATTGCCATTTTCTTTTATGTTGCACTTTTCTGTTGTGAAAGCCAAAGTGACACAAATAATAGAATGCAAAGGAATCGCCATAGATAGTTAGAAATCGCCATGGGCAATAGAAAACAGTGAGCAGAAAGATACTGAAGCTAAAAACACAAGCAATGCTTATCACCAAAAAATACGTCGTTAAACTTACCACACGGGCCCAGACGTAAACATGTTGTCAAGAATTGGTTTTGCCGCCATTTTTTGATGAAAACGGTTTTCAAAATTCTTGAACGTTGTGAAAGCAAACCCTGATTGCTGCAGTTTTGAAGTCTAAATTTTGTGTGGAAAAAGAGCACATCCTATTTACAGCAAACGCTTTCTAGTTGAACTTGATCGTCTCGTATTCAGCAAGCGCTGAGTGCCTCAGGGAATAGCTTGAGTGTTGATTACAGCACAGGCGATATATGGCGGTTATGATGGCAGACGTTTCAACTAATAAATTAAACACACATGCTGACTAAGAACAATTAATTAGGAATGTGGATAACTCGAAAATCGACTGCTGTTTCGAAAAATTGATTGTTTTCAATCAACACATCAACAAACGCTTGACATTTCGTTAAGTAATCGTCGAAAAACGTGGGTGTTCACTTTGCGTTTAAAACTCATTCGCCAGCAACAAAGACAATAGATGTCAGGGTTGCAATATAAGTAGTATTAAGATGGAAAATGCTTCTGCCGACGGTAGATTAAGCGCTCTACGGTGAAGATCTTTTTTGCATCAATCTCTTTGGGAGAGTGGTAGAAAACCACGCCGAAGTGTCCATTCAAATCGGAACGTGTTCTGAAAATGTTTTTTGTACCCTTCTAACGGAAATTGAAAAAAAATCCAGAATTTTTATTCCACGCTAGTAAGGCTATGTTAATGCCGTAAAATTCTGAAAACGTATTTTTTTCAACGTGTGGAAAAACATGTAGGAAAAGTAGACAACGAGTAATCATCTAGTAATCGTTCTTACTGATGGTCGTGTGCAGCTGTATGCTTGTCGACACTGAAAAGGAGAGTCAGTTCGAAGTACGTTCTCAGCATTTCAAACACCTTGTGTGGAATGCCTTCTTATAGCATGTTTAATTTAAAGTCATGCAAAGTGTTTGCTAAACAGCTTGCTCTTTCGATAAGCCGTCGCTCGTTCCATTATCACATTAGGCAGGTGCGGACGTTGCAATTTGTGAGCAGTTTGCAATAGGCTTCAGCTAAAATGAGGTTAGAAGCTGCAACAAAGTTTAACTTGCGTGGTGGGGTCATTTACGACGTTGAGCCGCTTAGCTTTTCTAGCAGTGTTCCCAACCATACTCTTGCTCAAAAGTTAGAGACCAAAAAATCCGCAATATTTGAAGTCTGGTTCGAAACGAGATGGATGGGTCTGGAAAAGAGGCAAACTCATTTCAAACTTCATGTTTTCTAGGAGAAGACTTTGTTCCTGAGGTTCATGTACGCGATGACCGCGCTGTCCTTGGCGCTCAATGTGCTTGAGCTTCATTTGTTGTTGTCAAAGTGGATCAGACGAACCTGTTGTAACAGCAAAAATAACCAGGGACCCGTGGATGCAAACGATCGCTTGCCTATGGAGGCGATTGTCATTGACAGGTTGGTAAAACAGTATTTCCAGACCGCTGTTGTGGAAGAGACCGCTACCTCTTTCTTATTCGCTTTAAAACACCTGATATTTTTGGATAAGTCTTTCAGCGATAGAAATTTGATATAACGACACATGCGTCAATGATTTCAAACTTGCTTTCAAACTTTATTTGACTCTGAACCTTTACGTTACGAACAGAACGTTTGAGCTCAGGTGAACGAATGTAACTTATTTATGCATTTAGTTTTCGCTCTGTGTAAATTTCAACATGTTTTTGTTATTTTTTACTGAATATTTTGTACAAAAACACGATGCTTGTGGAAGGAATTCCATCGATAAAAATCCCGCTACTTGCGTTTTGGGTAAAAATTTTTCTTGAACAAAATGATGACGTTTTGTGTGAAACAAATAGACAGGATTTTTTCTCAAGTTTCGTTAAAGTTGCCGCTGACATAAGAAAGACTTCGTTTTTGTTATCATTGTATTGGTCTTTATAATGCGTGTAAAATTATCCACTTCCATGTCTATGCAAGCACTTAAGTTTTACTCCAATCCCATTGCGATTGAACCAAATATTCCACCATGTAGAATCTAATTGCGCAGTTCAATATTATTTATCTTTTCTTCGTCCATATTGCAAGTCATTTCACGGACATCTGCAGTCAGCTGCTGGAGCGGATCTAGGGGGGGGGGCGATTGGGGCGATCGTTTCACTGAAACCTACGAAAGTAACTTTATTCGCCATGATTTTTTGCCATTCGGAAAACAGCGTTGGCGATATAAGGCCATTTTGTCATCCATTGTTTTTGTCACAGCAGAGTTGTGAAGTATACGTCATCTCTCTTATAGTAACTAAGCCGTTATGACACTTGACTACCAAATATTACTGAAATCGTCCCCAATCCCAACCCTACTGGCTGGATCCGCCCCTGGTCAGTTGACATGTTGAACATGCCATATCCAGTCAGTTGACATTTTGAGCGAATCAAATCTAAACAGGAGTATTCTTCTTACAGGGGATACAGAAGAGCAAGAATGCAAAACACTTTCCCGGATCTTGGACCCTTCCCACGCCATCCGGACGGTGTAGGTTCTTCGGACAATGAGACGATGTACAGCGACTACAGGTGTTATGACAGGTAACCGTCGGTTGCCGTCAATATCCTCCGTGTTGAAGGCGAAGCGTTTTTCAAATATCCTTGCAGAGACGTTGAAGTTATTGCCATGGTTTGTCACTGCCGCCTATCTACTCATTGCGGTTATTTAGATTCTTTTTGATCACTGATTTGTGCTATATTTATATATTATTTGCTGTTTTATTTCCGTTCATGTGATAAACGACGTCGCATTTCATATTGCTGCAGACGCTAAATCAAAAACGTAACAAACGACTATAGAGCGTTGAAATCCTTTTAAACAACTGCGCAAAATGAAATTACTCCGCATTGTGCTCTCGTTCCACGTACACCATATATTCTTATGCAGCTCGGCATAAGGCGTAAAGAAGTTTAATCACTCTCATAAGATTTTCGCCAAATTTTAGGTGTCTGTGTCAGACGTGAGACCGTCTAGAAGATATCTTTGCTGCTTTACTGCATTTTTAGTTCCACGACACTTAAATAATATGTTGCTGAGAATGTTCAGTTTTCGAAAGCTTTAACCATTGTGTGCTGCATACTGGTTCTTACCTTGTAAAGAGCTTCCTTTTATTTTTAATGTGTTTGAAATTTTCGATTGTTTTAACCCTACGTTCTGTTCATGGGATAGAATGTTGTATTCACAAGAAAACTTGCTGATTTCTTGCTCATAAGTCAAAGGTTTGCTGCAAACTTTTGAGAAACCACGGGAATGTTCTCTTGTTTCCCGACTTTGCGATGATTCGGGCCTGCACATATCTGTGTTGACGAAATTCGTCTCCTCAAAGGTGACGTGGTCGAATAAATCAGAAAATTTTCGTCGAATTTCACGTGCTTTCTGAAAAGGTGCTAAGCTCTCCGATGCAACTTTGCGTCTAAGATTAACTTCTCAGAACGAAGACCATTCATTTTCTATTACCTGTTAGTGACTGTCAGCAAGGTTAAAGCAAAGTTGCTATTCATCAGAGGTGGCCAGAGTCACTTTTTCAGACTTCGACTCCGCTCCTGTTCCAAAATTTGTGAATCCGGATCCGGGTCCAGCAATTTTTCAAATTTGAGAATCCGACTCATGTTGAGACTCTGGCTACAATCATCGATCCAACCGTGATTTACCCATGATTTTACTTAAGAAATGACCACACAGACTCCTGCTACTGCCTAAATTGAAAATTGACTCCGGATCCGGGTCCGGTTTTTCACAAACTTTTGACTCCGGTCCGGATCCGGGTCCGAAAGGAAAACGCAGAATCCTGCTGGAGCCGACACCGGCACTCCCGATCTGGTGCCACCTCTGCTATTCATACGTCAAGCTCTTGATTTTCTCTGTAGTAGCAATTCCGGGCGCGGAGAATCTTCACCTCGTTTTTTTTGAATTATTAGTCATTAATGTTCGGTAAAACTTTGAAAACTATCTGCAGTACTTCCTGTTTGCTAAAATAAGGCAGGTTTTGACGTCAGTTTCTAATTACTACCGTTTTATCGAAAAAAATGAGTTTTTGCAACAGTTATCAGATTTGCACACGCTGGAAAATTCAGTTTTCTGTGAACGCTTCCAAGTATTTGCACTGTGCTGCTTGTACTGTTTATTGACGTTTTACTGATCAAGTCATGCTTCCAGTAACTTGTCGTCTGCAACAAACTTTTTAATCATTTCCGCGCACATTGCTGCTGTTGTGTCGTTGCATGATTTAGGTTTCGTTTCAAGTGATATCGTTTCATGACGTGCAGTCCATGGCGCCGCTCACGCTTAGTTTTGAAAACGCTTGTGTTATATTTTGCAACTCGCTTTGTTTTTGAGGAACATTTTTGAAAGGTTCTAGATTCCCAAACGTTCACGCTTATTGCATTACATCTATTGTTTCACGCTAAAATTCACAAGTTCAGAAAAGCATTGCAACTGATGAAAACTGGTAATTCCACGCTGCAGCAAAAGTAAAGATTGTATTGCATGCTTGAGCAAAAAACTAGTCCGTATTAAAACTTTTGCATCGTAGTCATTGCGTGAATCAATGAGCATTTGATCAGTCGCTCAATAAAATATTGAAGTGCCAAACCATCTTATTGAAACCGATTGTGATCCTGTCAAAAGTTTCTTTCTTTTCAAGATCTCTTATCCGCCAGTTGTTTCACGCTGGGCAGACATGAACAAAACATCTTTTGAAGGACAATAGACACTGGAACATAAGTATAGTTTTAGCAAAGTGCCAGTCTGAGATGATTGTAGTATCCGATGTCGAAGATAGGTGGTCTTGCCGCACCGTTGCATCAAAAGCATACCAAAGCAGCAACGTATTCCTATCAGAGCAAAGCAGTGCCACCACAGTAAAAGAATAACGATGAGGTTGTTCCTTCGTCAGAGCATCTACACTTTGCGCACGCAACATTTTCTTTTTGTCAATCCAGCTCAAAATATCACTGCCGGTACTCGCTAAGCTAGCCAAGCTCAAAGCGAACTTATTCCGTTAGGAGTTGTTACGTCAGGAGCGTCAAAGCTTGGTCAAAGCGGTTTCCCGTGAAGCGTGAAACCTCATCAAGCCTTTCCTGTTAGTCATTCGCAAACGCGACGTTACGCAGCGTTGACGCAAACTATTCCTGGGATTTTCACATGGCTGCTCAAAACTGATGATGGTAAACTGTGTTATTACGCAATCATCGCATGTGAGTTGACATCATCGTGCAACGTTTCAAAAAAGTAATGAAGGGAAATTGAATCCGAAATGATGGCAGGTTTTATGTTTCGGACAAGTCATAGAAATGTGTAAATACTGTACAACGCTTTGCATTATTTGACAAATATGCAACACACTTTAATCGCAAGCTGTTTACAAATTGGTTGGATCATTGGTTTCGAGAAATCGAGTTCTTTCACGTGATGAACCAAAGAAGAATTTTAAAACGTTTACTTCGTAGTAACCACCAACGACAATGGAGTTGATCTTGTCACTCTGGTACAACCAGTGGTTGGTCTAAGAAAGGTCTCTAGAGAGAATGTTTCTCTTGATCTAAAGGGGAGGCGAACGAGGCACTTGCCTCCGGATCCCCTTTTTAAGAATTCCCTCGAGATGTTTTGCGTGTAAATTTTCCTCAATTTTTGTGAAAAACTTTTTATCCACTCATATAATATACTCCGAAGGAGATCATAAGTAAATACTCTGCTTTGAAAGAGGCCCCAATCCCAAGTAAGATTCACTGCGGTAGCAACCGCATGTTTTCAGCGCAAGAAAGCGGAGATGGACGCCACTGGGTACAACAGGGAATCTATAAGACGGATATTAGATAAAGATTTGCCCTCAATCTAAATTCAGTAGCACCATTTTCCTTTAGTCAATGCTTCACCTGTTTTGCCTGAGCTATCAATTTTTAGCAAAAATACCAAAGGATTTAGATTACAAAAAGTTTTTTCCAAGAAAGGCCAAAAAAGTGCATTCAGTATTGAACTACTGCTTATAAACAATACAAACTGTTCTAAGCGGTACTGTCGGTGGAGAACGCCTCACTAAAGCTGGTTGGCTGGGTGTGCTTCCCGGTTGGATCCCACCGATGGCTTGAAAAATGGTACTTGCGATCTGCCCAGCCTTGTGCTTAGTGTTAATGTTTGGGTGCAAGGACAAGAGTCACGCACGGTACCTAGGGAGAGGTGGCCTTAAACTGATTCGCCATCAATATAGGTTTCATTACGGAAGTAGCCGAGTGTTTCCAGGGCAAGAAAGCGGAGATGGCCGCCACTGACCACTTGTTGTACTCCAGAGGGAGTACAAAAGCGAGTATATTGTAAATGAACCTAAATAAAAGGCCTTTTGACATCACATCATTAAATCAATTTTGGTAAGATTTTGCGTTAGACCACGTTTTATTTAAACATTGCGACGTTTTGCGCTGAGAGGTGTTTGTTGGTTTATTGACTTCATAAAACGTTGTTGTTACCCGTCACCGTCAGGAATCTTTTGATATCGGTTGCGCCAATCAGCTTCATCGATTGGTTCTGTAGAAAGCCAACCCACATTTAAATGTTAGATTGGCAAGTATGTGCCTGCAATTCTGTGGAAAACTCTGACACTCTGGAAAAAAAGCAATGTCATGCAAAAACAAAATCAATTATTTGTTAATGACAAAACATTCACGTTGTTATTCTGTATTTCCATTAATTTGACGTAACTTATTTTGGACGTTTTGAAAATACCAATTAACTTCGAATGCAAAATAAAAATACAGTTCTATTGAGAATGTCGAACATATAGGTTTAGTAATGACATCTGTGTCAAAGTATTTGACTGATGTACGTATCTCGGGTTTCCTTTCGAATTCACGAAACGCTATTGACCTTATTGCGTTGGTTTAGAGCAGTTTTCTAATTGCGACAAACGATTGGCAATGAAAACTAGAAAGCGTTTGTGGCTGTTCTGCAAACTTTTAAGTGCAGCCTTTCAATCGCTTCAAAAGACAAAGTCGGACAAATCAAGCGGTACCTCGCGCTTATCCAATCGATCGAGCTGAGTTGCCAGAACGGCTGCAGTTAGTATTGTAGAGCTTTTTAGAGGAACTACGCATGTCTTGCCGATGGGAAAGACGCAATAGATCTGTCCCGCATCAGTTTCCATGCGCAAGTAACCTACCGCTGCATACACCCGTGCAGACGCATCACAGTATTGAAGCAGCTGCCATCGAGGGACTGTGATTATCTGCGAAGGTTTCAAGCATCTGGGGACACCAACATCGTGCAGTCGTTTAAGCTCATTTACCAATTTTTTCCACTCCGTCCTTTCATCTTCAGATAGAGGTTCATTCCAAGATGCACCATGTCTGCAAATCTCTTGCATAAACACTTTCGCGGTTATCATCACTGGAGCAGAAAAACCTGATGGATCAAACAAGGAGCATATCGTTGACAATGCAGGCCTTCTCGTGACATTACCGCTCAACACTAATTTCAAATCCAAAGGCATCTCTGTCTACGTTCCAACCCACCAAGTACACGTTCACACAGGTCTGAACCGGAATTCAACTTTTACTCGACAGGCCTTGACCTCTCGGCTTCTGGAATAGTTCATATAGTTCCTAAAACATTTTGACTGTTGCTGAGCCATTTCGTCAGTTTGAATCCACACTTTACAAGCATAGAACTTATCTGCGGCACAATCGTCACTGCTGTTTCATCATCGCGAAACGAAACCAGGCAATCGTCCATACAGAAGTTCAGCACAATGGCTCCTGCATCTGGATCGAATTCATGACTGTAGTCTTTCGCGACCCTTTTAAGACAAAAGTTAGCGATACTGGGCGAACAAGTAGAACCAAAAAATGCACTACCGTTTGGTAGTCATCCTGGGCGAACAAGTAGAACCAAACACATGCACTACCGTTTGGTACAGTCCCGTCGTCACTGAGGGGCTTTGGTTGGCTTAGCCCCCAAACAAAGCTCCAAGCCCCCCCAAATTGAAATTTGAAATACTACAAATCAATGGAATTTTGTCAAATTTTAGTGTCAAGCCCCCCCTGCTCGAACGTAAAGTCCCCCCTCACGAACGCAAAGCCCCCTATTGACGACTTTCTGGCGACGGTTCTGGTTTGGTAGTCAACAAGACCTTTCATGAGGCCACCATTCGGCCACCATACAAACCGTAGAGCAGGGGTCACCAACACGGTGCTCGCGGGCACCAGGTCGCCCGCAAGGACCACGTTTGTCGCCCGTGGGCCTGTTTTGAAATAGCATTAAGATGATGAGTATCGTCACATAGACTAACATCAATGATAAGTTGACAGCATAATTAAAGGTAAATTCAACTAAATTTTTTATTTCAGAAGTGTGTATCAAACTAGTAGCTCTTAGCGTTAATCGGTACCCAAGAGGTACTGTAGCTCTCAGTTACATAAAGTCTGGTGACCCTGCCGTAGAGCATCGCAGTCACGTTGTTGCACGCGTACTTGATGAAACATCTCTTGTACATCCGCCAGCACTGCAACAGGATGCATCGTAAACCTCGTTAGCACGCCAACAAGTGCGTTCGCTAGGTCGGGACCATGCAGCAGCAGGTCATTGAAAGGTAAACCTTGCTATTTCGCGGCGCAGTCAAACACACCTCTGACCTTACCTGGCTTACATGGGTTGATCACAGCATAATTTGGCAAGTACCACGTACCATGTGGATAGCTTACTCAGAGTCGAATTTTCATTTTCGGGGCCCTGGGCTATTTCAAATCGGGGGCCCTTCTGGAAGGCAGGGGTGGCCGTAGCCCATTTTCAAACTCCAACTCCGCTCCTGTTCCAAAATTTTTTAATCCGGTACGGGACCGGGTCCGAAAATTTTTCAAATATGAGAATCCGACTCCTATTCATACTCTGGCTACCATCGATACTGAAATGCAGCAACGTTTTTGCTTAAGAAATGCCATATATGAAAACCACGCAGACTCCGGCTGCTTCTGAAAATGAAAAGTGACTCTGGGTCCGTTTTTTCACGATGCCGCTGACAAAGATCTCTGTAGAAGAATGAGCGCGAAGGATGGAAGTGAATGACGATGATCATTCTCTTTTCATGGCGTTCTGATTCCAGCGCAGGGTCCGAAAGAAAAACGCAGGATCCTGCCAGAGTCGATTCCAGCACCCCGAATCCGTGACCACCTCGTTGCCTGGTGTAGACCTTTCTGGCACACTTAACACTGGGTTATAAGTTTCGTCTTTTCCATAACAGCTCGTAGTGCACCTGCTTTGGCAATGACTTACTGTCACTTGCTAAAACCACTCTCATGTGTACATTTCGACATTCTCAAGTTAATGCAAGTAGGCCTATGCCTACTGTAGATCCATCGTTATCCTGATTACTTTGAAAAAAAGAAACCAACTTGCATGTGAAGCTCACTTTGCTAACTAAGCTAATAAGCTCAAGCTACAAATTGGCCTCACCAATACTTCAAGATATGTGTCTAGGTCAACGGTAGTCAAAATCTTTTTCTATGCATTCAGCTGTAGAAAGGAATGGCCCAAGATTACTACAAAACAATTGAAGTCAAGAACATCCCAACTTAACATGCGCGGTATTAGACACAGTCATAAGCGCAATTTTGTTGTAAAATGTGAGAGGGACAGCTTGGCGTGAAACCAATATATTATGAAACCTAAAGAGAAGAATGTGGGGGCATGGTATATTATATCCCCACTGTCTGAAAAAGTGGGGAACGTGTCCCCCACCTAATTGCGCCCACGGACACAATTAACATTTTGTCCCATTGAATATCTGCAGCCTTGGCTACAATGCAGGCTAGTCTTGTATTTACCCCGTATCTACCCATAAAAAGCAACAAGAGGGAGACCTGGGCTGATCGAAAGTACCTCACTGGCCTAGGGTAAATTGAAAAATTGAATCAGGCCTTTCGTTCCACACAATATACGTAACAATAACCCAGTGTTTCCCAACCATTTTAGGCTTGCGGCACCTTACAGAAGAGAAATATTCTTTACGGCACCCAGTGGCGAAACCATAGCAATTTGCTTTATTGTTTGATTACATTTTGAAAATAGTATTTTTAATGATATATTGAAAAATGCATTAGCTCGCGGCACCCCTGAGTATCGTGAATGGCACCCAGGGTGCCGCGGCACCTCGGTTGGGAACCTCTGCAATAACCTACTGTATTCTAAACGCCACAAAAGGAATGATCATCGTCATTCACTTCAATCCTTCGCGCTCATTCTTACAGATCTTCGTCAGCGGTATAGCAAAAAAACGTGCGTTGTACCAAAGCAAAAATGCAAATAAATTGCTTACAAAAATGCTGGAAATTGTCCTTACTCCCAAACTTTTGGGGCCCCCAAAATTGGGGACCCTAGGCTTAAGCCTTTATAGCCTAATGGTAAATCCGCGCCTGAACCTACTTCATCTGNAGGAATTTTCCGGCCATAGCACTTTTCAATGTAGCTCTGAACAACGTTGACATAACCTTCGCAAAAACATCATCACGTTGTAAAAGCCCCAACGAAGTTAAACGACTTTTGAGCCAATTCACGGTTCTGTGAATAACAAGGCGCGTCTGGACGCCACTCCAGCGGTAACTCATAATGAAGGTCAATGAACTTCATGCAACTTTCCATTAAATCAGCTATGTCCAACCTGCGGGCAGCATGTGGCCCGGTCGAAGGTTTTGTTTGGCCCAGTTTAGGTTTTCCATGTAGTAAAAGTATCCTACATTCTCACAACCTGTCCTTATTGCGTTAATCTTGAATTTGACTTTTTTGATACAGGTGGTCCTCAGTGCCACTTTATCACGTCTGTTACCACTGCAGTTGGGATTCGAATGCTTTCAGTACATTAGCTTAAGTTAACCATAGTTTGCTAACATCAAAGTAAGCCATTCAATGCACGATCCTCATTAATACGTCATTCAATATGCGGTAGGGTGAATCAGATTTACCATCATTTTTGAAAGTTGTTTGTATTCTCGCGGCTATACCCTATAAGTGTTCTACCGCAAGAAAAAATTATTTTGTCAAAGTTTGATCAAGTTTAATTGACATTTACCGAGTCCACATTGCGATTGAAAAATGGGAAGTACGAAAAGATTCAGAAAAAAGAAATTGTTAATTTAAGAAGCAAGAAATTTTATTACAGGTTGTTCATATACCCTCCAACAATCCGCACAACTTTCAAAAGCAACCAAAACATACCAAAATTGACATTTGCAAAAATGCTCTTTAACATTTATATGGTGCAGGACAATTCCGTGCATTTCAGTCCAGGCAAATAAAATTACAAAACACATAAAATTGTCAATTTGAGCTACTTCTCGACTCATTTGCATAGCTTAATCCCCATACCCCTAAAATAGCTTAGTTCACATCTAACTTGATGTGCCTAGTTGTCCTGCCATAGTTATTTTAACACTTATTGCACACAAATGATTGTAGTATCATGCAATGGTATTAACTACAATAAGTTGAAGTTGCAGAAAAGAATACTGCCCAAATCTTTTCAGTTTTGTTCATTGTTTTCGTTTTCGCAGGTTTGGTCTCTCCTTTCTGTCAGCTTCAACCACTTGTATGACATTCTGAAAATGCTCTTCTGTCTTAGCTGCACCAGTAAAGTCTGCACTTAGCTTCAGCCGTCTTTCTCCACAATCATTTGTGACATTGCAACACCGCGCAAACTCACGAAGACCGTCCACATTGTTGTGATGCACTTGCGAACCTTCGGTAGATTTCTTCACGCAGGCATTAGTGATCCCATATCGCCGTCCATGATTTCCTTCTAGTAGTCGCCATGCTTTGCCGTAGCCTTCGCTGGGACGATTTCTCGTGCAATTTTCGATTAGTCGTCGGGATTTGCCTTGACATGCTGTAACAAATAAGATAATGTAGCACTGCTGTGGTCAGTCTTATCACCGACGAATGCCTGGAAACTACGCACGAGCTTCCACTATNTTATTGGATCTGCATCGAAGAAAATCGCCTTGGGTCGAGGTTTANTTAAGTGTCTTACCAAAGTAGGAAGATCCACCTCTGGACTACTTACTAGTGCTGCTTCTACCCGAACGTCTTCCAGGCGACTAGGTTCCGAAATTAGGGAGAGATGAGAGGAAGTTTGGATTCCGCCTTGTCTTGCACTCACCCACATTGTCTTCTTCCTCACCTGGCAGGGTGCCTCGAACATTTTCTTCGTTGCATACGCATGTTGCTCAATGGGAATGCATCTTTTGTGTTTCAGATTTTTTTCTGCTGTTTTTTTTTGGAAAACCCCCATTTTTTCTTCGATTTTTTTCAATAATTTATTTTTGTGTTTTTTTAAATGAACTTGTACCATTTCCGTGTATCGTTTTGTGATACAAAAAGTATTATCTTTGCAATCGGAATGCTTTCTTTTGTTTCGTGTAATTTGCAAAACATCTCCTAGACACAAAGGATAAAACAGGGCGTATTACTGTAACTAATGCAGAAACATTACATCCAAGCACAACGGTCACATGCAAAAACAATTGCCATTGTGTAATTTACGGCATAGTATATAGAAATGAATAAAATTTTAGCGTTATTGTGGTGAAGAAAGAAAATCAGTCACTTGATGCTCGGTTTGGTTGTGTCAGGTTTGAATGTAAATCAAGCAAACATTTCTTCAACGCCACTCTGCATGTTTAGTTTAGGCCAGTGGTTCTTAACCTTTATACGCACTCGTACCTCCTGAGCTTTCATAAAATTTTCTCGTACCCCTTGTCTGAAATCAAATAGTAATTGATAG
>JGI24158J21664_10008154_pt1 | contig 13930 bp, 4 predicted proteins | sample Ectturendosymbi3_FD_21664 | JGI IMG/M metagenome (IMG submission 21664) | reverse complement strand
ACTATTAAATTATCGGTTGTCCAGACAGTAGTATTTCCAGGCTTTTCCATGGGAATGTCATTCCTATGGGAATCCCATGGGAAACGTCCCATGGGATGGGACAGGCATAAATTGCTATGGGATGGGAATGAGACAGATAAATATGTCCCATGGACAACCCTGAGTATTTCACTTGAATATTATTCGATATTGTGACGAAGCAACTAATACACTTATTGTTTTTCTGAAAGTCGGCCAGGTAGCTGAATCTATAGTGAATGCAAGGCCAAGCCACGTAGAACGGATTGGCTTGCGTCTCTACTCGTTACTGGTGGATCTTGCGTCTGTTTTACGCAGATTTGCACAGGTTGCAAATGAGTAGCATTGTTAAAGTAGGGCTACCATGCATCCTCTTTTTGGAGTACATGTCCACTTTTGTCATGAGAAATGAAATAAGCTCCAAGGACATTCAAAAATGTAAAAATATCCTCCTTTTTACATGTCTTATTTTACATAGCAATAATCAGCGGCGTAACTAAAGGTTTAAGCCAGGACGGTAAACTTAGATAAAATGGGCCCAGTGGCCACTCTACGGGGCCCACTAGCCAACACTCAGAAAAAACTTGAGAAACGATGGTGAATCCGGATGCGGATGGCCAAACACTAAAACCCTAGATCACCGGAAAATAATCAGAAAAACACACAAAACCAACAACCTACTGAAAACGAAAGGAATGGTAAAACCGATATATGAGTTAAGTGGGAGACCGGTTTTTACATTTATCTTGCCAGGGGGGTAATTCGCCTCTCTGTCCCCCGTCAGTTACGCCAGTGGCTATGATATATCGTAATTACATAGAGTAAGCTGTCCATACTCAACTGCAACAAAATATGAGCTGGTGGCGTAGCTTCGTTTATGGGAGGGACTGCAAGTTGTCAAATTAATCATTGTTTTGGTTGAGTTAATTCTCCGCTGGAAAGGCTGGAATGCTTTCACATTAATCGGTACATAACAGTAGTAAATATTTTTTCAATATCTCAATGACTTTGGCATTAGAGTAGGGACTTCTGACTCCATTATCGGTACTGTAGTAGCTTTGCTGATGAACCGTGATAAGATGATCAGTATGTTGTACATAGCTTAGTGTAGTACTTTCTAGTAATTATATAGCAAATCAGTAATGCAAAAACTGAAGCAAATCGTCAGACGTACCCCTTCTTCAGAATAGGACTAAATGATTCTGAAGCTGAGTGAATTACGCGTGGTTGCATATGCAAAGTTCGCAAAAGAGAGTGAAAGACTATCGTAACTTTGTGGATATTGAATGCCAAAAACGTATTTCTCACAGCATAACCAGGTGGCTATCACTTTATCCTAGCTTGCCAAAGATGATTCAGATGTACCCAGCTTCACATTCATACCTCATGTCCATCGACAAACCAACTGTTCTGAAACTTTTTTTTGGAAATTATCTGAGCGAACTCTGTTTAAGACATCACGACATTTGCAATCATTTCTGGTTGCTTTTAATGAGCAAGTTCGGAATATTGAAAAGTCCAAAGCATCATTTTTCGAGTTTGTATCGTGTCAGGAGTCAATGGAGGCAAGCAGATGCACATAGCAAGCCAAGTTAAATCAGCACTAAGAAAACTCAGGGACTGAGAGAAGGCAAGGATGGTGACTGTGTAGCATTCATGTCAGATGTATGTGTATTATACAAGTCTTGTGTTGTACATCTGGTTAAAGGATCACATTATTTGCTGAATTTAAATGCTTTGACTATATTCCTCCGTTTGCAAACAACTGAATGGGAAAATGTTGAACCATAGGAGCAGTATTTGCTTGAGAGAAACGTTTCTGTTGATGAAGCTAAACTGTTTGATCAATACCAAACCTTGTGTGAGTTCGTGCAAAAGAGCATCAGCCAAATGCAANTTATTATAAAANGATGGAACATGAAAGATGGGCAAAATATTTTGCAATTTGCAATACCATTGAATGCTTTAGCGAACTGATAATGATTGCACACTTTTACTTCAGCGTTATGGCTCATTACGCTATTGGCGAACGATCTTTTCCTTGATGTAGCCACAAACCTAAAAGAAAGAGAAATCTTTCTAATTGAACCAGTTTCTACTCTATTAGCAGGTGTGCAATTTAAAACATCTTTCATGCAATTAGTTTCATTATATTTTTAAAGGCGATTTTACAATTTTAAGAAATTTATGGAAACTGCAAAATATTTGTGGGCTAAATAAGACAAGTAAATAAGGATTTTGTTTTGTGTGTTTTGACTGAAACACCGTCCACACTGGACGTCTTACTTCAATGCTTAAAACTTATCAATAACCCTAATTGTTATATGATTTGTTAAGTGTAGATAATGCACTGAAGTGACAGTCGTAACTTGTCCTACCTTTTTGCGATGAAAATGTGGCAGCCTTATTGAGCTTATTAATAAATAAACATGGACAGAAAGGGATCGTCATCTTAACAGGTGTAAAGCTAATCCAAGTGGTTCTAAAATACGTAAAAAAAAAACAAAAGAGGCCAAAATGAGAGAGGAAGAAGTTGTAGCCAAGTCCAGAAACATTCAAGTGACTATTTTACAGTGGCAGTGAAGTCCAGCGGAGACATTTCTGTGGAACCTGTAAGAGGGCAGAAAATCGAAGAACATGTTGTGATAGATGTAAATCTACATAACGTTGAAAATAGACCTAGTTCAACCAGCAGTGCAGCAGTAGCAGAAGAACGTCAAGATGTATAATCGAAAAACACGATAGATGAGATGGCTGATGCTATCACTGGAGGCAACGATATCAGTCTCTAGGCCCTCTGGCCAGCCAATACATCGGACAAATGCGCGAATATTGGTTGCAATATGCAACAGGTTCTTTTTGACATTGTGATGCAAAGCCATTTTTAAAACATTATGTTCCACAACAACACAGAAAAGACAGAAACTTGTCACGGAAATTTACCACAAGTCTTATTTGGCGCCAAAACCACAATGGCGAAGTAGTTGACAGAAGCTGGCTTTGTTTTCCTCTTTCAAAACTTGTGTTAAATCACTTGTGGACTGATGTGCGCCGATACGACTAAATGTGCGCATTTCCTTATTAAAAAAGGAATCTGCGACTGGAAGTTATCTCTTGAGCGCCTGAGGAGCCACGAGCATTCAGTGGAACATATAGATGCCACGATTACGTTTAGTTGCAGATGTAATTAATCACTATGAAGAATTGATGCAGAGCTAGCCAGTCAGGTCAACCAATGCGAACAATATCGGAAATCGCCTTTGCCTGCAACGTTTGGTTTCTGTTGTAAAATTTATTGCTGAGGGAGGACTGGCGTTTGGAGATGATAAAACCGTTGGATAACCCAGAAAGTTTTTCCAAAAAATTTTCAAAATTTTTTCAAACAAATATTTAAAAAAAGATGCGTTGCTTCTAGCGACTGGTTTTGCAACAGTTTCACAAACCGCTAATCATTGTTAAATTCCATGTTGCATCATAAATTTTGTTACAGTTGAGTTAACAAATGTGACGTCACAAGATTACGTCATAAATAGTAATGATATGTGGAAATACTAGAGACTTCATCGATCCTCCCCTACCTAAACATTTTGTATCCGCACTTGGGGCCTCCCACCACGCCTGGGCCCCAGGCCCCCCACCATCTAAATCCGGCGCTGGGACAGTAATACTGTATTATTACGAAAGAATAGCATTGTTGACACTTTTCGAAAATAGAAACTGAATAAAGGTCTGGCACGTAAATCGTGAAGTTCAAGGAAGGGTAAAGCATTGCTTAATTTAGAGTATTTTTTTATCTCAGTCTCTACTTCCACAGGCGCCAAAAGGGGCGCGTTTATATCAAATGGGTGCCATACAGCGATGAGCCACAGACGTTTGGGGTGGAAGTTGCCCCAAACTGCACCCCTTGGATGCGCCACTGCGGCGCATGGATGAATATCAAGTTTTGCTCGTCCTGTGACACAAGATCCAAAAGATTGCCCCTGTTTTCCCTGCTTTGCAATGCATGGAAGTCCGTTTCATTTCATTGTCTGTCACAGCTTGCCGCAGGAGGTCAGGCGAGGTATGTAAACAAAAACCTGCCTTGTTCGACCGACAGTGACCACGCTCATGTATCTGCACTATGAGTATCGACATACCCGTTTTTTACAATTGGATGTACTCAGCAAATGTTAGAAAAAGTCGTTTCTAACTTTCAAAGACAAATCGAATGGTATGTGAGTTTTTCCAAACATGTCTCTATAAACCTCCAAACAAAGATTTGGAGTGTCTTAATACACAAGGAGACTTGAAATGTACTCCGCCAGGTCTCTTTGACACGGTATGCGGATTTTTTCTGTTTGAAAATACAGTACGACATCGGAATATCAAGTTTTACGGTAGAGATCTAAATGCTGAATCGATTCCAAGACAAAACAGATCAGAAAGACCAGCACCATAACGTATTTTGCAGTCAAATGAAAATAACCCCCAACAGAAGAGACATGCGGATATATTACTTATGAAGTTGATACAAAATGTACTTTTCGCTGCGCACATACAATTTTGTATTATAAATGAATACAATTTGATGCGGGGAGTTAAAAGTAGTTTGACCAAGGCCTCCTAGAGAGAGAGATGCTTCTCTTACTAAAAGGCCTTGATTTGACCGGACCTCGCGGAGGTCACGTGTCCAAAAAAAAACATATGAGTGTTACACATGTTATTACCTGACGAGTTACGTGCACTGCGAAGTTTACCTGAGCAGGGCAATCGACACTATCCATTCCGTTTAAACTGTTCAGCATGCCAAAATCTTTACAAAAATGCGCAAGCATCTTTATTGGGAAGGCTTGTGTGGGATCGACATTTTCATATCTAGGTACAACTGAGCCAATGTAGTTGCGCACATTTGTGTCACCAGCATTGGCGAAAATGATTCTCAACCTTCGTCAACAGCGATTAACAGTTCATCGATTGCCGTTACGAGCTTGCGAAAAGATGATAAGCACAGCTTTTTATTTTGCTATCAATAAACTTTTTCTTTTGATGTTCAGTGGAGAAATTTCACGTTTGTTTCATAGAAGGAATGGTGTGTTTGCTGCAACTCTTGATAATTAGTGCTTTCAGTGTATTTTCATCTGAGCAATTTATTCAGATGTAAAAGCAGCAAAAGGAGCATATACCTGCTGACAACTACTATCCTTAAACTTTTGTCTATATCTTAGATAAAACATTAGGCCCAACAAGATGAGGAAAACAGCATAACTAGCCAACATTTGAAAGGATTACATACAAAGTGGTTTGCAGTCCTGTTTTCGTTTCAAATTCCGCCGTCTAGTTTTTCTCAGCTTGGGAATTAAGATTTTCTGAAGACTGCTTTCTCCGTGGTAGAGAAGAATCACTGACTCCATGCGAATCTGAGCAACACCAATATAGATAGCAGTTGCGACCCGGCACTCAATGTGCCACTCTGTTGATCATCCACAGTGTTGCAACCTCTCTGGTGGCGTTGCATTGATTTTGTGATTCACCACGAACGGGATGTGCGCGAAGAACAACTGTATATATCCGTGGCGCGAGCAAGCAATAGTAAGAGATTGCGACGTATGCTCTCTAGTGTTGCTTGCTGCCACGGTGCCAACCTTTGCGCACATGCCGCTCGGGATTTTCGATCGCAACAAAAGTAAGACTTTGAGAACATTCAAACTTCTTTCATCTTACTTCATCCAGACGCAACATTCAACTTCGATTCAGCCATCTACTTCAAACAGAAAAAAATTTACCAACTACCAAGGGACGCTCGACGAGACAAGTTGATCAACCGTTTTTTTCGGTGTCCCAGCGTTTTGACCCTAAATTGAATGAAACAGTTAATTGTTGCCGTTCAACTAAACTCAGTTGGTGGCATTTTTCTACTTCACTGTTTGCAATTTCAGCTCTGAATGTAGTTGCTCAATTTTTCAGAATTTCGCAGGCAGCTTTAAAATATACTTTGCATTATTACTACAACTCTTTCAACGAAAGGCAGCGAAGCAAATATTCAAAAACACGTTTGGGTGAGGAAACAAGAAATAAATACATTGGCGCAATACACGAACAGCTATTTGGTATTCTACCGTGTCTTTAGATGAAGCTCCATGAAGCGCCAGATTAACCATGCAGTGTTGGGTGCGCAAATCAAGTATATCCCGCACGGGTGAACTGTCCAGGTGGTGAATTATTAACTCCTGTTATCAAACACTTTTCGGCCGGTTGTATTTATTTTCTAAACAGTTGGGCCAAGTTTATGTCCCGCCTCCTTTTGCAAATAAATCATTCACTTAGAAATATGAACAGGTTTAGTATTGGAGGATAGTCGAGTACTGTGAGGGCAGATGTTTTGCGATTGTTGTCAAAACATAGTTTTCAATAGCAAGCGTGAATTTCTGTTCCTAGCGAGGCTGAGGTATATTTTTAAAAACTGAAATCAAAAATTTTGTTAATTTTCTTTAAATAAATATTTAAAAATATGCTGAGCTAGCAACCGCACAAAAAGTTAGGTCATATGAAAGCAACACGTCATTTTAGTTCGCGAATTATTCGAAACTGCTTTTTGTTGCATGTTCCAAGATCTGCCCAGCTTTCGACACGGATGCATGTCCAGGTTGTTATTGCTAGCCATCAAAATTATCCTATACTTACTTAAGGTTATGAAACAATCATCTGGACTGCCAAAAAAAATTGAAATCTTGTCTAAAAGGTAAATGAAATCGTAATTGAAGATTTTAATGCAAGAACACTGTCTGGGTGCTGCGGTCAACGACATTTTGATTTCTATGCAATTTGCTTAACCGAATTTTAAACTCTCTCCTACCCAAAAGGAAGTGAACACTCAGTGTGCAATTACATTATTAGCTGCTTCGTGCGAGTGACGGCCCATTCACACTCCAGCAGTGCGTGGCAATATCTGGTAATTGCTTTGTCCGGAAATATATATCAGAACTCACGTTTGCGACTGCTGCCATCACGATCAACTCCACAACAAGCAAGCGATTCATTGAAAGCAAATGCTGTGCCGGCGCATGTGTGCCACATAGCCCTTTCCCATCAGTGACATCAAAAGCACTGAGTCTTTTGTCGAACAGTTTATAAGTTAGCTAGAGCAAAGGCTACATTCGAATACAACCAAAGTTCGTGTATAGGCGTAGCCAGGGAGAGTTTATCCAAGGAAGTGGTTTGCCCGAGGTTGAACCTCGACTGCTGTCATATTTTATTCAATCAGACGAAAAGTCAAATAGTGTTAGTGGCGTTGCAAATTTAGTCAACATTCCTGGAAACAGTCTAATGATAGTTGAGCACCAGGTGTCGTTAAGGCCGTCAACATGCAAATCCAACACAGGCGGACATTTTCAACATACACAACTTCATAAAGAGTTGCGATCGTACGTGCGTCGTTAATTAGGAAAAATTAGGAAGTAATAATCTGACAGCTGATAAACTTGGGACGTTCCTATGCCTTTTTAGTGTAAAGTTTTTTTCTTTTGCTACTACCGCTAGGGAGAAAAGTTCGTGTCGTGGGAGTACAAAACCTAATCGCATTGTTTGTGAAAGCCATTCGCGTAACCGGTGAAACTCTAAAAACAAATCGATGTAGGATTGTTCTATCTATATAGCAGAGGATGGCCATAGATCTGGAGTGCCGGAGTCGACTCTGGCAGGATTCTACGTTTTTCTTTCGGACCCGGATCGGGAGCCGGAGTCAAAATTTTGTGAAAAACCGGACCCGGATCCGGAGTCACTTTTCAATTTCGGCAGTGGCGGGAGTCTGCGTGGTCATTTTTCTTGAGAAAAAGCATGGGTAAATTTCGGTTGGATCGATGAAAGCCGGATTCTGCACAGGAGTCGGAATCTCAAATTTGAAAAATTTCCAGAGCCGGAGGCGGATAAGATTTAAAAATTTTGGAACAGGAGCGGAGTCGGAGTGTAAAAAGTGACTCCGGCCACCTCAGCTATATAGGTTATAGTTTGCCGAGCTGTTCGGCCGACAGTTCGGCCGACAGATTTTTGAAAGTAAAAAGATTCTTAGCTAACGGGCCGTGAAGAAAAAATTTTCCAAACCAAACTTTTGTGACTTTTTGTTGCTAGTGATAGCGGTAAAAGGTGGTTTCATGGCAGCAACTTTCAGGAAATTAAGCGAAATTTTATTTGAGAGACGTGACTGCTCTGCAGCCTGACAACTCTACAACGTGCAGCAGTTGGATTTTCTGACAATGTGACGACATGACAAAACAACGCAACCAGGGTAGGAAAAATGACGATTCGGTGACATTGTGAAGCAACAATTCAACAAAAATATGTACCGACAGCTGGGCAAGTTTTAGTAGCTGTGAAACAGTTAGTCTTTACACTGAACACATCGTCGTGTATCAGAAATGTTCTGACGTCAAAATTGGATCAGATTGTTTCGTCATCTGATTGCCATGTTACTGAAAACGTTATATGTCGTCGAGCTATCATGTCACGAACCATCCTCCTACCAAACCTTTATTGCTTTCATGCATTGAAAATTTTCTTTGTTTGTAATCTTGCGTAAGTAGCGAAGATATTAAACTCTAATGGAATGGCAGTGTATGACGTACCCACTGACGTTCTGACAAGAGTGCAGCAGAAATATGAATTGCAAGAACGATTCTACTGGAACAAGAGCTGATGACGTTTACCTAGTTAGCGAAAAATATTTTCTGACAAGATCGTATTGTCTAGTTCTTGACTGCGAAAGGATTCCTTTCGACAGAGAGTTGCAGGAATGAAACGACTTTTCGTGTGGTATCTTGATTCCTAATCTATTGACTGCTATAAAGAAGTAGCTCTTAACCTTTCCAAGATCGCGGACACCTTTTCCTAAAGATATTGGCTTGGGGACCTCTTCTGCGGTTTGTCACAAGTCAAAGTGGCGGTCGTTGTTGTTTGTGGATCTTCGGGTTAAAGAATGCACTTTGGCTTTCTCTCTGGAGACCAGATTTTTCGATGGGGCTCCCGTTAAAAACCACTACTGTAAAGCGTGCTGACTTATAACTGTTCCTGTTTTGCTTTTTTTATAAAAAATAAGCATCTTTTGATTTGGGTTTGGTTTTCACCAAAAAGTATCTGCTGCTATTGGCTTCCGTTGTATATTGATAACATTAGCTTTTCAGTTCAGTAATTTTCACTTTCATGAAAATCACTTGCAAAGTTTAGATCAAAATGTTTTCTGCTTCAAAATAACGCTTGTAATCACTAGTAACACCAAGCTGTATTCTGACCTCGGTCAAACACAAAAACTAGCTCGTCGAAGAAACTCGATCAAACCTGATCAGCGTATCTTTGCAATCGCCAGATGCGTGTGGATTAACAACTAGAACTTCTAGTTTTTTCACACAATATGCTCTTGTTCTTCGTTCAGAATATGTGTGTTTAAGTCTTTTTGTCACAACTTTTTGCCCAGTAAAACTATGAGAGATTTTCTGTTTTCAAGGTTCAGATAATATGTTTAATACAATCGCAGGCTTCACAGCACAAGGGTAAAGTAGACGACCTCAAAGCAGAAGTTGCACCATAACGTCCAAATCAAAACTTGCAGTGATGATTTCAAGAGCGCGCGTTACAGATTAGCTTTTAATCCTTGCACCTCCTCGACCAGTGCAGTTGGTCTTTCACAACTACAATGTAACTTGACTGAGGTTTTTTCACATTGATAAAAACAAATTGCTTCACAATTAGATTTTTACCAGAGCCAAGTGCCTGTTTAGTTGGTTTTATGTATCGTGAATGGACAATTTGCGATTCGGATTCGTGAAAAGTGAGGACCAATTACCGTATTTACTCGATTGTTAGCCGCCCTTGATTGTAAGCCGCACGAAATGGTGTTAAAAAATTAATGTAAGCCGCCCTTGATTGTAAGCCGCACTTAAACATAGTTACCTAAGCCTCTGAGATACATTCGCGTACTAGCACGTTTCGCATTTTATTGGCAACCCATGTCTGCCTTCTGTTCATCATACTCTCCTGTGACGGATGTGCACATGATGTTAAAGGGAATAGGATGCGAAAAGAGAGTTTGGTCGACAAAACGTAGCCAAGGAAAGACTGAGCGTCATATATACCCTTCGATAAGGTAAAGAAATAAATAAATGTAAGCCGTCCGTGATTAAGTCGCATGAAATGATGAACAAAAAAATTTATAATCCGCAGCTTACAATCCAATAAATGCGGTATACGAAATAGGAAATTTTTGACTTGCTTCACAGTTCCTCAAGCAAAAAGATTCAAAAATCATTGTGCGAGTTCTCCGGCAGTTAGTTTTATTTATGAAAAAATATTTCTCTTCCACCTGAACAGCTTTGCCAAATAATAATATAAAACTTTTGGTGTACAGTAGGTGTTGCAGGCAATTGTATAGAGGTGTACAGCAAGAATGGCAGCCGCAGACTATCTGTATAAGCTTTCGAGATTGAGCAGAAAGAGTCAAAAATAAGCAACTTGTAAGACAGGTTATCACCAGAAAGAATCAGACATGCACCAGCTGGGTACCAAACGAATATAATTACAAATGATGATCTGCATAGTGCAGTGAGCAAGAGATACAGTAGAAGGGCCTAAAATACTAAAAAATGATCCTGTCACTTGAAAATGAGGAAAAAGTGTTGTAACTTGTGATTAAAATATCTTTAGACTTACTTTTATTTATTTGCGTTTTTAAGTTACGTGAGACCTGCTACGAATTGTGGAAGTAAAAATCACGAAGAATCCATTTCGTTTTATGCTCAAAATAACGTGGCTTCATTATGTGCTAGTTTGTTCTTTTTCTGCAAATTGTGATATTTATTTGTTATGTGAAAAATTTTTTAGCGGTTAATTACCAAAGATATATATCCTTTAGTACTGTTTGTGACGGACTGATGCAGTGGCGTACGCAGATAATTTTCATGGGGGGTTCATTTACTGGCGTATGGTGGTCATTTGTATTTGGTGTGCGGTATTTGTGACGTCGCAATTAGACGTTATATTCATGTTTCCAAACCAACGTTTTGGCGAAATTTGTTGACACAATCTGAATATTCTTCTACACGCACTCGATTTTATGTGTCATTGCACTGAATATAGACTATTAGCGCTCCAAGTTGGATATCGGAGGAATCTACACCCAACGCTACGATACGACGTTTCATAACAGCAAAAATATTAGGCTGCGCGTTAAAACAGGGGAGTAAAGTCGTCATCACTACGTAAGGGGCAGAGCAATATAAAACTGCAAAATCAGGCTGCGCTAATGTCTTGTCGAATACGAGCATTCGAGCATAGGTGTGCGGCTGGATTGGCTGGCGCACACCTCGGTGTGTGAATCTTGATTGAATATTAAACTACACAAGAATGGCGAATTCGCATAAAGTAAGCAAGAAAACTTTCGTTCTTTGCCATGAGTAGAAGTCTACCAAACTCTTCCCTGCTGAGACACTGTCAAATGGTTGATTGCTTCTGTGTTAGCAACTGCTGTTTTTGAGCTTGTGCAATAGTTCTATCATGCTGCAGAAATTGGTAATGTAGCCAAAGTGGTCAGCGCTTGCGTGGATCAGCCGTAGCAGACAAAATAATGACAATTGTTCCGGATAAAGTGAACTATCGCGTAACACAGTCATGAACATGCGTAGTGGAGGAAAGGTCTGCAAAAAGTTATGAGATGGTTCCTGGATGCAAACGTTAACCCAGATTCCCACCAAAACCTAATTATTTCCTTTTGGCCCATTTGCAATGTTCCTTGAAATTTGCATGCAAATTCATTCCGTGGTATTTGAATTAAGTCAACAAATTAACAAGAAAATGTATACGAAAACAAATAATTTCCTTTGCGCAGTTAATAAACTTTTTGTAACATATCAATTCAAGGGGTCGTTTTAACCCCAACCACCCCTTGCGTACGCTCTTGGACTGATGCCTCGATAGCAGAAAATTAACCTGAAATTGTGTATCTTCCTAACTGGAGTTTTCTGTTCAAATCTAGGGTTTTCGAATGAGTCTCCATGATTTTTATCAATAAATTTCATTGGCATCCCTGATTGTAAAACGTAAATGCAAGGACACAAAGCAAAAGTGGCACTTTTGGTGAGAAAAATCTTAATTACATTTCAGAAAGACGCTGGCGCTCTGCTAAAAAAACAATACATTTTTCAACGCATTGTATCGTACTTGCCGCAGAAAGTGTTTTTAACAAGGGCTGTGGATCAGGAGCCTAAGCAATTTTGGATGGCTAAAGCTGGAGCCGGAACCGAAAACGTTTAAATGTTGGAGCCGAAGCCGGAGCTTGGAATTTGGATTCCGGTAACACAGCTCTAGTTTGTGAGGCAAGCGAGTTGTACAAAAACTCAATTGTTTTCAGTTTTCAATGGACCAAACCATTCTGGTGCCAGAGCCAAAAACTCTCAGATGTTGGAGTAGGAGTTGGAGCAAAAATTTTAGATGCATGGAGCTGGAGCTAGAGCTGGAGCCTGAAATTTGAATTGCGGCTCCACAGCCCTGGTGTCGGAACGATGTTCTTTCTGAAACGTTTCCTGTATCATTTTGATCTTTTTTGCAGCAATTGAAAGTGAGGAATTTATTTTCAAGTCGTCACGCATGATGTAGACCAGGGGTTCCCAACCTTTCTCTGACCATGTACCCCTTCAGCATTCCGAGAGGTGAGCATGTACCCCTTCAGCATTTCAACAAATAAACATGTACCCCTTCAGCATGTTGACAGATGAAAATGTACTCCTAAAACTTCCTATGACAAAATATATTATCATGTTCATTCATAGACATATTTAACAATAAGCATATACCCTGTAATGATTTTTGGAAATAATACTCAGTGATATATGTATAAATATTTGGAAATAAATAATATGTGAATATATTTTTCTCATCTTCTGCTACCCTTAAATGTACCCCTTCGGATAGGCAAACGTACCCCTGGGGGTACATGTACCCCAGGTTGGGAACCCCTGCTCTAATGAAGGAGCCCGAGTAAATCGCAAGCGAACAAAGCCGAGAGAACGCCGACTACGAACGATATTGTTTTATACAGGTCACTTGCAACATGAACGCGAAAGGCCAGACATGAAACGAAAATATATGAACAGTGACAAGGTCCAATGAAAAGAGCCCGAGTTAACAACTTAGTGAAGTGGGACCGTGGGTGGTGGAACAAACATACAAAGCAAGCAAGCTTGCGTTCTTCGATATAAATCGTAATCGAAAACTCGGGTGGAGCCCGTATGCCGGAGTAGCCACTGGGTTGTTAAAAACACCATGAACACAGCTTAAAAAACAGGCAAAATGACACAGCATTGATACCTGTCTTAAACACATTCAAAATCACAACTTTTCGTCATGTTGAACACAAAAGTATCATGACTGAATACTCATTCTACAACTGCATTAGATACCGGAATGCAAAGACAAGACAAAACATACATACGTAGTAACTAGCAAGTTGTCCGTAAGGATGCCAATTGTGTTGTCAATGCAGAAATAAAATATAGCTATTTAGCGTTGCCAATACAAAAACAAAAACACAATTGAAATTGATCTGTCACATATTTCATTTTGCGTATAAGATTCAGTAAAATTTCACTATTCGGAATGGTGTTAAAACGCTTGAAATTACCCAAATTGTTTAATGGTGAATTTGGTGAAAACGGAACGAACTTTTCCTGCACACAAGCATATGGGTGTCGGACGGAGGGCAGGAATTTGAAAATTTCAGCAAAAATGCTGTTTTCATAATTTCGAGTGGTAAAAAACAAATTTTACCACTTTTGGCCCACCCTAGGAATCTTTTGCAAAAATCCACTAGTGGCCCCCCTGGAAAAATTCCTTCCGACGCCCATGCACACAAGCATGTAAAATTACACAGATTTGTGAAAAAGTGTGTTGTATT
>JGI24158J21664_10008152_pt1 | contig 13934 bp, 4 predicted proteins | sample Ectturendosymbi3_FD_21664 | JGI IMG/M metagenome (IMG submission 21664) | reverse complement strand
TCCTATTTGCTGCACTTACGGGGAAGCCGACCGAGGAACAGGTGGCGTGATAACATTTCCGATCTGGCTTCATCGCACCTTGACGTGGAGCCAGTAGAACTATCATAGATGCTGAAAACTGTGAGGCATTTCAAGTCCGAAGGCTGCTGCTCCCCTGACCCTTCCCGAGAAGAAAAGCGGGTGTGAAAAAAACATGTGTAGACGGGAGGTTATGAACGTATTTCATGGTTTGTTTCATTGTGCCAGGCGTGGCGAATCATGAACTGGTTTTAGTTCTCTTCAGATTCTGTTTTTTTTTTTGCATAATCATTTGAACAGATTTTTGTGATTTTGAAGCTTTTCGTGTCGTTCTTCGAGTACCTATCAATATCGAAAATAAGGATTTGTCGAAAATGAGACTTGATTCCCGCTCTATCTCTATCGTCTTAAAATGTGCTAATCAAAAAATGACTTTTATGTTGTGTTCGTAGTGAACAAAAAACTGTTCAAGAGAAGAAGACTGCCGAAAAGGAGAGAAAGATCCGTGAACTTCCCTCCTGCCTCTCCAAGGAGGAGCTCAAAAAGAAAAGGGAAGAGATAAACAAAGATCATATCGACGAATGCGTCAAGGAAAGAACCAAAGTACGTTATAACAAACGTTGCTCTGTCTCCCTTTCTTCCCGATCAATACAAAAAAATCAGGATTGCTGAAATAAGACCATGTGGAATTGGTGCGAAATTGCATTAAATATTCATTGTGGTAGATCGAATACTTCGACAAATTTTAGAAATTGTTTTTTTTTTCATGGATCTCGGATTTATTGGTAATCTGATTTTGAATTTCACATTCACTAAGTGATCTTGCGTCAAAGTTGATAACCTCCAGCTGTTATTAAAGTAATGTTAAATCTGTGGTCAAAATTATTTGACCTGTAGAACCGGCTTCTAATGATTGCGTCTGCACTCCCGGGGATTCTGGTTACAAATGCAGGCTGTCAACCGCAGTGTCCAGACTGGTATCAACTAAAGAAAGCGAAAATTTCGTATGGCGTGCGCTTTTACTTTCGTACGTGTTATGTTAGCTGACAAGCAAGCAATTGGAAAGAGAGAAGACTGTGAAAGCCAAGCAGCAGGAGATTTACGACGGACTGCAGGAAGAAAAAGACCGGGTAGGAAGCTGTCCTTTCTTACACATTACAATTCATGCAAACATGGTTGAAGTAACAGGTGTAAGTGCTTTAGTTCAGGGTTTCTTAAATTATGGGTCGCTTGGAGTCGCGAAATGTAATCTTGGGGTCGCGAAACAAATCGGCTTGACAAATCAGTAGAAGTTTTTGTAAACTTTACAAGAAAATTTAAAGAAGGCTTACAGTTAAATCTATTTCTCAGGGATGTAGTGCTAACAAAAAAGGTGTGGGAACGCACCCAAAAAATGGCCATTTTAAAACAGCTTCAAACTCATTTTAAAGCAAAACATGAAAAAGGTGTGGGAACGCCGTTCCCACGCGTTCCCGTCCCACTACACCCCTGCTCTTTCTGCTGCATTTTCAGAGGCAATATCGTGCTTGATGTTGTCAGTTGTTTACTAGGATGTCTGCCTGAGCTATCAAATGATAATAATCAACCAAGCACAATGAGCTGTGCGTTGTTACGTCATGATTTTTTTCGTACTGACTGATATTGACCTTACTGCATTCATTCCGACACGATGGCATGCCTGTGTTTAGAACGACAGGTCTAGTCTTCTAGGGATTAGACTAACTGCTTTGAGAGCACACAGTAGTTTTAGACTAAAGGTAAAGACAACAAACAAAACTTTAGCCTTGCAGCAAGCTTCTGAGGAATCTGCCTGCTTTCTGCTTTCATTCTTCTGCGACGATTGAAATTTGCAAGCGTATCTATTTTTCATAGTTACAGGCTACAAAGATGGCGGCAAGCAAATCAGTCACAGTTTATTGACGGGGGAAACCAGTTTCGCGTTTTCCAACGCATCATCAGTCCTGTAAATGTAAGACGAATCTTACAGGCGAAATGTTGGCACTTGAAAACAAGTAAAGAAAGAAACACGAATTGTGGCTAGTTACAACGGCATTACTAATAATTTTTCGAAGCTAAAAGGGCTGACCTTCCCAGAGCCTCATAAACCAGTCACTGCTAAGAAAATAGGCGTTTGGCAGCGGTCTAACAAAGACACTTTTGCTCTGGAGATAACACACGTGCGCGATGACGAGTGCCAGAGAGAAACCACGCGATTAAACAGAACGTAACAGTTCACGAAAAATCAAGAAGGCCGAGCCTTTCAACGTAAACCAGAAAGTTTGTCCAAGTGGTTAATTTCGATGCTGTCCTGGTTACGCCTATGATACACAATTGAAATTTCAGGAAGCCACACACCTGCCATGCCAAGGATGAGTTGTGGTGGTTAAACGACAAAAGTTTGCAAATGGAATTTTCAAAACAGTTTGTCATTTTTTGATAAGAGCAAGAAATGAATGCCCGGTAATTTGATTTAGCCATTCATGAACTCTTAGCCTTTTGCACAATATATTTGTGTGAAGCTGCATTCTCAAAATTGATAAACACCGATCCTTGAAAAATGTTGAGAATATTCTTTGTCCTGCATTGTCTTGTATCAATCTATGAATGGATGATCTGTGTAAAAATCATCAAAAGGCAGCCATCTATGCTTGATAACTTTTATAAACTGCATTGTTTTTGTTAAGTTTTCCCCTTACTATTTTTTTTACGTGGTAGTTTTAGTACTGCATAGTTACTTTCGGATTATGTACATTTTTATGATTTCGCCATAGACAAATATACGTCTTGAGATTTGTCATGGGACGTTTACACGTATCATTAACATCTAGGGCGCTAGGCTATCCGTTAAGGGGCCGCATTGAAAAAACTTTTATAAAATGGGGTCGCGGAACAAAAAATTTGAGAAGCCCTGGTTTAGACAACATTGAGGTTGATCAGTAGAGTTGCACTGTTGAATGAAATTGCTCAAAAGATTTCTTCCTCCGTTATACAGTCATCGAGTAAAGCTAAAAGATTTCTTCCTCCTTTATACAAACATCGTGTAAAGTTTTAACTTCAACTACGTTTGCTCGACGTATGGGTAGTTAAAGAAAACAGTTGTTGGCAATTAAATAAAAAAGATTGAAGAGAAAATACCTTAATCTACAAAAACCCTTTTGACTTGTTTATTCTTGAAATTAACCATTGTCGTGAATTGTGTGGCAAAGGGAACTCAAATAAATATGTAATGTGCAAGGAAATATCTGGAAAAAGGCTATAAATTTGAACCGAGCAAATGTCATGCCTCCTTTGGTTGGCATTAGAAGGAGCTGAAAACTTCGGGTGACAATATTAAGGAATGTGTAAGGCACGCGATTCCAAACATGGATCCTTTCTGCAAGGGGGCAGTCGGATGTTAAAACGCGAAGAATAACTAGAAGATTTTGAAACAATGGGGTCCAGGCTGGAAAGTAAAGATGGGTTCGAAAAGTATATTACGTATGCTGATGAGAATGCGTAACTGGATTATGGACATTTAGTGGCGTGAGACCTACAGTAACTCAGTCAAAATTTCCTCAAGTGATGTAGTTTTAAATCAACTTAGATTTAATTTTCGATGAAGACCGAGTACTTACGATAAGACCACGTTTTTTAAGGCGTAATTTCAAATCGGGTCCCTAGAATCAGAGAAATCGGGCCCCTACAGATCCATACCGGGTACCTAACACTTTCCTTTAAAAAAAACTGGATAAGATTATTGTTGGATTTAGAACAGCCTCGTATATTGTAGTAGTTCTCAAGTTGCGATTAGGGATGAAGCGGTCTAAGAACTTCTCAAAAACACTTTTGTAAAGGTGAAGCTTGGGAGATAAACCTTTTTTTCTTGCTGCTCCATCATTTTTTTGTAAAACATGCGTTATTCGGTCACAAGGGGAACGACGTGAATCCTGGAAAATACAAAATACAGTTTAATAGAAGTAAGTGCAATTGTCTCATTGAAATAAAACAAAATTGATTAATGCGTGTGTAATTTCTACGTTGACTTCATTGTCACACGATCATTGCCGTTATCAAATAAAAAAAATCTGTACTGTATTAAAAATATTTTGCCACCAGTAACACTAAGCCACAACACTCGTGAGACCAAATGTCTGAAATCATTTGAAAACCACTGGAATGCTGCATGCCCATGCTCTATTGATAGGCCAGATTGGGTTCAGTTAGCACTAACAGGCAAATCTGAATGGGCTGTTTTAGTAAAATTTTGTGCGTGGTGCAAAGCAATCCCGGATGTGCGTGGTATGCAGCTCAATTACGAAAATATACAGGGAGAAAAGAGGGTATTGTTGTATTGGAAGAACGTGCCTTTCGCACCGTTTAGGGAAAAACCAGGCAACAACTCTGGTTGTTTCAGATCGTTGTGCAAAGTTGCAGGACATTAGAAGAGCACTGGAGGGCATTAGCGTCCGGAAATAAGGAAATAGAAAAATTGGTTAGTACAGCTGTTAAGCAAATCCATTGTGCAGGTTGAATAAATGCATGAAATTTTCCACAGTCATTCTATATATCATAAAATTTATTTTCAGATGTGGAGCTATCTTGGATTTGACCTGTGATGACCTTGGAAGGTCAATGAGCTTGGACGGCTAAAACATACCATTTGGCGCTAATTGTTATAATACCATCTTCAGTAATTTAGCATAAACCATGGCAAACAGCATATCAAATGAAAGATCTGAATGCGTGTAGTACATACAAACAACAAATAACGCCTTGCTATGTGATACTAAGCTGTTAGTGCAACAAAACAGACACCTTTGTTACAAAAACGACAGTCACAAACTTTTCACGTTTAGCGTACATCATAATAAACTAACAACTTAACCAATGTTATCCAAAAATAAAATAACAAAACGTTTGTAATATGGTACTAAGCTATTGGTTAACGGGAAACAGACAAATTTGTGAAAAAATTACATCAACTGTATCATGATACCATAAACAAAGTTAGTGGTGGTGGGTGGAATTGCTTGTCAGTGTTGGCAGAATACATAGCAACTAGCTAATACCCGTTAATTGTGATACGAAATCTAAGACTCGGGCTAAGTCCGAGTGCCGGAGTCGCCACTTGAAGCATGACACATAGAAAAACAAAACTTTATAAAAACAATTTTTGTTTGGCTTATTGGTAATGGTGTGACGATAGTTAGCGACATCCAGCGCTAATAGGTATATTTTTGTCGTGCAATGTCATTGACCCCTTTGGGTCGTTACGGGTCAAATCCAAGATGGCTCCACATCTGAAAATAAACTTTGTGGTGTATAGATTGACTGTAGAAAGTTTTATGCTTTTATCACAATTTGCACAATACTTTAGTTTTAATGAGCTTAACGGCTGTACGAGATGTTTACGGCGGCATCGTTAAAGTATACCATGAAAAGGAAACAACTGAGGACCAATGGTAGTGTCCGCGCCACAGTAAGCAATAAATCGGTTCAAAAGTTTGCTAAACGCACCTTTTACGATTGGCCTATTAGATCAAGACGGAAAAAGAGTCGATGACTCCCAGTGTCTTTTGTTACAAGGGTGTGTTGATGATCTCTAATCGATAGAAATTTGTAGAATTAACTTCACGACAACCGCACTTACGACTGTAACGCAGGCAAAAGGTTCAAAGTCGTACATCTTCCCGGGGACCAATGTCTGTATATTCTTCCTTACCAGGATTTTTGCTTCTCCATTCCGTGCTGACAAATTGTCACAATGTCACGTGTTTGAAAGTGCGTTGACGTGATTCTTGAAGTAATTGGAAACATGAAATAGTAAAACTTTTCGGAGCCGCAGAACAATTTACAGCCTGTCAAAATCAGTGCTCTGTCATGTGTATAGATCTGATCAAGTTCACCATCGTTTTCTTTGCTCAGCTGCTGAAAGAGTATGAAGATGAGCATCAGTTGCAACTAGCAGATCTTGATCACTTGTACGAGGTGCGACGTTTAGAGGTCACTGCGTCGCGCAGGAGTCTTATGTCGTCGTCCAGTTCCATTAGATCAGATGATGGTGAATATGATACCTACTTATAGGCTCGACTTACATTAAATTTGTAATAGATTGTTCTTATTCGTGTCGTGTTTTTTATGCGCCCGATACGAGATTAAGCCTCTCAAGTATGTCTCGATTTACTTTAAAAAAACGCACTTGCTAAAAGTAATTGCATTTTCGGAAAGAAGCCTTAACACGATTTTACACAAGTGATGAAACTAAGTCTTTCCTTAGAACGTTGCGCGTTATCAGCATGCATGCAGTAATGTTCGATTTTGATGTTTTGAGCCAAACTACTTCTAGCACTTTTTAACTCGTCTTTTTTTCTTACTTGCTGCGCTCTGTAAGCTTTTTGTTGCATCGATCGATCAATATTGTTCGCTTGCCTTCACGGACATCACTGCAGAAGCTGTCGATGCATGTCGCGCAATGTCTTTTTTATGCTTTTTTTGAATAAAGCCAACGCACAGACTCGCCACGAATGACGCTTTATTCAAGCCGTTTCAGTTTGCCTGTTGCGTTCTGCGTTTACTTGCTGCATCGCTCGTTTACGTTCGTGCGTTCTGACCAACAATCATGTTCAACTCCTTCCTTCAACAAATCGCGCATTTCATGCATGTGCAGGATGCCATCACTTGCATGGCTACAACATCGCCATTCGTTTGTTTTGATCGGAACGATTTTGAGTACTTCAGTCGGTTGAAATCTTCGCCGCCGATTTTGCACTGCTCGTTCGTTTCTGTTCTATTTTCTTGTGTGTTGTAAAGCCAGGGATCGTTGCGGCGTTTCTGTAGTTCTTCGGCGACTGGAATTTTAGCTGGTCGTGAAATTCAGTTGTCGTGAGTTGAATGTTCGCACTGATTTGCTGCTCATTGAACCGCTGATACCNAACCGACGCAATCGAGGCACCAGCCCTTCGACCCACCGCGCAAACAAGGAACGGACTAAATGCCGNCGTATCCGATTTGTCGCATGAGCTGCGCGTCTCCTGTTCGTGCCAAATGTTGCTTTCTCCGCTTCATTTTCTGTCGAAACGTCTGTGCCACCTAATGCTGGTTGAGGAGGTGCAGCAAGTTGATCTTCTGCAAGTCGATGCAAGACAAACAGTTTTGACATCAAAGCATTGCTAAACTTCCCGAAAAAAGTCTTAGTGCTTTGCGGCATACTTCCTGAGAAAGCGTCGCGTCTAAACAAAGAGTAAAGAAGTTTTGCGGCTTTACTGTGCTGCTAAAGGGTTGCAGAAATTCCATTTACAGTATTAAGGGAAATCTGGCGATGCTGCCTCAGCCACCGTTTTATTGTTTGATTTAGATATTTTTGGAAGTTAAATCAAGTTCAAATACGTACTTCGGTTAATCTCCGACGAAAAATAAAAATGCACCAAACATACAACTTTGGCCGATTTCATTAACTTTTCGCCAAATGATAGATTGGAACCGCGCGAAACATCGTATGTCCTTGGTATTTATTCCCCCACTGATAAAGGACCGTCAAAAGGTTTTTGGAGCAGATGTAAATTGAACCTAGCTTACTTTTTTAGTTCTCCCAGCGACCAGGATGCTGCAAGGTTAATGGCAATAGTTATTAATTGTTGTAAACCGATGTAGTCCACAAACTGATTCGTTTTTACTTCAATCCACGTTGCGGCGTGGTTGAAACGGTGATTAGATAGTGCAAATGTCTGTTTTAAGACTTTCCGTCAGCTTCATGTAAAACAACAATTTCACAGGCCGCTCATGAATAGGAATTTTTTGAATAATATAATTTAACAGAAGGGACACCTTAAAATTTTCTGTCGTCATTCACATAAAGTTAAATCGTCTGTCTGAGGCTCGGGATCGATTATTATTAGACGGCATGGTTCAGCTGCGCGGCGTTAGTGGACACCTGGGTAAGATGCGACAAATCGCAGCCAAACAGAATTCGCAAAACTGTTTAATTCCGCCACTCCTAATATATGTTATCTGCTTGTTACGTCATGCAGTGTTTGGCGTCTTTCTGTGAAGTTTCAATCAATCAACCTGATTTTTAGGCGTTATTCCCATCTGGTGCAGAACCATTCCGTGATGCTCAGCACTTGAAGAAGTTTTGATTTAAACCACGTTACTCCCCAAAAGCTTTGCTTGATTGGAGTTATAGCTGTAAAATCGCCTTTGTGAGGGGAAACTTAGCGTATTGTCCGTGAAAATGTACTTGAGACTCCAACCCCACTATCGACATGCGGACAAAGAAAAAGGCTCTACTCTGTCACGTCTTGTGTATTTGATCAAAACCAAGAGAAATACCAAAGAAAAACATCAGTGTCAGGCGCAAGGTTTGTTGGTCAACTGCCTCTTCATTACGTCGACGATGCCGTCATTGGTCAAAGCGGCTTTACCTCTTTCTGTGTTTTGCGAAAGTTGCTCCTATACCCCTATCAGTCCATTCGAGATATTGCCCCGATTTGCTCAAAAGTAAATTGTTCGACCGATTGCAATTTAGGGAAAGCTGCCGCCGTCAGCTTGCGCAAATATCAGCCGTAAGCTATGCAGCGTGTTTTGTCAGGCAATCGTTTATTGCAGTATTGCGCTCTTCTCAACCCTTCTCTTGCCGTCTGTATCCTGACTGTTATTATCAGGACACTCATTTTTCGTGCATGGAACTTCGTCTGCGGCAGAGCAGGCGACAAAAATGATGTTTGTGGAATTGTATATTGGTTTGTCTGTCATCTTAACGTCTGTGAGTACTGATCAACCGCGTGCTACGAAAATACTTCTTTTTTCCTGTTGACGGTGCAGCTCAACTGCGATCATTTCGAAAAACTTGAAAAGCAATCCGATGGCCAAAGAATGTGCACGAAAAAAATGTCATTGTGCAGTAATTGAGATCATTAGTTGTTTCCCAAATCTTCGCTTTCGGAACTTAATGAATGTTCGCTGGTTCTATGTTTCGATGCTGTGCATTTCTGTGGGAGGGCGGGCAAGCAAGTTTCAGTGTTGAAGTTTCCGATGGGTTGTTTTCGTTGTAACACGCACCAGCGTCGCAAATGTATGATTGCTTCATCGTGTCGTGATGGTTTAGGATATTGCCTCTCATCGTCCGTAGATGTAATGCGCTGTAGTATTTTGCTGGAATTTCGTGTTGCTCTAGAACGCCTATGCTGTTTCCATGTTTTGTTTGTATTGCAGATTTTATACCGTCAGATTAAATGCAATTTGTTGATTGTCGTAGAGGATTTTTTCAAACCTTCTCGGGAAGGTCGGTGTGAAAGTGCAGACATTTTGGTTGTTGAGACAATCTGCTGCGAAGTAGAGGCACAGCGAGGATTGTCGTCAGTTAAGGCAACTTGCAGATGGAAGTTGTACGCCGGCGGAAGCTTACTGCTTTGGCCATGCTAACGTTTACATCAGGTTGTGAGGAGCTAAACAGTACGGTTCGCTAGAGGAAGCGCTGACGTATATTGCATGCATTTTGTTTTGTCTCGGCACTTGCGGAGTGCGAGCATGTTGTGAAGGTTAGCGAGAAACCAAATCATGCTCGGGTGTGCTGTCGTGAACATTTTTTGCAGCTCAGTTTGCTTCGATCATAGTCTTGCCGGCGGAAGTGAATTGGGTTTGGTCGCACTATGAACAGCACACGTACTTGCAGATTGCTGTGTTGTTGAGCAGTGATCGATTTTGTGCAGACACCAGCATTTTGTTCTGCGACTAAGCCTTGTTGTTTGATAACCTGTAGGAGCCCTTCTTGACGTCCAGAGCAGCTCCAGTCTTCGAAGAGCGTCGGGTGGACAGATACTTCTTAACGGACTTTAAAGTAGCGTGATGTTGCTTTTTTCGGCGATGTTGCTGATTGCCCTGTTCATATACACGTGTTTACTCAAATACGTTACAGAACTAGGTCACTACGCCAACTGTGTGTATATTGTACAGTATATGACTATTTGTCAATAGTACTTGTGTCGTGTGGCCGACTTATGCTGATTGGGTCAAATGCGCATTGTTTCGATCAGGCGTGCTTATCCCAAGTAACTCGTTCTTTTACTGCGTTATTAAACCGGGCAGTTTTGGGGCTCTTGACTGAGTCTACGCAAGCAGTGCTCACATTTCGTGCCAAATGATCAAAGCAGCACTGACTGATCAAAAAAATAGATTGCAACGTCTTAGCTGTCCACCAGAACATTACGTTTCAAACATCGTTGGCATAGTAACCAGGCTTACCCATGGGACACTTCCTGTCACTTCCCATGGCAACTCGCGGTTGTCCCAATATCCCATCCCAGGATTCCCACGAAACTAGTTATACGAAGTACGTGATAATATGTGCATGCCTGGCGCTTACAGAATCGCGGCTGAAACTCCAATACTTGCAATTAGAAGCGCAGTCAAAATTAGCCGTTCCGTCACTTTTTTGGTTGTCACCTAAATCTTGAGAGCCTCGTATCATCCCACAACGGCACTGAGCCTCTACGTCATGCCTGCACAACATGCGGCCCGCGATAGCTTTTCTTATGGCACGTGAGAGCTTTCTCAATTGCAAAAAATGTTGCGCAAACGCCTGGCTTCTGGCATAATTAATTGTCGTTCCAGAATTTTTTCCAGATTACTGTACAATCAAGTTGACTTTGCGGCTCGCGGAAAATTAGTGATGATCTCTTCTCTGAGTTGAAACGCTGTTCTGTGAGCACATTATAATGGTATTCAAAATCAGAAATTTCCTGCTACAATTATTACGTAAAATTATTAGTGGTGAGAGGTAGGACACATGAGAATCGTATTCCTGTGGACAAGTCTGGTACAGTAATTGTGTTGAAATCTGTTTTCTTCGGTCATAGACCGAAATGTTTTTGAAATGATGGACAAAAATTAAGTCATTTCGGTCAGAACGTCTGAAAACTTAGGCTAATGAGTCCTGGTTACGGCGAGTTTACAACTGTGAGACAAATGACTTAAATGTCTCGAGATCAAAATGTCAGCAAAAAATGACCGAAACGTCTCAGCGAAAAAAATCCAGGTTGAAACGCATCTTATCTTTACTTGAACAGTAACGAAAATAAAGTGCTTGTCTGATCGCGATCAGAAGACACTTCCACTCTCCCGAGCTAAACCTACACGCAATCAAACTTTGGGGTTTGTGGGGTTGTTACGTCATTGCACAATTATCATTGGTTCCCTTTGCTTCAGATTTGCGTGCTTTTGTGCGGAAATTGCTGATTTGACATGCGCACCAAATTAAGTGTAAATGACTGCTTTCGACTGAAGTGTTTGAAATGTCTTCCAACACTTGCACGTGTACGAGTGACATGATCACCTGTATTTCTTGCATGCTTCAGATGGTTTGCTTTGCACCATTTTCTTTCATTTTAACTTTTGAGCAATGCACATTGCCCTATTTTGACGAGGCCGAAGTATCCATTGGCATGTAATTTAGGCATCAACGTAAGTTTACGTGTGTATCCGCCTTCGATTTAGTTTCGTCAAAACCCTGTGTTACATCATGGAATGAGTTACTGATTGTCTTATGTTTTGCACCTCGATTAATCATTTTCGTTTTGCTTTTTGCGTAGAAAGTGGGGTGCGACGGAAGTCTGCGCCTGATCAGGGTAGTTCCCGTAAAAGACGCCTCAAAAAGACTCACTCAGTTCTCTAAATGCCAAGGTGGAACACTTTAAATAATCGGATTGTTTGTGACCACGCGGCCGTAATCGACGTCTGTGGAAGATGATACTTTTCAAGACTGGCATGACTTGCCTGGGGCCGCCATTGCTTTTTGTTTGATTTTACAATTGTGACTCTTGCACGAAAGATTTTTTGTGCTGTTGTCTAACATTAGTGACTTTTTGCCATGAGTGCATTTTTCAAATTTGAATATTGATATGTTTACATTTTATTAAAATCAGGTTTTGCTGCCTTGTGACGCACGGTTTTTCTTGCACTTCGAATTCTGTGCAATGCTGTTGTGACTAATGTTCGCTTGTTCCGTTCCGTTTACTTAAAACTTGTTCCGTTACGTAAGATGGTACATTCCTCGATTTGAAGCTGTGCATGTTCGTAGCACCTGTTGTCTTCAATACTTCCTTTCGGATTGGACTTGATGAAGAGATTCCCGCGTCGTTTTCGAGCAATTATGGTTAAAATTTGCAGCGTGTCATACTATCATTTCCGTCATGAATTACTGCATATTATTTGATTCTCAAGAAACTCACTGGTTAAATTTTTTTAAATAACTTGTGACAAGCTTAAAATTGTATCTTTAGAATGTGTCGAAAGAAGTGCCTGGTCTGTCAGGGGTAGCAGTGCTACCGTTCGGTTTCACAATATTTTATTTAGATCCTGGTTGTATCATTTACTTGTTCATACGAGCTTGTACATACTTGCATATGTTTCGGCTTACTTTGTGTTTAAATGCTCACAGTAGCTCTGGTTGATCGTTGGCTCAAACATTGTTTTGTGCCTGTTGCTATCAAAATTAGTCGAGTGTGACCGGCTGCTCAGAGGCAGGTTCAGTTATATGCTGTAGTGACCAGAGNAAGGGCGGTTGAACCAGAGCATCCGGTTTCGCAGATATCAAAAGTAGGTAAAATCGTTAACCCAAGATGACTTCAAGGGGGCAACATTCTGCCTCTACGCATCCGCAGCCTTCAATTTGACTTTGCAGAGGGNTAATTCGTAAAGTGAGCTTTACGTTGGTTGACAGTTTTTATTTAGTAGATTGTACAGCAAGGCAACGTTATTTTGCTTAACCTNAAACAGAGCGAACGTGTTGGTGTTTCAACTTGATTTTTAACTTTGTGGCAACAGAGCGAACTTTGATACGACCGCCTAGCAAAGTTTTCTCTCATCACCTTCCTAGAAACTTCAAAGTAAAATTATATGTGGTTAAAGCAACGTTTCCCAGCAATCCTTAAGTTAGAACTTATTTTTCTTGTGGCAGGGTCGGTTAGGCGTCACCCGGCGATAAAAAACTTTTTCTGTGAAACAATGGAGGCGATGATAGCGCTATATACGTAATTAGCAGAAGCCTGCTTCGATGTGGTTGAAACAAGCGTAAGTAATTATTCTCCATTTTTGTAGACTCGGTTGTTGTAAGGGAGATGGCTATGCCTTAATGTGATGAGCTTGCTGCTTTGGTAAACGTCGTAACTCAATTAGACCAAGAAAATCATTTTTACGAAGCGTATCTTTTTGCCATGTCTACTACTGAGCCGATAATAAATTTAGCCCGGTTGCTTTATTCGTGCATTTTTTTGTTCAGTGCTCTGACGTTTTTGCAACAGCAGCACGTCGAAATGCCGGAACGCAACTAATTTAGCATACTAATAAATGGTTCAAAGCTGTCGTTTTCACTGATACATTTCGGTCATTTGTCTCGTAGTAGAATTAAGACCCGTAACAGTATTCACTAGCCTACATTTTCCCACTTTATGACCGAAGTGACTCAGTGTTTTCGGTCATTTCAAAAAAATTCGGTCAATGATCGAAAAAAAATTCTAAGCTATCTAACAATTATGAAGATAAGCTTGCAAATTTAAATGCGTATCTACCAAACCAACAATTGTCAATGCAAATTAGAATAAATGAAAACACTGGCAAAACAGAATTGACAATAACTGTCAACCAACCCCATAAGCAGTGATGGATTCGACTGTTTCGCAAGAACCTGTTCTTCGAATTTCTTTAATCCCAAGAACCGGTTGTTGGCCAAGTCAGGCGTGTTCAATATTTCCCCATAACCTTTCACTTATAACTTATTTTGGCAAACTTCTCATCAGGGCTGTGGAGTCGGAAGTCCCGTCATCCGACTCCTGGCAATTTCGATCCTCCGACCTTCAGCTGTATTAGTTACTGAAAGTGATAATTCTTTTCAGATGAATTCATAAACCCTACTTGCACTTTCCAGGAATACGGAAACTTGTTTT
>JGI24158J21664_10008151_pt1 | contig 13934 bp, 12 predicted proteins | sample Ectturendosymbi3_FD_21664 | JGI IMG/M metagenome (IMG submission 21664) | reverse complement strand
GATTTTCAATTTTCCCAAGATTTTCAGGGATTTTCGACAAATAAAAACTTTTGGGTGTGGGAGCGCACATCATGCACACCCACCTCCTACACCACTGCTTGTTATTACCGGCTCCACCCCTAACCCTGTCAGTTAAAATAACAAAATGCGCTGAATACATTTCGCGCTAGATTTTCCATAACATGAACGTCCACTTCAGCGAGATTTTAAACATCATCAAGGTACTTCTCACCGGCTTGACCAATTTTACTACATAATACATATTTTCGTTGGAAGGGTCAAGTGCAATACGGTCAAGAAGTCGATTTAAAAGAAGATGAATAAGCGGCTCATATAAAAGCAAGTTTCAGTCGCGATGCGTCGACATAAAACAAAGGAACATATCGATGTGATAACATTTGAAGCGAATGGAACGTTGTGGACTAACGAACGTAAGGCAACGGGTTGCTGGACTTCACATTTCAGTTATGCGCAATGATGTTTCGGTTGTTTTATACTGACTGTATCTGCAACTATTCAATCAAAAACACACCTTTGATTATGACTTAATACAGTTGATTATGACTTAAGACAGCCTGAGAACATTTTGGGAAGCTGCAGAGACGCGTTATTTCGGTCGACCTTTGCAAGGGCGTGCGAGAGACTAGGCGCGAGCTTGATGCTTATAAAAATATCTGAAAAACGTAAGATTTTTAACCAATACGCACAAACACTACACGATGAATAAATAAATAGCTGGTAAATAAATAAGTACGACGGCGCGCGTTACAAAAGTGCAGCGTGAATTGTACGGTCGGCGTGCAAGAAGTCATGTTGTGTGTACTTAGAGACACTAACACAAGACTGACCAGAGTGGCACAGCAACGGGGAAAGCACATTGCACACTGCCACAACCGCCAAAGAACGTCCGATTAATTCTTCTACCGTCATTAAAAGCTGACACAACACCGAAACAAAGATACTCGTTCTTTGCTTTTCGTTTTATCCTCGGTAGCCAAACGAGATACGCTGACGAGAGATGAGGTAAATGAGGAGAACGGGAACGCACTTGTTGCTAAGAAGAAAATGCTTTCAGGCACCACGGCAGGGCCTTTTCACACCTGCTTAGGCTTTTGATGCCTTTCAGCTGCGGAGACAGCTTGATCTCTTAATTGAGCACCGGAGCGCAGCCAAACTAATAGAGTTCGCAACTAATGAAGTACACCGCAGGGCATATATGAGTTGCGGCGACCGGAGGAAAAGACGGTGTTTTGAGTTTAGCCGAAAAAACGCGTCGGTTCATGCAGAACATCAAGGGTGTTCACTTGAATCGCGGCGGCCCAGGAGGAATACGCCCACGTACATTTCGTTTTGATTGCGAACTCGATTACGATCAACGAGCACGTCGCTCGTCATCATCGATGACGTCAAGCTGGTTTTGATTCACAGAGGAGACAGGAACCTCCAGGTGTCGACATCTAAGCTTCGGCGCAAATCTCCGCATTCTGTAACGTGATTGGTGGGTTTGGCACGTGCACACGCGCCGCCGTCCTGCATTCAGCTGCTTCGGGGGCAGGACCAGCGCAACCAGCAATCACACGTCATGGTACTTGGCAGAGTTCAACGTGCGTAGAGGCGGAACGGTTGCAATGCGGGGGAATTCCCGCGGGTGGCTGTTCGTGGCGTGGGGGTTGCGGTGGTGCGCATGCTGCGCGCGCACGTCGCCCGGTGTTGCCGGTGGCAACAAAGGCGCCAGGTCGACAATCGTCGAGTCGTTCAGCGGCGCACGCAGGCCGTCCGGGCCAGCGTCGGTGACTGTTTGCTGCTGTTCCGCTTTCGCTCTGGCCTGCTCGTACTTGGCCTGAAACGTAAGAGGGCAGAAGATATTAGGGGGTGCGAAACGGCAGGTCTCGAGGGGCGTTCGGCACGTCACCATGTCAGGACAGGCAAGTGCAAACGACATGTTATTGAAGTTTTCAACAGAAATTGCGACACTGAAAGGTAAAGCTGCAAGCTTTTGCCCTACTTATGAAAAGCAATTCCACGGCTCAAAAAATCGCACCAATTGCTACAACACGTTAGAAAATTGCATAAAATACCGCGGCGATGGCAGAACTTTAAAGCTGTGATTCTCAATGTGGTCCAAATGGACCACCGGTGTTCACCTGGAATTTCTAGTAATTTAATAAATCCTTGATAAAGCCTTTCTGAAAATTGTAAACTTCACTGTACAATAAATTGTTTAAGAGTGTTTTTAGGGTTCTTGTAGTTTCAGTCAGCATAACGAAGAGGTCTATCGGATATTTTTTGTAAAACGTTGGTCTATGGGCTAAAAAAGGTTCAGAACTACTGTTTCATTTCAAAGTGAAAATCGCGAAATGTATTTTCGATCTGTTAATTATGAACTGTCACAACAGAAAGCGAGATAAAATCGCGCATCTCTTTCATGCGGTCGGCGAGGAGACAACGGCCGAATTCCGTAAACGCGATCCGCAGCGAAATTGGCTCAGGAGCTGTTTATTCGTTCTACACGATTTTCTTGTATAGCTTTTCAAGGGGCTCTGATTTTGATGCGGCAACCGTTTCAAAGTCGAGTGGCGTTTCGTATTTCTCGAGGGCGTTATCGAGGCAATTAGCTCCCTCATAATTCACGCAGGCCGCCGAGCCAATCGAGCCACTCTGCCGGACACTTCAGGCACTACAGCGAGCAGGTAGGAAGCGCGGAAAATTCACTTTCTTATTGCGTGCTCTGTCCTCTCGTCCGGTATCGGAGCAAGAAGAATGTTCCTCGGCCCACTGCCACGAAGAAACGCGAAGATTGCTGCCGTGAGTACCTGGGAACTGTGCAGTGCACGCGGGGTTTTGTCAGTGAGCCAAATGCGAAAACGCACCGATCGTCGACGCCGAGCCTGAGTTCTCCAAGCAGCACTGAACTTCAGCGCCGTGGAACTCTGGCTTCATTTGTAAAAAAACTGACAAACCGACCCTTCCCATTCCACGATTTCTGTCGCCATACACACAGAGCGTTACATTTCTCGGCTGCTATAACTGCAAAAAAATCGCCAACAACGGTGAACTATCGGGAAAAAGTTTTGCCGAGACTCGTTCGCACAAAATATAACTTGTTTGCTCGTAAAGCTCGCGCGGGGCGACCCGGTGTGGCCAAAACAAATGAAACCTCGATGTTTCAGTGGCGGACCATTTTAAGTGCACGTAAAACCAGTGCCAGCGCGACACAGCGCCGCACCAACCCCCTCACTGTCACGCGGCGTCGTCGCCATCCAGTCTCGGTCAGGAGTGGATGACGCGCGAGGAGAGCGAAAGATCGCGGTCAGGTGATGCTGTGCGCGATACAACCGTCGTCGTTGGCGAAAAGCACCGCGCGCGACAAAACACATTTTAACAATATAGGAACAAATCACATTTCTGTTATGCGGCTTCCGTCGAAGCGGATAAGGCCTTGATCGAAGATAGGAGCCAACGACGGCAACGGGCGCTTTGAGGTGCCGCTATTGGCGTCGCCCGTGTGTGGCGAGCGCTTGAAAGGAGTTTTCGCCGGGTAGTAAGTAACTTTGATCACTTTAACTGGCACTTGCATTAAGTCTTACTCAGGCAGGTTGGGTAAAAAATCGTATCAGCTACAAACGCGAATAACGGCGTGACGCACTTTATACACTGACCTGAAAATGGTCCATACGCAAAAAAGACTAGTTTTATGAAAACTAGATTTGTGCAACAGAAATACGACAATAGCAACAACCGAATTATGACGTTTTCTGCAACCAGTACAGGTAAAAATCATACAGGCGGCCTCCTCGCTAAAATATTAAGCAGTTCAAATGCATGACGTGACAACGAGCGCTTTTGTACGGCTTTTCAACAACACGCACGGTAAAGAATAAATGACAGCGTAATCTAATTGCACTGCTGCAATCAACAAACGAAATTAAAGACAGACGAAAAGCGGCAAAACCAATGTTGGCATCTCAAGGGAGAAATCTCACTTCGCGTTGCACGTCTGTATTCGAACGAGCATCCGAACTCACTGGAATCGTACGCACAATCTACTCGGCCTGCGCCAAATTTCCTAGAGTGCGTTTGAAAAACGAACCAATGCACACCTAATGGTTATCGCGTGCACGAAAGATCTATCTCAACGCGGGTGCACGGTCTTGTGCTCCGGTGACGGGAGATCGATTACGTTGCCTGCGAGCGTTGAGAGATTATTGAACTGAGGCTGAGGCGCAATGATGGAACTTGATGAAAATCGGTGAGCCTGCTGGCCGCGATCGACCGCTAACAACGGGAATGCAGCGCATCCGCTAGCAGCAACATTCCTGGAGCGACTGCGCACGAGGGCCCAGCGCAGCGACTTGCTGTACGATTTCAACAATATGGCAACCGATTGTCGAATCAATCCGGTTGAAGTGGCAATGGGGGGGGGTGATGACTTAACGAACGCTCGGCGGCGAATAATTTTCGCGAACTCGTAGGCGGGGCTCAATCGAGCACAGCGATCGACGATTGGATTAACCGCTCGCGTCTGCAACGAGCGAATAACTTTCCCACAAGAACCGATCCTGTCAAATACGGGCAGGATTCGTCATATGCCGCCACATTCATTTGCTGGCAACGAGTCGTGAAGCCGACGTTGTAAATTTTCCTCCTGCGCAAGCGCGAGAGTGATTGATTGATCGACGAGATAAAGCTCAGACCCAGTTCGCTCAAAATTTTCCCACCCACCCATTGTGCTTTGTCCTAAGAATACCAGTAGTGGGTTGGAGGATGGGATATGGCAAAACTACAGCACAGACGATAGCCCAACAGGGCCGTGGGTTAAAACGGATTCGGTGAGACCACATACGACTGTTTTGATTTAAGGAGATTTTTCGCTGGTGTCACGTCAAGGTCAACCCGTACAACGAACAAGTAAACAGCAGCGCTTAACCTTTCTGCCAAACATTTCCACCGTTCAACCCAAGTGCCAGTTCACGGTCAGTGGAACACTGCAGGGGACAGAGAACGCGAGAACACCGAGTAATCGTTTACGACTTACAACAGGACTTGGCCGACCTCACAACGCTATTCCGCCCACCATCGAGACGTGACTAAGGTCTACGTCACGACATCCAGATGTGAGTAATTAAAAAGGTACGGATCTGCGCTTTCCTATATTTTAAGCGAAGTTGGCGGACCTCCCGCATAACATGGTACCACTGTGTCAATCACACACTTAAAGAACGTCGCCACCGCTCCCGAACACTGCGAAACAGAACATTTGACGTCATTCCTTCCCTGTTGAGGTAACAGTCGTCCGTGTGGCCAGGTGGGAACCGTTAGGTTTGACTGTCGTATTTAAAGATCTAATGGGCAGTGATTGAAACGCGGAAAACTTTCCCCACGCTCGTCTATATTCGGATCGCTCGCCAACACCAATGAATATTCGATTGGCTCGCTGTACAAGCGACCTCAACGCTTGGCCAGCCTTGACACAACAACGCCGGACAGGCAGCGGCCGGTAATGCGACAAGCATTAGCAGGGATCGGCAATTGGATACACAAGGCAAAGACAACATGTTTGCACAGGCGACTTTTTGCCAGCCGCAGCCAAGCACTGTCGAGCAATGTTCGCGCGGCGCGTGTGAAGGGGAAGCGCGAAAAGTGCGCTGTGCACAGGTGCGGGACGCGTCTCGCGCAGAGCGGAAAGGAACGCCAGTTGTTTCAGGGCGATCTCGGATCAGGCTGGCAAAATTTTAATGGCCGATGCAAAGCAAACAATCAGGCAACGATGTGCTGAACATGCTGCGGGACAATTAATCAGCTCCCGATCTCGCGCCGCTCCTGAGGGGGAGGAGTAGACAGTGACACCTAGCGGATGCCATCGGTGCCGGTGACGATCCTGCATCGCGCCAGCGCGGAATGCACCTGTGTTGCGTTTGGGAAAAAATGCTGGAAAAAAATCCGTACGCTGGTGCACCAGGCTTCACCCGACCAGCAGCGATGCACCCGACGCTGCGTGAAAATTTATGCCCGCGTTAAGGTAAGCTCCGAAATGAAAAGTCACGCGAAAAGCAGGCGCGTGGCGCGGCTAGTCGGCGATGACAAACCAAGTTGGGGAGGACGCGAACGAATCAGTAAAAACAAGAGTTCGACTCCGAACGACCGCATCATCGGCTCGGGAACTCGAAAACATCGACCGCGATGCTAGCGTTTCGTGTTTGCGATGCTTTGCGAGGAGAGAAAGGCGGCGATGACTCGCGTTGTTGTTGTCGGCGATGACAATGGTTGTTCGCGCTGTCGGCGCTGACGATAGGAACTTGCTTAAACGGAGAACTTAATCATTCTGGAGGAGGATGTCGGCTTTCCGACAGCACTGGCGTCGACAGGCCGCCAGCAAATCAAGTGGAAAGCGTTCCAGTATAAATTTCGCTTTTGACTGGGCCCGTGCGCTCGGCGGCCATGCCGCGTTCTGTTAACGCAGCATCTGATGCAATAATCGAATCAGAGCGCCCGAGTCGCGATTAGCTCACGACCAGTCAGTGTCGGAATATTCGAGCTGCAACGGTGCGTCGGGTTTAGTCAGCCTTTCGGTTTACGGCAAGCAAGAAAGAAAAAAAGGCATTCAACTTGGAGATAGAATGGTTACCGTCGAGCCTGAGCCGCGTTTTTTCCTCCGTGCGACTAAGCATGTGCAGTGACGTTGCGACGGCTCAGGTGCTCGAGCAAAGTGAACAGGCGAAAATTAAGACGCACGACCTCGTCGTGTGGTTTTCACTTGACAACTGACAGCGTGATTTAGCAATGTCCCAACACACAGCTCAGCTTCACAATGCCTACACACGATTCACTCCCAAGTCGCGCTGAAATAAAAATAAATTGCTTTGGATCACGCGGGCAGAAACTATCCAGCAGTACATCGTCACCGATCATATAAGAAAAGCCTCAGTTGTTTTTTCACAATAACCTACCTTCTCAGCTTCCCTAAAACTTGGGTTTCTTTACGTCATTGCAACAACACACGCAGAATGTAAGCTACAGAGGTTCAGAGGCTGTCGACTTTGCCTTTTGTCCACATCCTAGGGCTGGGGATCGTAGGGTCCAATTCCCTCAATTGCTGACACACACAGAGTGAGTAGGATGTTGGTTGCTTTTCTCCGTGTCTTATGAGGAAAGCAGACGGATGGAGAGGGGATCGGAATTGGGGCGAGGTACTCACTGAGGCAAAACGACGATGACAGAAAACGATCATCATCGACCGTTTTTGACCGAGACGCGCAGATACTCGTGCAATGACTTAAATGTACCTGAAGGTTCAACGGCAAGTGATCGAGCATCATATTAACCCAGTCGTACTGACACATGACTTTCGCTCGTCTGTCGGAAGCACGCTGCGCCTGAAACAGGAACGGTCGGCGCGCCTCATCTCGTCAGCAAGCTTCTTCATGGCTGATGGAAACAACAATCACGACCCAGGCGCGTTTTTTCGCCAAATCACCCTTCACGCAACTATTGGAGCGTGACGGCAACGACGAATTCAGCTGCAGTCATGCATTGATGCCTAAGCATTAAACTAATTCTCGGATGTCCGTTTATCAATTGCGCGGTCCATAAGCAACGCCGTCGGACCGGAAGTATGTTTGCTTTTTATTTGACAGACAACTTGCTGGCCGCCGCCTGCGCAATAAATTTTAACGTACCACGTGACCAAAAGGTTATTTTACGTTCTGGCTCACTGAGTTCTGCAACAAACCATCGCTTGATTTGACTTTTTGAGAGGCACTCATTTTTCGCCATGATTTCCGATTACCTCGAATTTTTTATAAAAATTTTTTTAATCTTATGTTAACCGATGTACTGCTACGAAAGTGACAACAAAAAATAGTCATAATTACTCTTTTTTGGTCAGGACAGTGAATCTTCAAAGATTTTGTTGGCATTGTCCTTCCGACATCATATTACCATTCTTACAACAAATAATACATTGCCGAGTGCCAAAGAGAAAACTCATGAAAGCGCCAACAAAATCGTCTTTAAATGACTTAATCCAGTATCCTTTCTATCCTGTTGCGTCACGACAAGAACTACAGAACATCCCGGGCAGCGACATTTTTAAACTTGACAACCTTAACTTGCTGCGCTCTCACCGTGACAACTAGAGTTTAAAACAAACAAAGCCATCCTGACTGCAGACACACTCCGACCAATCGGATAATGTCAACTGCATCGACGGTGGTCTATCCTTCACGTGATGAGCGTCATACCGCCAGACACGCTGTCGTGTTTACTGTTTGTCGAAGTCGTACTTTTAGCGAACAGCGACTACTGCCTGTTTACCCCCGGCATGACGGGCGTGCGGGGGATGTACGCCCGATTGTGAAGGAAAATTCCTGATGCGGATGGCATGATGTCGCCGTTTCTAGAGTGGAGTACGTGGAGGGGGGCATGGCATTTAACCCAAAACGCTCACCATCGAAAATACCTCAACGAGAGAACGCATGTTTACGTCAGAACGGCGAAAATCCCATCCTGGTGCTGAGCACATGTCTATTTGGGGGAAATCGTCGACAACACCGCCGCTGCTGGAACTAAGAAGCTCTTAGAGTCATCCAGATTTCGCAGGCTAAAGTGACAGTTGGCACTTTTGACCTTCGCGTTCAACAGTCTACCCGGAGGCCAACGAACCTTAACATCTGGACCGCGATATCCCCTGGGCAAAGGCACATTGAACGTGTGCGATCCGAAGGCTGAGTTACGGCAACACGAAAGACCAGCAGCCCAGTAGCTTTGCACCTGCCGTTCGATCCTATGGCAGGAATTCGCAACGGTGAATTGAGCCTTTGTGACGCACGCCGGCACTGCGAGCTAACATAATGGAGATTGCAAGGTCAAAGATACAGAGTTTTTGCAAATAACATGCTTTTAAGAGCGACCGAAGGGTCTGGTTGCCGTGGTGTGAAACCTCGAGGCAGGTGGCATGGGAGTGTATGAACCCACAATGATACAACAAAGAGGTACGATGCACGCGTTCCCGCACCCAAGCATTTGTTTCCTACAACCAAATTTTGACGTTTAAAACGTTAAGTCAGTAAACATATTTATGTTCTTGACAACAGAGGTGGCGAATAGACTAATAGAGATGTATAGTCGAGAGCATACGCTGGACAAGTCCGCAGTATTTTGGAGACAACCTATTTCTTTTTAATATTGTTCATCGAGACTTAAATCTCAAGCACAATACTGCGTTGATAGCATCCCAGAAGAATCCGCGCCATTAGTAAAATGGCCATGCTGCATCTCGATTTGGATGCAAACTTTAGTGAGATCTTAGTACTGTATTTTCCNTTAAAGCGCTAGCGATGAACAGGAATNTTAATAAATCATTCATTTAGACGAGAAATCACTAAATAAATAANCGCGCTGTCTCTACGATATCCCTCATAAGACGAAGAATATGACCTGATCTCAACCAGATGGTAGAGCTGCGTGAGACAACTGCGCGTTGANATGACAACGGCGCGACGCGCANGAAACAGAAGACCTCAAGCCAACGACATCGATGCTGGTGGAAAGAAATAGACTCTGAGTCATTTGAAACGAAAACGCAACAACAGAATTCGAAAACAGTAGTGTCGTTGAAAGGCGCAGAATGTCAATAAATCGTTTAAACGATTTTCGACTACAGGTGCTTGTCGCGCAGGTTCCGCCGAGCATTGTTGGGCGCTGGAGCGCGGTGCCGCCCGGGCCCGAACGCGGCCACCTTAGCGATGCCATTCCACTTTCCACTGACGTCAAATCGAGCGTGCGACGCACGCCGTCAGCCCGGATTGAGATCAGCAAAGACAGCGACAGGAATAAATCGTCGGAACACGACGCCGTCACGACAGTCAGTGAAAGGCTCCTGTGTGTTGGTGTGCGTGCCAACGAAAATACATCTTCACCATTGGCGAAAAGGCCGAGCATGATAGTGTGGGAGAGAGATGGTTGCGCCTGAGGGCGGGCATGCGACATATCGGTCACTGCGGTCATCTGCACGAAAAACGTTTGTTTTTTTAAAAAAAAAAAACAATCATTTTTTCGCCAATGCGCACGTTTTCCGTTTCAGGTTTTCCCCCAACATCAACAGCCAGACCTTTCAACGCACAGCGCAGTGCACAACAATAAGTCAAGACTGGAATAGCGGGGTTCTCGCTGTCGCGTACCCGTTAGTTAGACGTCCATGTGCGCCGGCCACTGGCATGTGGAGGAGCACCGAAGATGCGTTCAAAGCACAAAACGCATTCGGAATAACGAGGCCAGGACTGACTCAGACGTCATCGCAAGCTGCAGGAAAACTGCGCGCGATCGGGGAACAAACTTCGTCCGATTTTAAAACAAAACAAATAGGAATCGCTCGCCCGGTTTGTGCCTCGGTGTTCATTTCGTATCTCAGCGACGCTTTGTTTACAGGCCAACTGCCGCCGTCCGAAAAGCAATAGATTCCTTCATCATCGCTAAATGCAAGGTGGTCGTGCGGCTGTTGCAAGAAGTTGTTTTTTTTCGATCATTGACATAATTTTTTTTGAAATAACCGAAAAAAATAAGTCAATTCGGTCTTAATGCCAGTTTCAGTCATAGAAATAGTTCTGAAAGCGAAAAAGTGACATAAGTTTTAAGCTGTTTCAAACAAATGTCCGAAATGTCTCAGCGAAAAAACCCAGGCTCGAAGAACCCCGAAATTCGTATCCAGGACCAGCGCCACTTGTTGGTCTGATATTTCTTGTCATTGCACAACAGAAAAAACGATCCGTTTATTCCACGCAACTCATCCCCCCCGAATCACTTTCACGATGAAGTTCTTTTTTTCGCAAAAGCTGCGGTATTTGACGAACGAACACAAATCGCGAAAAGTACTCTGATTTGAGCGCATCGCGGTGTCCGTAAAGTAATCTGTCTATTGCGATGACAACAACGCGGGCTGCTTGTCCAAAACAAAGCAGCATGCCGGGGCTACCTTCAGTAGACCGGGTAGGTTAAGCCAGACAAACAATCGGTTTGGCAAACGGTGCACGCGCGCAGCGTGTGCCACTGTGTCGCCGGGCTTTCGGATGGCCGGAGGCCAAACTTTTAGCTTGTGGAGCCGGAGCCTGAAATTTGGGTCTCAGTTCCACAGTCCGAGTTTGCGGGACAAGTGAGTTGTACAAATAACACATTGTTTTCAGTTTTTCAATGGATTTTGGACCAAATCAATGGATTTTGGACCAAATTGGATTTTGGACCAAATTTTTAATGGACAATGGATTTTGGACCAAATTCAATAGATTTTGGACCCAAAAATTTCAATGGATTTCGGACCAAATTTTCAATGAACCAAATCATTCCGGAGACCGGAGCGAAACACTTTAGATGCCTGGAGCTGGGGCCAGAGCCGGAGCCTGAAATTTTAGTTCCGGCCCCACAGCCCTGGTGTCGCAACAGGCCGGCGAACAACAATGGACATAGCGCTGCTGACGTTGAGCAAACCCTGCCCCGCTGTTGCCATGGGTGCGCGATCGAAATCAACCAGAGAAACGACCCAAACTTTCGAAAGACGCCTGCACAGACGCCAGTTGAAATTCCGGCAATAACGAACACAATGTGGTCATCGCCACTCGCTTCTCTTCGACGTAAGAAGCGCGTCACAATCAAATCTGACATCGACCGGCGCCAGTGACGCATCCGTTGCGCCCAACAGCGCCGCACACGGCAGACATACGCACGCAGCAACTAGAAGCAACGGTGAGTGAAGATCGTTGTTTGCTGTATGGTGGCCTGCTTCACACGCACTTCGAGCGATGATTAACTGACTCAACGATTGAGAAACTGAGAGTTTCCGTTTGCAAGCATTCGTATGCGATGTCCTTCATCATTGCAGGTCTTGCAAGACGCTCCGGCAAAAGAATAAATTACATACAGCCTCTCAGTGTCTTTGGGTTTCAGATGATGCGGTTGGCAACTGCAGCTGCGTTGCAATCGGGCGACACGCGATAGCTTGCTGCTTTGAGTTCAGCGGGCCATATCCAACTCTTTGAAGGCTTCTTTCCGTGCCGGAAGAGACATTAACGTTGCCACACAGAGATCAGCCGGCAAAGAGACGAGGATGCTCGTTGGCACAAAACTCAAATCACTCCTCGACAGATCGTGATGATGAAGCACTGTCTGCGACTAATCGACATTACGGCAGAACAAAAGTGGGTGCTGCGAGCTGCAAAACAGACACGATCTCAAGCTTCATTGCCCTCCAAGAACCAGAAGATTCGCTGGTTACTCAGCGCAACTTACAGGTTTCTCAAGATTGCAAAACGGTCTTTTCACGAGCACGCCAGCGTTCTTTCTCCGCACGCTAATCAATACGACGAGGCGTCGAAGCAGACAGGCACAAGTGCCGTGCACGTATTCTGCTAATGAGACAGCAAGCGCAGCACCAACAGCACCGAGCCTCGCTCGCGGAACGGACGAAATTTTGCGCCGATGCCCGGCAGCGAACGAAAGTATGATGAATGCTCGATCGGACTGTTGAGCGACACTCTGCATCTTCGGCGACAAATGACAAACGGCGTCATGCGGGTGCGTGAATTCGCCGAAAGGATTAAGTTACCGCTTTCGGTAAACTGCAGTGACGTTGAAAAACGGGGAGGCAGAGAAACCGGAATCAGGGCCTGACAGGGACACAGCGCGCGCATGGGCCAATCGAAACCGGGTATCTCAAGACCCCAGCGATCCCGTTCACTTACAGTACATAGCGGCAGCGCACACGACGCACTTCGCTACGTTCAAATTACTAGAACTTCTGCAAACGCCAAAACTGTATTATTTCTTAACCAGTGCTTTTTCAACCTTTTCGATGCAGCGGAACCTTCCGTAAATGTTTGCGTTGCTCATGAAACCCATGCAATGTGTATCCTACTTTCTGTAATAAGCCAGATGGGTAGAAATGTTGCATCTATATTTTGATTTTTATGTTTCGGAGGAACCCCTGGCAGCCGATCGCGGAACCCCCCCCGGTTGAAAACACTGCCTTACACGCATCAACGCGGTATCTACGAAAGCACTGAAGCCGCCACTTCTTGTTCCTTTGCGACTAATATAAATTCCACTGATCTAAGACGATCACTGCTTCGAAGGGCTCTGTAACCATCAATTTACCCAAGCATCGACTTACGAAAGATCAAACGCATGACTTAAAGTGGCTTTACTATTGGTAGGAGATATATTGTGCTTGCCAATGCTTACAAAAAGCATTACGTAAGCGGCACGAGTATGCAATGGCAGTGCATCTAAACAAGAATAAGCTTACGCGCGATCGTGTTTCTCAGTCCGCAGCACGTAATGTATGAAACGCACGTCCCTGCGGAAAGGCGTTTTTGTCTTTTGCATCGTTCTTTCGCACACGCGATCTGTGTCGTAAGCGCTGCCGCTACGGAGGCGGCGGCGGTGGCGTCGATGCTGCGGGGCGACTGCATTCTTAATCTCGCGAAGAGCAGCGAGCCGTGACGCGTCAGTTTTGCTGTTGTTGGACCAAGGGGCAACGGATTAGGGACCCAGCGCGCTGCCACTCATCGTCAGCGAGGGTAACTTGATCGCGGCGACGGTTCGCAGGGCGGCCGGATGGGTGGCCGCTGGCGGCGCCGTAGCGCGGGCAAGTTCGGCGCGCTGCGGGAATAATTTGCGTCACAAAACAAACGCCGCGCGACGTCACCGTCTGGTAAGGTGTGCCCGCGGGATGGGGGGTGTGCGGCCGACTTGGTTGCTGTCGAGTTGCTTCGGGGCGCCGGTATCGCGTAACAAAGGGTATATATCGTGAGTTCGCGCTTCGTGCTGGCAACACGGCGAGCCGACTAAGCGGCTGTTTACAAAATGCGCTGGGAGGTAATCGCGTCATCTCGCGGATGGAGTGGCAGCAAATGGGGCGGGGCGCAAAGCGGCTCAGATAGGGGGGG
>JGI24158J21664_10008148_pt1 | contig 13939 bp, 13 predicted proteins | sample Ectturendosymbi3_FD_21664 | JGI IMG/M metagenome (IMG submission 21664) | reverse complement strand
AGCCACGGGTTAAAGCAAAGTCAAGCTTTTCAGGACAGAACTATTTCGTAACAATGCATCATCAGGCTGAAGTTAATTTTGAAAATTTCACTGAAGTGAAATTCCGGGACATTTTGCTAACCGGGACGGGACACTGGGACAGACGTTTAAACCGGGAACAGTCCCGGCCAAACCGGGGCGTGTGATAGGTCCAACCTTAACCAAAACCTAAATCTAACTTGAGCTTCATTCGTGAAAGACCATTTGCTATTCCTTCTTTTCACCAAAAGTTACGCCCCGGGGCATTGCCCCCCTTGTCGGGGCCCTGCCCCCCTATGTCGGGGCCCTGCGTACAGCAACGTCTTCAACAACTGACAAATGTGGCAAAGAAATGCAGACGTCAGGTCGGTAACACCTGACCACTGAGTTTAGGTTTGATCATACTTAGCAATCTGTGTCGCCGCAAATCAGTCAAGCCTTACCGCTGCAAGGCCTTGGCGTCATTCATGCATCCATCTGACGACACCGAGCCATTTTAAAGCTAATTGATGCGTTACTTCTAGATAACTGTTGCAAGCGTCACCAAGCGGTCCACTTCACAGCACGTTTCGAAAACTTCTGAGTGACCAAAGTAGTTGTTTTCAACACCTGTTTTTGCTTNTCGTCTGAATATGCTTATTTCTTCACCAGCGAAAGTGTACCTACCTTGGGCTGCCCTCATCTTTTCCTTCGATATTGTAAAAGCTTCTCATTGTGCCCAGCCGCATTCCAAACGTGTACTTGTCTTTGGCGAATTCAAAATGCACAGCAGTCTGTAAATGACACGGTCACAGCAAAAACGAAGCTAGCAGCGCATGCAATTCGGATTGCTGTGGCGATGGGAGCTGACATGCGAGGCAAGAAGTTTTGGAATGAGAATCCCGCTCAACCTGACCCTGGACTGGCTCAGCACATTGCTGATTGCGCGGGAGCCCTATACCAAGTTGTGGACATGTGCATGGGCGTCGGAAGGAATTTTTCCAGGGGTAGTCAAAGAAGATTTTTTCCAGGGTTGCAACAATTGTGATATTTCATTTCCCCAACTCCGAAACTAAGAGAAAAACATTTTTCTATTAAAAAGTTAGTAGCAATACGTCAAATTTCAAAATCCAGAGGCGGTTGCATCCGGCAACAATGGACATCTGTCGAAATTGGTTGAAAAGACAGCCAGCTGCGTAGCAAACGACAATGATTGCACTCTATTCCACACATACACACACACACAAAAACAGTTGTTTTAGGTTTAATCTTGCTGACCGCTAAGACGTTTTAAGAGATCGCAACTATTCCATGTGAAAAGCGAGGTTATATAGTACATTTATGTGGTGGTAGTAAAGACAGTTTCTGCTTTATTTTGACAGACCGTTGGAAAAATTTGAAAGACCGTTTCGGTCTCTCAAAACACTTTCAACACACACTGCACATAAAATTGAGGGGTATTTTCACCAAGAAAAAACACTGCAGTAGTCATTACAATGGTGAAGATGCGTGCCTGAAAGCACAGCAAGCAATGTGATAAAAATTGGAACAATAATCTCAGGTCTTGATATGTACAACACTGACTGAATCTGACGCGAATCGCATGCAAAAAGCAACTACTCACACCCGACCTTGTTAATTGCACTTTTATCACTGACCTCAATGACGTCCAGGTCAAGAAACGTCAGGGCGTCGTCCAAAACAAGCAGGACTGGCGCAGACGCGGGGTCGTCCTCAAACAACTGTCGGGTCTCCTGCATTTTGGCGTCGTACGCACACGTGGACGTAACTGAAATTAACAACTTGTCTGTTGGTCAGACGTTAAGAGCTACGACCGACTGAAGGAAGAAGTGAAACAACGGCGTAGAAAATCTACATAAAAGCAAATCTGCGAAAAAGGACTGACACGATCTAGTAAGATAACCAACAATTCAGCCGCAGGCAAGAAGGCCAGCTGTCAAGCCTCACTCACGACACCAACCTTCGTCGAAAGCGATACAGGCGCCGGACAGCGCGTTGGCGGCCTTGCGGAGCATGTCGGGGCTCCGGACGAACACGGCAACGCCGCCGCGCGACCGCTTCCTGGCGGTGGTGACGATCGCGACCAGCTTCTCGAAACTTCCCGATCGATGACAGGTGTGAATGGTGTGACGAAGCTGAATGAGGAGAGCCGCCGTGGTGAACAGCAAAGATTTTTCGAGACGCGCGTTGGAATTGTGAGATTGTGCCAGTAATTCGGAAGGAAACACGTGGCAGCACGTCACTGGCGCAATCTCACAATTCTAGAACATTACAGATCTGCGAAGCAGAATTTCCCAATGGTGAGAGCAGCAGCTAAAGAAGATGTATTGTCGGTTACTTGAAGCAAAGGATGGCAACAGGTCCAGTGAAAATACCCCCTCACCAATAAGCCACTCACCCAAATTTTATTTGTACGAATGATGTTTCATCACATGGCATTTTTGTCAAATTTTTACGTGTTGATCACCTGAACTTAGCTTTAAAGGCCAATCTACACTGAAGACGAGCCAGAAGTTGCCAGACGCAATTCTTTGTTTGTTTTATTGCCTCCGGTAGTTGCCGTGCCGAGCACCGCGCAGAAATTACCCGACGCAATAAAACAAACAAGGGATGCGTCTGGCAACTCCTGCCACGTCCTCAAGTTTTGACTGTTCAACCAATTTCGTCTCACATCAAAACGTAACAAAGCGCTACTTTTTCGCATCGAATCAAAACCATATGTCAAGAAGTAGGATGCGAATAACTTTATTTACAAACTGGAATTGTGAGATAGTGCAACATGAAAACTTGATTTTTTCTGTGTTCTCACTATTTTATGTTCAAGTAAAACACTCGACCCGATCATAAAAAATGGGAAGGATATTTTTAAATGTTGTAAAGTGCACTATCTTAGCATCTGTTGCTATTAGCTTGTGACTAATGAAGAGCAGGATATTTTTCCGAACATGTGTTGTACGGTCGTTGGTGGTCGGTTCTTGGAGGACAGCTCCAGAACAGGTCGCTTTTCGTTCGATGTTACATTCCGAAGACAAGGACTCTGAATTCGCAAGTTGGGTTCTTGTTATGACCTTATGCAATAAAGACTCAGAAATCAAACCTTGCCGTAGATGGCGGATTCCAAGGGGTGGTTAATGTACAGCAGGGGTTCGTTCTTCATGAACGTCGACATGAACGAGCGGACGCCGGATGTCCACTGAATTCCAAAGCACATTATCTGAAACGGCGAAACATCATGTCACCTTCAAACGAAATCGCAGCATTTAAAAAAAATATTTTTAACACCTTTCATCATCCGCGCCTAAAAAGTGAGACGATACTAAAAAAATTCTGATACATCGCTTAACGAGATAAACAGCTGTGCGCATCAAGATAGCCGCAACAAAAAACAACTCTTCCCAGCAATAGTAGCAGAAGCTTACTAAACGCCATTCTATGTTGACATCGTATGTACTCGCGCACCACAAAGTGTATTCTATTGCCCTACGCACTGGCGGGACGATTATAGCTCAATGGCAGCGCCTTGCATAAGATTAAACTCGGCTTCCTCTGTGACCTCAGTTGGATTTCGTAAGTTCCTTTCCTCACAGCCATCTTCGCAAAGTACCGGCATGTTCACTTTTCCCATGTAAAAGGAAAACCAGGAGGATGCACAATCCTGATTTTCTCCAAAAAAAACACAATTTCACATGGCGTTGCTTTGCCTAAAGCGATTTTTTCACTTCTGGAAGCGTGTTGCAATTTCACTGGTCATTTTTTCCACAGAAAATATTTTTGATAATTTTCTGCCTTTCCCAAAATGAAAAAGGCGAAGACATGAAAAAGACTTGCGCCTGGTCCTGGCAATTGAAGCAATCACCACAAATAATTGAGGCACTGTTCGCCCGCGGAATGTTTGCGTAAGAACCACAAAATACTATGACTTTTTATCATCACATCAAGCACCCCGACNCCCCATAGGCGTCACCAAGCGGCAAGGAAAACGAAGGCCATGTAACNGGCTTGACGCGGAAGCAAAATTGCCGTTGCGAATAATCTCGGTTTGCGGACATAACGGATGTGACCAAAACGTCAATGGATATTGCGCATATACAACGCTAATTGCCGCCATATGTGCGCAAAAATCAACAAAAGCGAGCTTGATCGTCTGTGAGGCGTTGGAGCGAGAAAAGCAATGTGTCGAGGCAGGTACTGGCTGAGACATGATTGAAAAAACTCCGTTCTACAATTTGAACTAGCCAGCTCAAAATGAATAAGATGGAAGAATCCTGCCTGACATTCCTACTTCCTGATTCACTACTACGCTGACTACCACACGCGTAACGTAAGGCTTTGTCCTTTGTCCGGAGGGAGTAGCTGTTTAACCCAGATAGTTTTGAAACTTGCCGCGACTGCTGATACACACTGTGTCCAACATTTTTCGCGCAGAGCAGGTGTGTTTTGCGGATATTCCGTACTTTATTCTCTAAAAATAAACGGTTTAACATAAAGTCAAACTTTCCGGTGATGGAGGAGCGTCCACACTCTTATGCCAACTTAGCAAGCATAAAAGCAACAGAATTTCGCCACCGGTCCAAGGCTTTTTATATGTCCGCAAAGAACATGATCAGGCAAAGCATCGTAATAAGAAATAACTGCACCACATCCCGTTCTTATAATTACTAATGCAGAGGTTACACTTTCAGTCGCGCCCCCTTTGGCGTTAGTCATTGATGCTCGCGCCTCACCTAACCTCACAATCAAACACAAAATAAACAGAACAAATTATCTACCATTACCCTGCTTTTCAACAATATGACGCTGCCACGCTTCGCCCGTCCCTTGCGAACCTTTTGCGCTCCCAGTTTAAGAACCCAAGTACTAATAGGCTTTAAGCATATGCGAGACCCAGAACACTGCAAAGCTTGACGGTTTGATTTTACGCGGTGATGTCTTGCCACGGAATATTGCACCAGGTCCCGTTGCCAGGTTCAGGTTGCGGGAGGCAAAATGAGTTTTAAGGTGGAAAGATTTTTGTTTTTACTATATTTGTACACTAGATTTTTCTGGGTACAAGAAAATTTGGGGTGCAAGAAAAAAATTCGGAGGAGTGCTGTCCCCGAATACCCCCCGTGGCTACGCTCCTGCCTGCAACGAAGGTCGATCAGAGTTGGAAGCCTTTGAAACTGTACATTATAAAACATTTAACAACAGCATGGCAGACGACGACACAGCAATCGTTTAAAACCCCGAACCTTCGGCTTGAACTGCAAACAGCCCGGCCTGTCAGGGTCAAGCAGTGTTTCCCTCCAAGCTTTCATCACGTCACGTATCTCGTGGGTGAAAACTTCAACCAGCACGTGGATGTCGTCCATCACTAAGTATTCCAACCTGAAAACAGACAATACATGCATGTGAGGAATAAATTTCCTGGTTTACGTTTGTTCGAAGAAGTTATTTATAACCAGGAAGTGTACTTTGAACATGAAGTTAAAAATTACCTGCGTTCAATCACCCTAGTAGTAAACAGGCCCGTAGCCACAGGGAGCATTCGGAGGCAGTGCCCCCATGATTTTTTGTGCTCTCCTAAATTTTGCTACGCCCAGAAAAAGTTGTTGTAAACATTTAATAAAATCAAAAATCTTGTCCCCCTAAAAATGTACTTTCCCCCCCAAACTTTGAAACCAGGCTGCCAGGCCTGGTACTAAAGCAAACTCGCGTAAGCCCATCCAAGAGTGAAAAGAAACAGCTTTGAAACAACAGCAGGTTCAACTCTTCGATAAATGCGGCACAAACGTACAGTGCTCTCTGATAGCGAAGTGGCACGACCAATTGCCAGGACATGGGCGTCATAAGGCACCCCTGGATTTTGAAATTTGGCATTTTCCTACCAAACTTTTTGGTAAAAAAAAGGTGGTAGTCTTAGTTTCGAGTGGATAAAATCAATTTTCTCCACTTTCCCCCTACTGGCAAAATCCTTCCGACGCCCATGTGCCAGGATATGTCGAGTTGAAAGCTACGTGGGCAGTCGGTACTGCAGGGCGTAGGTGGAAAATAAAACAAAGCAAACGCCGGCGAAGTTCGCAAACATATGATAGCAAAAGTCATTTTCTGCTGATCGAGCAACAAACAAACAGACCGAGACAAGTTTATGTATTTCGCTTCCAGTATCCTGAGCAGCGCGCGGGGGTGCGTGACCAGCACCGAGCAGCCCGCGACGAGATCCACCGCCCGTTCGTCCTCGGCCGCGGGCCCGCCGCAGACTCCCAGGACCCGATGTCGGTCGCCGACGTCCGAAGCGTCCAAGAGCGCGTCGAAGCAGTTGGTCACCGCCTGCGTGCAAGAGACGCGCGATGCAGAACAGGTTTCAGCGATTTGCTCGAGCGCTGAAGACTGATGCCGGCGTCAAGTGAATACGAACGTTTGCTGTGGTAAACGAAACGGGTTTTGGTTTCGTCATCGACACAAACGCTCGATACTTCGAAACGCTCGATACTTCGAAATCAAGCGCAGGGACGCCGTTTGATTGACAGTACATTGCAAAAAAGAGCAAATACAGTCTTTCAAATTGCACCTTATGGCGACGCGGGATCGCAGTCAGCTGATTGTCGCTGCCATTCCAACGCGGAGATGTTTCTGTAGTTTCTATTTCTAGGCGATAACTCGAGTTGCGTCAGCGATATATGACTCCTTATAAGTTATTCAACGCGAGAGAACAAACTACTCGTGAAAACGCACTGTGTGGACCTGCGCTCGGCTATTCTTACCTGCACGCTTACCCACGTCGAGCACAGGACCAGAACCACAGGGCCATTCCTCCTCGCATGAACGCTCTGCATCGGATGCAGGGCTGACGTCACCGGTTCGACGACTTTGCGTTGACGAAGCAACGAAACTAAAGGGACCACGTAGGCCAAGGTTTTGCCTCCGCCGGATGGTGCCAGCGCCATTATGTCTCGTTTTTGCAAGATCGCCGGCCAAACATGGGCCTGGACTTGCGTCGGCCCGCGAAGTCTTCGTGACTGAAGTAATGCACAAAATCTGTGTCAGTGTGTAAAGTTGAAATTTTCCAAAAGTCCTTACAACCTTCTCCAAAGCTTGCGTCGCAAGGTTTTATGTCCTAAAATCCTGCTGAATCCGTGGAAGCCAGAAGGCATTAAAAGTTTGAAAAAGGTTTGGCAAAACAAAGAATTATGGGCTGAGCGAGCGCAACTTGCAGACGAGAAAGGAAGCGAACTGTTGGCCGCAACAAGAACATGCGACCGTTCCAGTCTGAGATCGATACAGAAGCGGTTTCGTTTCCGAATGAGCTTTCCCCGAGACGGAGTCCCGCGAAATCAAAATGACACCTACTCCGTACCAACTGCATCTTGCCAGACCCGAAATAAATGATACAAGAATGTTCATTTGACCACCGACACAAGTACTACAGTTTGCCTCACCAATATCAATAAAAAGGTTGATGTTGTCAAACTAGGGCCTATCTGTCACTTAAGCGTAAGGCAATGCATCAATTCGCCTCGGCATACCATCCACGCCCCTGTTACAGCAGATCAGCGCTAAAGCAGGGTCGGCAATACTTTACTGCATACGAGTTTGCCTGTTAAGCGCACACAAGAAATAAACAACAGTAACAAGCCAAGCACAGACGGCAGTTTACATTTTACCAAGAAGCAAAATAACATCTCGGGGAAGTTAGTCATTAAGAGGGTCAGGAGAGAAGCAGCAAGGTCATGCAAAACGTGATATCACTTCTGTCCTTATTCCTAGAATTTTTCCTTCCAATAAAAGGTGCGTCGCTTTTGCGCAAGTTTAATGGATTTTTGAATTTAAACGTTTTGTCTATCTTTGCCAGGTTGAATAAATGAAAAACAGTGCAAGGCTGGAATCCAAATACTTGGGTATGAAGAGAACAGACCCTGTGACAAATCAGTGATATGCAGAGTCGCCTGAATTTGCAGATTTCGCGAAGAAAAACTCGAGGACAGATCAGCTTTAATGAACTGCATCTGGGCATTATTATTGTTAGACATTCTTGGTATTGACAGTATTGAAAACTATTATTAGTATTGACTTTAAATGGAGACAAGATACGATCCGAATGAATAAGAGACATACAACTGCATAATTTGACAATTTACCGGTAATAATTTTAAAAACTTGAAAATGGTGGTAAACATATTTGTAAGGAAAACTTTCGAGTAACAGTTTTCCTAATTTGAAGATTTACTAAGTGGAATCTGATCCACCTCAATACAGGCCAGTAACTACAGGGGTGCATTCGGAGACAGTGCCCGCCATATTTTGTCGCACCTAGAAAATTTTTTATTAAAGCATATCATAAAAACAAAGATCTTGCTCCCTTAAAAATGTATTTTGCCCCCAACCTTAAAACCTGGCTGAATCTCAAATCAAGGTCTCAACAAAAAGCACGTTTTCCAAGCTTCGAGGCATCAGTCGAACTTACCTCCAGTGCTTCGATTATGAAAGCAGGAAATGGGGTCTTGCAGAATAACGGAAAAGGGTTGGGTGGGTCAGCTCCACGCACCAACATGGAGCCAACGTCATGCCGATCATTGCCATGATATTTTGATTTCGAAATAAAAAAGGCCTCGGCTTTCCGTTCAGGCTTCGTGTTGAGTGGATTCAAATCGACTTTTTCCGCGCCGTCAGCTGATCTGTCGCAAGTGTCAACAAATGGCTCAACTGCCGTCAGTGTGGCAAACTTTACATCCAACTTGAAAGTGAACGCCACTTAAAATTTCACTTCTGTGGCTTCAACCCCTTCTAGACATTGTACCCGATTTTTTTCGGTCATAGACCGAAATTTTTCTTAAATTACCGAAAAAAAATAAGTCAATTCGGTCACACTGTCCGAAAATATAGCCTAGTGAATGCTGCAACGGCGGGTTTTAATACTATTATGGACCAGATGACCGAAATGACGCAGCGAAAAAAAACAGGTTGTACCAAAACACTTTTAACGTTACCCGCTGCACGCATTTTTTCAACAAAACAGCATCGCTACGCAGTTAGGTCCACATTATCAACTTCAAGGATATCCCGTTGGATGACTGTACCAGCCGCCGGTGCGGATCCTGTCAGTTGCACCAAAAGTTATGAAGACATCTTTTTTATTGGTGATCGGGGTTCGATAGTCAGGCAGATCGAACATGAATTGTTTAATCTAACAGTCAGGTGCATATGCGACCACGAAACCGACTCAAACACAACCGCGCACGAGTCGAAAATCTACATTTCTTTGCGTTTCCGACAACTTTATCGCTTCTGAAACGAGCAGGTTTTCGAAGGCAACACAATCAGTAGCCTCACGTACCTTGGCGGAGAATCCATATTAGAACTGGTCAATTTGCAAGTCAACTGACGTTTTTCAGCAAACTCCAGACTTTTGTTTGATCCGCTTCCGGATACGTCAGCATCATTAGGTATTTGCTCCTTTACGATTTTGTCGGTTTTCGATCTTACGCTCGGCGAAACTGGGTCCGTGCTTGACTCGGCAAGGATTGCTTTCGGGCGAAGCGGCGGGAACGAAAAAGACCCATCGCCGATGCTCTTCGCAAATGACTGTATTTTTCGTCCACGGCCGAACACATTTGAAGTGAGCAGTTCAGTGGAGCATAAAGGTGTGGCGCGACCGGAATCTTCCGGCGCTTCCTTTCCAGTCGCCTCATGATCAAGTGATAGCTGTTCACTAAGAAGTATTGCGATGTTTTACTAAACAGTATTTCAAACAGCAAAACAAAGAAGGAAAACCTGAAAGATTTTCAAACCACCAAATTTTAGAATGTAATGCGCAATTGTAATATCCTGCGTTATCGGGGGGCGAAATCGATTCGAAATACTGTACTTAGGGGTGCAGCAACAAGTTCATGCCCCCGAAGGTGTTTACGTCGCTTCCTGTCCCTGTATTCCTGATAAAGTATTTTGTGCTTGGTCGGGATGCAGAAATAAACTGAACTGAAGGTGCTTACCTCACAGCGTCAGCTTTTCTACTGAGGAAGCCTGCCCTTGATTTCGAACTTAGTTTAGAGGTTCATTCAGAAACCAGGTTTTGTTTGAAGTTTTGGGGGTCAAATACATTTTTAGGGGTGCAAGATTTTCGTTTAAAATGTATGTTTGAAACAAATTTTTCTGGGCAAAACAAAATAATTTTCAGGGCACTGCCCCCGAATGCCCCTCCGTGGCTACGGGCCTGGGTTCATTTCTTCTCGAGCATAAATTCACGCATTCGTCCGATCATCAGGAAAGCACGCGTTTCGTGTACGTGAGCCGTGCAAGTAGCATTACCTGGGCTGCAATCTGAACTTCTTAATTTTCTAATGATCCATGCACATTTTCCTCTTCCGTCCATTAGTTTGCTAGCTTTTTATCAATTACAACACACCTCAGTTTGTGAGGGTATATGGAAAGATGCAATAATACCTAAACGTCTCGGTCAAAATGAAAACTTCTGTTTCCACTGCATGAGTTACTTAACTATTTCCCAGCGCTACGCAGGTTTTTCTTCTTGGATAGTAAAATTTTATTAAATTAGCTAAAACTACACCATTGAGGAAACTACCTTGAAGCCAATGAACCAATATGTAAAATTTAACAAATGCATTTTGCTGTGTGTGAGCGTCATCAATGTTCATGGGCGTCGGAAGGATTTTTTTAGAGGGGCAGCAGTGATTAAATTTCTTTTTGCCAACTCGAAACTAAGAGAACCTTTTTCTCCTAAAAATAAAAAAAAAACATCATATTTCAAAATCCAGGGGGTCTCCCCTTTCCGACACCCATGTCTATGTCATTTCTTTTAAATAATTACCACGCATTATTTGGGTAAAAACGTGAAAATAAACTAAATAAAACCAAAATACAACTAAAATCGAGATACTGCATGAAGTAATCGTTAAAAAAAGAAACAACGTCGCAAAAAACACAGAACACAAACTGCAAACAAATGTGGCGTAATGAGATTTTGTTTATTTAGATTTAAATCGACAAGAAATGGCGACCGTAACCTGTGCATAGGTTATAAGTTCTCAGTTAGACCGCGAGAGGCGCAAAAGGGACCAATTTCACTTCAGGCAAAAACATTTTTATTGTTAATCTCGCTTCATTTCCGTTAATCTCGAAAATCTAGGAAGAGGTTGGGGTTTCCTGCAAAAATACAACTGCACAACAATGAGCCACTCTGAGGCTATGCAGAATAATAGCATCGCGTTTGGAAGTGAGGTATGCCTGATCCGACAATATCTTGAAAAACACGGTATTTTGGCAAAACATAAACACATGGCAAGAGGTACCAAGAAGACGACCGTGCCGTACGATCTGGTTACGCTGAAGAACAAACGAAACTGCCGAAGTTATAGAATTTGTGCAGCTACCCAAACCTGCAACTTTTCGAAAAATTGTGACGTCGGTCGAGTATTTTACCATACGAAATGGTCACGCTGAATCCATTTCTAGCATTGAAATCGAACAACTATCGCACTTTCCGTCGCAACAGCCGCAGCCAGTTACCGACATTTTTCGACAACTGCCGATAGTATTTGCGAACAGTATTTCCAAGATTTTCGGGTGCGCTACATCCAATTTTATCATTGTGCAATCATAATCAACGTAGAAGGTATGTGAGACAATAATCATGATTTAGGGATAATTATTTGCAAGATACGTTATAAAAACTAAGAGGTAGACCGATATATCGGCTGATATTTGGTTTTGCCGATATATCGGTATCGGCCTCAGTCGGTGTCGACAAAACGCTGTTATATTCCTCACGCATCCAGACAACTTGTGCTAGATAGCACAGCGAACAAAGTCAAGACAGTTATCTTGCAGCAACGCTAGCAGGTGCGTTTTTATAAACAAGCGGACAAGATGAACCATGGAAAACGCGTCGTCGGCCGTCGCAGCCGACACAAAAGCGTTATCAAAAATCACATTAATAAAAAATCATAGCAAATTACAGCAATTTGAAAAATTTAGCTCATAAATCCTGATTTTTTAAGTTTTTGAAAAAAAAGCAAGGCATAGAACACATTATATTTTTTATAATGAAGCAGAACACAAGACTTTTAAATTTTGGAAATATCGGTTATCGGTATCGGCCCCAAAAAAGCCATATCGGACGATCTCTAATAAAAACCGCTATCTTTCTCAATCAGAAACCATAAAATGTGACAAGAACCACGAAAAGTAAACAAAGAAATAGCTATATGCTGCAAATAGAAATATTTTCGTTTGATCATCGCGTTCTAACAGCACCACATTAAAACCGAGACCATAAGACTGTTCACATTCTTTGGTTTTGATTCCGGTTTCACAGCATTCTTGATTAGTGAGTCAATTCATCCAGCAAGAATTTTTCCCTTTTGCATGAACCATTTGCGAGTCTGACGCAGCGTGGTAGACGGATTCCAGGAGCAACTGTCAAGCGCAAGTATGCAATTTCCAAGAGCAGTTTACCTTCCTTCCGATCGTCTAGCCTCTGGATATCGAGAGCTATAAACGGACTCTTGACGTTTGCTGCGATTACCTAATGTCACTAACAGTAGGGTTTTTTTCAAAGGCATTTTAGGGACCCGATTCGGGTCCCTAGAACCGAGAAAATTATCACCTGGTACCTAGAATCAGAGAAATCCGGTCCCTACAGGGTACCTAACATTTTCCTTTAAAAAAAACCTGCTAACAGTTTCCGATTTTTCTTTTTCTTCGAATCTGCTTTCTTGTTTCTCCATATCCATCATTTTCATCGTTGATCGCATTGTTCATCATGGATTCCTCGTACTTCTATCCTGTTCTGACATTTTTTCCTGCGATCTTTTCCTTTTGCTAATTCTCTCTGCCTGTTTCATCCATTTTGCATATACACCACGGAATCAGGACAATTGCCAAATGGACACCTTGGGAGATAGTTTAATCGTGTACTATTTTGTCTTAGACAGGCCTCAATTTTCCCTCATGAAACTTTATAACATTAGGGTACTGTTGAACCGTGCAAATTGCTGAAACTTTCAAATTCATAAGAGAAATCTTGACATAGCAGTTAGTTCCTCGTCAAACCGCTTGTTCCACGACCTTTTGATTATTATTTTTGTTAGGGGCAAAGCGGACCACCACTATTAACGTAGTACATTTCTTATAGAAGCGTTTTCACAGTAGCTGCATTTTCGCTCCGAAACCTGATAGTTTTCAACGAAATTTAGGTTGAGGACTGTTTCGCGTTTTAGTGTCTTTCTGGATTGATCCCAGTACCACGGCTTGGGAAAAAAGTTTAGTAAAGTGTCATATGAGTGCTAGTGAAGTGTTGAACGCATGCCTAGACCACTTTGGCTCCAAATGACGCTTTACAAGACCCTAACTTTTGCAATCAGTGCATGTCCTGAAAGCTCATAGCCCTAAACGTGCTTCTAAAAACTTTCACACAACTCATAGATGCCAGAAAAAAAGCCGTTTTCCCCCAAACACACCTGATCCGTTTTGCCCGAAATGGTAGCATTCAAAGATCCCCTAACCCTTGACATAGGCTATTTTCAAGTTTGGGATCTTCATTGTGATAGAAATTCAAGCACATGCTAGAAGAATAGGGCTAGAACGAATTTGGTAAAACAAGACGAACATTAGGCAGGTTTGCTACGGTAGTAGCCTATACATCTGTCACACTAAAGCCATGGCTACACTTGCTGAGTACGGAACCAGGTGTTTGTATGAGAATATAATTTTTACTCTGTCCTGATCGTTCGGTTTGCGTCTTGATTAAAACTGAAAAGTTCTCTTTTCAGAAATGTTACGAAGAGAACTTTTATCTGTGTGTCAGGCTAATGCAGAATCACATGGAAATATTTTCAACTACAGCAAAACTGTTTGTATGACGTTTAAGGTTAAGAGTGCAAAAAGCACAGTCACTCCATTACTGACACATGGGTGTTAAAAATGT
>JGI24158J21664_10008147_pt1 | contig 13939 bp, 9 predicted proteins | sample Ectturendosymbi3_FD_21664 | JGI IMG/M metagenome (IMG submission 21664) | reverse complement strand
TGCAGTCTGCACCTTGCCACATTCACACAAATCTGAGCCGCACAGGCCCATTAATTTCATGTTGGCCGCAAATCGGCCAACACCAGTCCGCGGTTGAGCTGAACCCTGCCATTTCTGGGAAGGTCGCAGCCTGGTGGTTGTGGGCCGAATGCGGGAATGAAGGATTGGAGAGCTGGAGGGATTGGTTGGTTCCCCGTTAATTGACAACAGTTCTACAAAGGAGCGAAGAGGTTTCCTGGAGCGTAGACGTTTAGAAGAAGGTTTTAGGTATAGAGTTTCGTGTAGGAGATATTTCGGATTGAAGGCTTTGGTGTTTTTTTAGCCTGTGTCCCCTACTGCGCACAAGGATCTGCTCTCGCCCCTTGTTTGTACAACATCTACACAGCAGATTTACCGGCAACATCGGCCAAGCGGTACATGTACGCTGAAAACACATCCACTGAGAATCGCCAAAGAGATGGTTTATCACTCTATCAGCCTTGAGTAGTTCGTTGCCACGGGACCCTGTTTACAATCACCTAGAAGTTACTTAGCCACAGCAGCTGACTGAAGCGAACGTTTCAATTGTGAATGGTCTTTCTCCCAGCAAGTTTTTGAAATAGATGCTCATGTTGGTTTCTAACTACGGTAGTTAACAAAACGATAATCAAAAGCTGGATTGCTTCTTGTTCTCGTCGGTTTTACAACTATTTCTTACCTGCGGTATTACTGAGAGTGCAGAACGCAATTCTTCCAGGTTAAGTTTTGATATCGGCACCCCATCGATGTGTATTTCTCCTTTGCTGAACTCGTTCATGCGAAACAAAGCTGATATCAGGGTGCTCTTCCCTGCTCCCGTTCGTCCAACAATGCCAATCTGATGCGCATTAACAAATGGAATTCTTTCGCTCTAATCTTACACTGACGAAACGCAATTTTTCGAATGATTTAACAACAAAACTAAAGTTGACGTAATCTATATAGCATCAACCTAGGTGTGGCTCTCAGATGCCTGCAAGAAATCGCTGTGGTGAAAAAGTGTAAGTTACGAACACACGGGTAATTGTATTCACACGGATTGTGTATGTTTGCGAAAATATGCCGTCCAGACTGAAGGCCACGAAACCACGGTGATTTACCGATTACGGGTTTCGCTTTTTCAAGGTATTCTCAGATTTTTTGCCAGCATTCTGCAATAAATTTTCTGTAGGATTGTTTGGCACACACGGATGGTTGGTGCGATACAAAAATCCAGTTCAGTGATTTTAGTTTCTTCAACGAGTTACCGTGACCTGTTGCACATAAGACATTGCCATACTCTGGGAAGACTTGTCTATAACTGTACATACCCAGCATTTGCATTGACGTCAACAGCTCAAAAATTTTTCATTCGACACAAAAGATATAAAAACGTTAAGCTAGCAATTTTCTCATTCACGGTTTTATCAGAAAAGAAGAAAAAACGCCACTGAATTAAAAAGCACTGCGTCGGCAAAGCAAAGTACTCCAATAGCTTATCACGAGTTCTAAGTGAGTACTTGCCAAACATCGAAGGGTGCAATTTAACGCGATTACAGTACATCGGTGTTGTATTGCACGAGATGTGCAGCAACCACAGACGCATTCGCATGCAAACAATAAAGAAACGGGGTTTTCTCACGGATTTGCGCATGAGGCGGAATATGAGCCGTGTCCACGCACTTATAATGAAAAGGCGATAGTACGTTTTTTTAGATTTGTCGCGTGCATTGGGTAGAATAAGTTAGTATGAAAACCTAGTGTTTTTAAGAATTAAACCATCTCTGAGATTTAGATCGATCCAGTCACGAACGACAGCAAACGGATGTGCAGTGAGTTGATATTATCAGGGTAAGATTTCAGCAAGAAAACAAAAACCGAAACAACAAAAAAGCACTAACACCGAACATTTTCTTTCCTGAACATGGAGCGATGTTTACCTTTTCCTGAGAGTGGATATGTAAAGATATTCCGTGTAAAACAACTGGTCCACTGTTGTAATGCGCGAATGACAAATCAGTAAAAGTTATTGATCCAGACGTCGGCCAATCCTTGCCAGCCGAAAGTCTGGAAACATGGTGTGTAGTTTCAGGTGGTACCTTGTAATATTCCTGAATGCGCTCGACTGACGTCATCTATCCAACCAAAACAGGACCAGGGTTAAGCAAACTCGCCTTTTACAGAAAAGAATTGCATAAAAACAACGAGATCCTCACCTGATTTTCGACTTCAACACTCATTCGTGCAGCCCATTGAAACACGGTGAGGAGCATGACTGAATATGACAAGGTTAAGCCCGCCGTACCTGCATCGGTCCCAGTCAGAGACACAGTAATCAATGAGCCAAATGCAACCGTCCCAATAAAACCAGCTCCCACTATATCAACCAAACACCCCATCCATCTTCCTCCAGACAAGAATGCTATCCAAGCTGCTGCAGTTACACAAAGTTTCACGCCTTTTTTAAGTTGAACTTAATGACAAAACTTGGCTAAAATGAATTGAATATTAGCAGACTATTTGCTACACCTAAAGATCATCATCATATCAGAGAGGATGCCATTGCTATTTTGGCATCCAGTAGGCCTATGGTTAAAATCAGTCGAACAAATGCCAGTCTTGGAGATCGTACCGCAATTGACGAATGTTCTAGCCAATTTAAAGCATTGTCTCTGGCGTGACATGAGCAGCAAAACATGTGAATCACTGATGAAGACAAAAATATGTACACATACATCGGAAAAGTAAAGAATAATACATGCTTTAAATACACGTCCGCGCAATTCCAAGAAAAACAACTGAACAAAACGCGTATTGAATCACAACTAAAATGGATAGGGTACTGGAAATATTTCATTTTCACACCCACTTTTCCTCTGGGGAGGGTCGCTGGGGTAGCATCCCTAGGAGAACTGGAAATACCTCACGGTCAGCACCACTCTCAGATAGTTATTCTGGCTCCACACCAAGACAGGGCCAAGCAAGATTGGAAATGTAATTACTCCACCTGGTCCTTGACATCTGGGCCGCTTTCCCGTGGGTGTAGCCAGCGGGACTTGTCTCACCAATCTTCTGTGGAACATTCTGGACACATGGCCGAACAAAAGTAGCTGAGAACTCTCGATTCGAAGAAGTGGCTCAATATTCAGGCCTTTACGAATTTCACTGCTGCGCACTTTGTCGCGAAGTGTTACACAATGAACTTTTCGCAAAAATCCCATCGCTATCGCTTCTACTTGAGATTGCATTCCTTCAGTCTTTACCAAAGATTCATGACATTCATAACCATATATGACGATCCGAGCAAATACCGGTTTAAAAACTGAAAGCTTTGCGGTGTTTGAAGGCTCCTTTGTGTCACCACAGAGCGATAAAGCTGACGCAAAATTGCATTTGCTTCACCAATCCGTGTATCAATCTCCCTGTTCCGCCTTCGGTAATTCGTGAATATCATCGCAACATCCCAAGGCACTTTAACTTCTCCACCTGCTGCAGTGTATTGCTGTTTGCTTGCAGCATACACTGCCTTAGGTTTCTGGAGAGCTATAATAACTCGCGTTTTTGAGTGATGATTTTCATTCCCGGTTGGTGGCACGCAGCAGAAAGCCAATCAAGTCAATCCCGTCGCCACGGAGGGGCTTTGGTGGGCTTAGACCCCAAAACAAAGCTCCAAGCTCCCAAATTGAAATATGAGACACTATAAATCAGTGGAGTTTTTGTCAAATTTTTTGGAATGTCAAGCCTCCCTGCCCAAACGTAAAGTACGTAAAGTCCTCTATTGAAGACTTTCTGGCGAAGGTTCTGAATCAGCTCCCAACAGTGCCACCGTCTTAAACTTGACTGAGACTGTCTATCCAGTTCATATAAACTATAAAGAGGAGTGGTGAGAGCACATGCCGTCCAACAGCCACGGACACGGTGAACGGTTGTGATTTAACTCCGCTGACACGGACACAAATTTCTGGGAAGGAATAAAATGACTTGACGGCCAGTAACAGGCGGCTGTCAACAACGTATTCCGACAACACTAACCAAAAATTTTCACGTAGAACCCGTTTGTATGCTTTCCCCAAGTCGACAAATCATATGTAATCGTCTTTGGTATACTCCCAAGACTTCTCGAAAATATGCTGGAGTGTGAAAATACAGCATGGATTGTAGCGCTACTGCAGGGAAATTTTACTGGAAAGGTGAAAACTCCTATGATTTTGATGCACTGATCAACAACAATTTTCCTGCTTTGGTTTTTGTTGCAACTGTTATTGCTAAATGTGCCTTTAAGTCCCGGGACCTGCCCATATTGGACAAGTCATAACTCGCTAGCCGATTGAGCTATAGACATGGGCGTCGGAAAGATTTTTTCCAAGGGGGGCCACTAGGGGATTTTTCAAAAATTTTCCAGGGGGGGCCAAAAGTAGTGAAACTTTTTCCCACTTAAAACTAAGAAAACAACCTATTTTGGCTAAAAATTTCAAAATCCAGGGGGGAAAGGCTCCTCTCTTCCGACGCACATGGCTATAGAGATGTTCAAACCCTTTCAAGAAGCGGTAAGTCTTCTAGATTAGATTTTTAAAAATTAGAAAGTTTTTGATATTGTTTTTTTTTGTGGGTGACGTTACAATGGGTGCAGGTTTACGCATTTTTAGCCCACTTCGTCGGGCCCTGAGCCTCAACCCAACCAGCCAATTTTTTCTCAAGTTTTATTGGAATCTAGGCTATAATGCGAGTCTTTAGAGCCCTCGATTGGCCATCTAGCGCTTTCGGGTCAAAAGTTATGGCAAAAACACAAACTTTTGACGAAAATCTGAAGAAAGAGTATGATTGGCTCATATTGGGCAAGTCTTTGTTCAACCACATGACTCGCCAGCCGATGGAGCTAAAGAACTGTTCAAACCCTCTGAAAATGTGGAAAGTCTTGTAGTTTAGATTTTTTAAAATTGGAAGTTTTCGATTTCAGGATTTTTGTGGGTGACGTCATATAATGGGTAGGCTTAGGCCTTTTTGGCTCACTTCATCGGGCTCCGGGTCTCAAGCCCAAGAGCCAATTTTTTGTTTCTTTTTTCAAATTGGCGAAAATCCGCATCTTCAGAGCCTTTGATTGGCCTCCTAGCGTTTGTGGTTAGTAGATTATGGCTTCAAAACAGCAAAATTAATTAATTAATCCCTTAGGGAATTAATCAACTGATTATGTTTTTTGCCATTACTTGCCAACCACATACGCTAGAAAGCCAATCAAGGGCTCTAAACTTGCGGAGTTTCGCCTAGTTTTATTTTTAAAAAAGGAACAAAAAATTGCCCCTTGGGGTTTGGGGCCCTGGGTCAGCTAACCTGAGTAAAAAAAGCCTAAACCTACCCCTAGTTATTACGTCACTCCAACAAAACCTCAAATCTAAAACTTCCCAATGTTTTTGTTGAACGTACAAGTCTTTCTGCGTGTTTATAGGGTTTGAACAGCTCTCCAGCTCAATCAACTAGCAAATTATGGTCCAATCTATTAGCGCAAGTGGGACTTAAAGGGAGATTGGAATTCAAACCTGAAATGGTTTTTGTACATGTGGACAAGGTATTTTCGATTAACTTTTTTATGTTTTTAGAAACATGACCGATGACATAACGTAAAACAACTTCCATGGCTAAGCCATCTACAAACTTAGTGATAACCAAACCCTTAATTTATACCTTACCAATTTTTTTGTCAATACAACTTGGCAGGCTGCAGCATAAGTTAAGTGTTTTGCAGTTTTAAGAAACAATGTTTAAGCTTTAATGCTGATTGGAACGAACGTAACCATACTCTACAGCAAGGCTTCTCAAACGTTTTTGTTCTGCGACCCCATTGTGAAATTTTTTTCTATGCGACCCGTTCATGGATAGCCTAGATGTTAAATAATACCTGTAAACGTCCCATTACAAATCTCAAGAGGCATTTTTGTCTATGGCCAAATGATGCAAATGCACACAATCCGTGAAGGCAACTATAAAGTAATAAAACAACCAAGTAGGCCTAATGGAAATAGTAAGGTGAAAAAAAGTTAACAAAAAACAATTCAATTTATAGAAGTTATCAAGCACAAGTAATGAGATGGAGCCACTCGATGATTTTTACACAGATCATCCATGCATACTTCAATACAAGACAAGGAGGACGAAGGACATTCTCAACATTTTTCAAAAAGGATCGGTTTTTAGACATGATGGTTATCAATTTTGAGCATGCCTCTTCACACAAATATGTTATGCGAACAGCTAAGAGTTTACGCATGGCTAGATAAGAAATGACTGGGTATTCGTTTCTTGTTCTTTTCCAAAAATCACAGACTCTGTTTTGAAAATTCCAGTTGCAAACTTTTATCGTTTAATATCTGTGCAAACTCATCCTGGGCATGGCAGGTGGGCTCCATAAATTTCAATTGTGTATATTTTGCGGATCCAACTGTTTCGGGAATTAAATAAGAAAGCACCTCTGAAACTGTGTATGAAACTTTTAACTTCAGTCTAAAACTATTCCGTGTGCTCTCTAAGCAGTCAGCTTAACCCCTAGACCAGACCGAGAGTTCTAAACACAAGTGTGCCCTCGTGTGGGAATGAATGCAACAACGTCAATATTGGTCAGTACATTAAAACAATCAGGACGTAACAACGCATAACTTGTTGTGCTTAGTTGATATCATTTGACAGCTCAGGCGGACATCCTAGTAAATAACTGACAGCATGAAACACGGTATTACCATATAAATACAGTAGAAATAGATTCACTGCAGGCCTACTTTTAATTTTCTTGCAAAGTTTGCAAAAATTTTTATAAATGATTTGTCAAGCCAGTTTGTTTCGCGACCCCAAATGGGGTAGCGAGCCACAGTTTGAGAAGCCCTGCTCTACAGTACGCCATAAATTTCAGTCACAGCAGTATGATATGAATTTTCAGTGCTTCCAACCTTGAGATATATATACGCGTGGCGTATAAATACTAATGAATCGTAGTTTTTGAGTTTAAATGAAGCTGAGTGCATAACGTGATTACATCTTTTTCAGGAAAGAATTTTATCTTGCAAGTTTGACAATTGTGACTTTTTCTGAAATAGTTTGTTTTTAATAAAACTGGAAACAAAAAGCAAAAAAACAATGATCTGCTTAAAATCATGTTGGACGTTGCGCAAATGATTGTTTAATTCAACGCACAAACTGCGAAGCATTAACCATAATTATTGATAGCTATCAATCAATCTAAGCCAAGATTCATTCATTTATTGCTGCTGCCAATGAAAACATTTTTTCGAGGCATCCAGCATAATTTTGTTTAAATTTTCGGATTTTTTGATATTGTTTTTAAAACGTCATGGAAGATGTCAGAATTTTGCTTCATTCCAACGTGATTTTACTGTATCAACAAACATAAATCCTTAAAATTTTGTTGTTTTCATTGCACTATTCAATCTTTAAAAAATCTGAGCGGATATTAACAAGTATTTGCAAAAATTTTCATCTAGATTGATGACTATTTCTTTAAACGGTTTTAATTTTTACCAACGCAATATTTAAACACAAACGAAAATTTATGCAGCGAATGTTTATGTACTGACTTCTTCAGATTCACTGAAATTCACAATTTTTGAGAAAACTATCTCTATTAAAAGCTTTAAGTTTGCTGTAAGCTTTCGACGTACAGTAGCCCCCGCTTATTAAGCGAACCTGGGGGCCAGACGACTTTGGGTTTATTAACCAGGGGACAAATATTCGCCATTCTCACGCGCATAAATGATTATTGCCGACTGTACTATCGCTAAAAGTTGCAAAATCTATTACGCGGTGTACAACTTCCAACAGTTACAAGTAGCGAGCAAATTTATTTGTTTATTGCAGACTGTTATCTTGATTTGACAAGTGTTAGCACTCACATACTACAGCCGTTTCACGTTGAAGGTTGTGAGTACGTCGGTGATGACTTTGTATAACTGTAGTAATGTGTCACTGATGTCAAGGAATTTGTGCAAAGTTTTGCTGTGCCGGTGTACACTGTATTTTTAAATAAAAATATCGCAAAAATCAATCCTGCAGCTCGACTAAATGCATCGCACACCTGAGACAGAGCAAGCAGTGCGACAGAGAGAAAGGCCTCGCCGCTTTGATGTAGCACTTTTTTTGACGCCCGCTGAACGGCCTTGTTCTCTCTAGAAGCAAGGCCTCCTAGAAATGTCTATCTACGAGCCCCTGTTAGAAGGCCTTGGTTTACTTTTGTGCGACGCCTTTGCAAAATTAAAACGACGCACAGTTTGAGAACGATGGGATTATGGCACACATAAAAGATCTGTGACGAAACAGTTGAATTAACAACTAGGTCAACAGCGTAACGAAAAGTGAAACCGTCCAAAGCAAGACAAAGAAGTGTGAGTTGCGACGCTTTTTCACCCATATTTAAGCGAATGTGTTCGAAAATTGGGTTTATTAAGCGGGGTATTGGGCTTATAAAGCGTTTTTTTATAACAGGAATACGTGGAGTAATTTGGATCGACAATTGTGAGCTTAACGAACGGGTGGGCTTATTAACCGTGGCCTTAATAGGCGGGGACTACTGTATCAGCTGAATGGGCTCTGCTTTCACCTTTATGCGATAATTCAAGCTTGCACATATCTGTATTTAAGTAACTATGTCTCCACAAAGGTGACAAACAAGCGAATTATTCGGCAAATTTTGATATAGGAAATCGATTTCACGCAACACTACGCAAAGTCAGTCCTACAATCTGCAAGCAACGCTTTCAGGTGAAACGCTGTCGAAAGGTTAAAGGTAGAGCCGAGAAAGCAAACAAACTTAATCAGAACGCAAGTTTCGCCGAATGAAAATATGTCTATCCCAATTTTTTTGAGAAAAGCCATAATATCCGAAAGCCAATAACACATTTAATTTATTCAAACCTTCATCATTTGAAAGAAATACGTTCTTACATATAAAAATGAGAAAAATAGTTAATTGTGTATATGTGTCATTTAAATCATTTAAATGCGTATGTCACAAAACGTTCAAATCTTTTCCATTCGCCGCTTCTTAACCTACTAAACACACTTACAGCTGTGCATGTCTTGAAATTGATGGAATTTTTCCACAAAGTTTTTCTGCATTTCAAAGGCGCGGACAGTGACGAGACCTTCCAATGTTGTAGACAAATGAGAAAAAACGGGGCTGCGATCTGCATTGGTAAAAATGAGTACAGCATCCTGTGCAAACAATATACTTTGTCACTGGACACCAAACTCAACTAAAGACTCACTCACTGGCTGCTTCCATCCGCTTTATATCACGTGATGTATTCACGTAAACATTACGAATCACCACGAAAGAAACAACCAGAGGTATAACGACGATGATAATGAGATAATTGAAGGCGATTGCAACGATTACGCCTGAGATAAGGGCAGCAGCGTTCTGTCAAAGGAAAAAAGTATGTACACACAATGGCACTTTTTCCTTAAAGCAGAAAATAAGATTCATTCTATTACCAGCTAAAACTAACTTACGTAAGAAAAATCCAAAGCCATCCATGGTAATATTTCATCTACTTGTCCCATGTCCTTTGAAAAGCGGTTCAAAATCCTTCCTAACAATAGAAATAGACTCGCACAGTAAAGACTTACAATCGAAATCCGTGGATAATGAAGGCTTCTGAAAAACCTTGTAAGAATTCGCCAAAGTAAGGCTGTGTTGTTCAAATACTTCGAAGAGAAATACATTTGGGTGGTGACTGCGAAAGTGGCAACAGAGTTAATTGCAAAAAAGGAAACAACGTGTTCTATTATAGAAAAGGCCAATATTTAGAAACCTAAAGCAACAAATCATATTGTTGAATCAGCAGCGTATTGCAGTTGTTGAAAAAATACAGTGTTATCTTGTTTTATCCAGGTATGAAATCAATGTTAAAAGGCAGCAATGCCTTTCTGTCTGCATACGACGGATGTTCATGGCAACACATTACATGCGAAGACATTCTCAACAACTAAGCCAGTGTTGCGTCTCTGATTAAGATTAACAATTTTGTGGTTAATGAAACAGATGGGGCCAAGATACCAATCACCCATTTAAAAAAGTCTTATAGCGCAGCACATAGCCCCTTCTTAGCAAATGTTGTAATTGCTGTATGGTTGCTCACGTCGTAGACGCAATGCGAGGCTTCTTCTACAGATGTGTGCCTGTATCAACGTCCCGTGGTGGCCCATGTTTCCGCAAAAGCTGCTGTACAAACGACGCGACCGGTTATCCAATTATAACACCGAGCACTCTAAAGCACTCTAGAAAAGACAATTTTGTATCACCGAAACGGTGCAAAATCAATTGTCTATGGGTACCGAAGATCTGGCCAGAAACTCCAGCTAATATAAAATGAAAAATCTTGCCTCTGTTGAAATTTTGCGTGATGTTCATCTTGTTAATTGTTTTGGTGTGATTTACTTTTTTGTTTTTGTTAGTGATGTGCCCGAGTCATATTTTTCGCGTCACAGGCCCTTCGAGTTGGACTCACCTAAAATTTTTTCTAGTTGTATCAGAGTCGAGTCATCACTTGGTCGAGTCACAAAAATTGTTGAGTCGCTACAGGTGAATGGTTTACAAGCTGTGGTCAAGGTCGAGTCATGTTTTTTTAATACAAATTGGTGTCCAACGAACTACAAACCGGGACGAGTTACAAAATGGCGCGAAACAAGCTAAAAAATGTCGTCCAACGACCTGCAAAATGTTGCCAAACGAACTAGAAAGTGCTACCCAATGTTATTTCAGCACTTTTGTTACCAGATTGCTTAGATCTAAGTATTTGGTGAAAGCAGTTTTTTAGCTTTGAATTTACTTCTCTCCTTCACTCTCAGTCAGTTCCACAAATCTATGCTAACCCTGCTGTACCAAACATACTTCCTTGTCCTTAACGTGCCCCAACAAAAGATTAAAACCCAAACTAGAAGTATGAGGCTGACTACCATCATCACGACATGTAAATACTGCATTAAAGAACAATAATGTGTCCAATGTTTTGTACGTTGTTGGCCCCTCAGTGGAAAGCAAAGACTCAGCTCTACCTCAGTGCTACGTGGAACACCTGATCACGAAAATCTAGCATAACACCACTAAGAGACAGTCAAAACAGAAAATTGTCGCCAATGTTATTCATGCGTCATTTAAACAAAACAGCTCACTTTCTGTGTGCAAACTAACTGAATTTGTCAATCAGATAAAATGACTCTGACTCGAGTCTTAAGTCGTTGATGACTTTAGGCGAGCAACAGTATTTTTGTTTGGGATACCGCTTCTCAAAGCAAAAAATGACTAGATATGCCAAAAATGTGGGAGGGGGCACGGCCTCCTGGGCCTCCCTGGCTACGCCTATTATACTATGAACACAAGTGGATCATTTGTGTCGATTTCAAAATGGTTGAACACATGCTTGGGTTGCAAGTGGTTATACGAACTTAATGGGAGAGCAGAACTATATCCCACCTTTGGATAAAATAAAAATTGACATGTCAAAGAAGAAATGTTACCCGGTTTGAAAAAACATTCGAGCTTAAAGGATGTTGGCTATTTCAGATATATTTGCACCAAATTTTGAGGATCAACAATAAAAAAATGAAAGTTGGTATTGTGACGGCTCTCAGAACAGAAAATTAGTAAATGGCCATAGCTTTCCAACTTCCATGAATGAAAAAGATTTTTCTTCTAGGAGTGCTTTTGTGGAAGTTGGTAAAAAAGTTTTTGGAAAATGAGAAAGTGTCCAACTTGTTGCAAATCTACAGCGCAGTCCTCAAGATGTTGGTGCTAACATGAGAGCCAAGCTTTACTTTCTATGCAGCCATCAGGATCACCTCCCAAACCTCTTGGTGATCTGAGTAATGAGCAAGTGGAATGCTTCCATCACGATTTTACTCAAATGGAAGTACAGTATCAAGAATGGTGGTATGCCGCCATTTTAGCTGACTATTGTTGGTCCATTAAGCGTGATAATACTCTTTAACCCCATTCTCGGAGATGATTGGAACGAAATTTTTGGCTGGGTTTGACGATTTTAAAGGATGAATTGACATGTTATTCACTGATCGTAAAAATATACACATATTTGTGATTTGTGTTTCCGCAACGTTTTATTGTTATTAGAACAACGACCAACCGCTTTGACATTACAACTAATTTCTCTCCAGTGGGCACATCACAGCAGGAAACCTAGACGTGGAGAAAAAAGGACTGTACTTGTGAAATCAACCACCTAAATTTAGGTAAAGTCTACGGCGACAAAAATGTTTTGGTTGTGAATGGGAATGGTCACGTTTCAGCCACCTATTCATTTGAAGAATTGAGCATTTTTGTTCGTTGCGCAGAGACTTCGTGGAGCTACAACCTGATCATTAACAAATTTAATACATCTGCTTTCAAATTTCCACTTGCTCGAAGTCTAAGAATTTTCTCTTACAAAACCTGAAATTGCATGGACGAAATAACAGCCAGGATCTTTTGGCAGTTTTACCAACATTTTAAAAGGAGCTTTATTGCAAAACTGCGTTTACGTGGAAAAAACTGTTTGTTAGCCTGTAAAGGTTTTTGGAGCTAAAGTGAGCATTCGACTGACTATGATGAGCAGGGCCTCCAAGAGAAACCATTTTAGGCGGAACAAAAACCATTTGGGTCCCAAAGACTTGCAAAATGATTTTGAAATACGTAAAAATTGAGGTTAATTAATGTGCATCAAACTTCGGCAAGAAGTGCTCGTTTATTGATCATATGAAACATTATGTTAAAGCACACCGGTATTCAAGTAATGTGACAACATTACTGTTTGTTAAACACCGCACATGCAAACATAAGTCTCAATATTTTCTGCACAAGTTAACTGGACAGCGCTACCTCAGTAATCCCTGAGATACCATTAACACAATGTCAGTTTAAATAGATTAGAAAATCTAGCAAGACACGTTATGCAAGCTCCTGAATGGTGTCACTTTCCTCCTTACTTCTCCACTGAACCTTAACGCATTCAAAAGTTTACACAGTTTGCGACAGCAATACTGCCAATGTTGCTCTCATGTATTTTTACAAACTACACTCCATACCTTACGAAGGCGAAAACTACAGTGCATTACTTCTCCCACAAGCGAAATTTGAATTCATTTCACCAACCCGGTATTGCCCAAACTGGTGGATAGATTTTTTCAGGTGTAAGACAATCGTGGTTATTATAATAATTCTGACATCATGCAGTAGGCGAGACTGTTACGTCATGCCGCAGCCTCAGAATGAATGGAGTCGATCGAGGTTGAATAAAACGCTGTTAGTGAAATGAGACTGGGACTTCATTGAGTAAATGTATCCTTGGAAAGAGCTTACTTATTATAACAAGAATGAAGGGACAGAACGAAATAATTTGTCAACCGTCTATTGCTTCTATTTTGACCGCGAGTCACAATCAGTGGTGAAAGTAGAATAATTTTCTTACCCGAACAATCTACTATTTATCAATACCGTTCCGAAATTTCAGCCATAATTGTAAAAAAGCAATCAACAACACGTCTACTTTTTGCCCACCCCCTACTGTACATATTAAAAACACAAAAAATGTATTGTGCATTTTGAAAATAGCCATTTCAAAATCAAGCAAAACGTGTTATAGGCTACGTTTCACTAACTTCGAAAATGGGTCAGGCAATGCAGCTTGAGTTGTCTAAATGTAAAACCTCCACCATTACCCGCACGTCAAGAGATTACCACAACACAAATATAGAACATTATTTAAAAGCCTTTCACAAAGGTTCATAGTAATTATCCCCTTTCGGCATCTGACGAGCCATGCCACTTGTTGAGTGAGCTGCCCTTTTCCCTTTTCCAAGCCATGTTTTGACGTATGGATCTGGATCCCATGCTTGGCTGGGAGGTCCCACAGTGCTGATAAAGAGCAGGTTGGCGGCATTGTTTGTA
>JGI24158J21664_10008144_pt1 | contig 13942 bp, 3 predicted proteins | sample Ectturendosymbi3_FD_21664 | JGI IMG/M metagenome (IMG submission 21664) | reverse complement strand
AAAAAAACAGCAGTGTCAACACTGCTTTCTACGCAGTCTACTTCTGTGAACTGTACATCGGCAATATCGTATAACTGTGATGCAACGATAACGTTCTTCTTAATTACACAAGAATGAATAAGTGACGCAACAACTGTCAATATTTCTTTTTCCGCTATCTGCACTCAACTTCCTGTACAGTATAACTAACTGGCCTACTTAGAGTCGGAATGCGGCACGGTGATCTAAAAATTTCATAATGACCCATCAACATACTGAAACAAGAAATCATTTTCCCTAAAAACGAGGAACCCTACTACATGTTTTGCGGAACCCCTGTTGAAGAGCACTGATACAGCTCCCTTATCTTTTGATGCAAAACCACAAAATGAACTTCTGTATTGTCGTGTTTATACATTTTAAAAAATTTACCAGCTGGATCGTAGCAAAGCACGCCTTGTTTTAAAACAATCTTTCCCTGTTCCTTTTCAGCTCCATTACTTCACTGATGAAACAAGCGCTGCATGGCAGACATCTATTCACTGCGGGAGCTGACACAAGGGTAAACGTGGATCCAAAGTCTAGAGACATTTATTTTAAATAACATCTGATTGGATGGGCGCATCGATTCAGTAAAGACTTGAAAAGGCGTTCAAATCTTAGACAATGGGATGTGAGAAAAGGCTCATCTACTGTACAACTGATAAATTGCTATTTTGCTCAACGTCTTAAAGTATTGCTTCGTTTGCAGCTAAAATTGATTGCTTGAAAAGCGCTGCATTCTACGCAACAATTATGGATAATTTTCAGTTTTAAAAGGGCTTGAATAGGCTTTGCATACACTGTTAAGGTTTTTCAAAGTGTTTCTGGAAACACTGTTTGTCAAGCAAGTGAAAATAATGAGAGCATTTCATTTTTTGTTCGGTTATTCACTTTGACGAATGAAATGGCATGTGCTTCTGTGTTGCTCTTTTTTTATAAAATTTGTTTTGTAAAGACCACTTTATGTTACAAAAAGACGTAGGATATATCAAGCGTTATTTCTAACGTTTTCTTAGAGGCGTATTTTTAAATGTCTTGAAGGATTTTTTTCCGGGTAGTAAAGAGCCTCTAAACTAAAACATGAGCAGGAAACGAAAGAATTACAAAGGTTTTCTTGGGGTCTACTTGTTAGAGCTTTCGGTGTAAGCAGCAAATAAGGAAACTTAAGAATGCAATATACTGGTGTACGATGCTGCATTCCTTCTTTCAGGTGTGGTGATTGGATGAATGATAAATCAAAGTATATCAGTACTATTGCCACAGCGCCCGGTGCCAAGTATTGTTTGATCGCAACAAACAACTTGATTCAAATGTTAGATTCATACACTGCAAAAGAATGAAAGCTTCAAACTAGAAATACAGATGGATGGAAACGAAACACTTGAGAACAAAACTTAAAACTGCCAATAAATGCACATTGATGCTTTGGTCTATCACATTGAAATAACACTATAATCCCTTTTGACAATAAAACAATAGTTGATCTGCTCAGTTAACAAGCAAAGCTTTCTCTGGGTTTCGGATTATCTCAGCGGCACGTTACGTACATTATTACTGCACAATGAAAATTACGAAATTTGTTTGTTAACGTGTTCAACCTAGTTCTATTTCTAATGAGAAATATCTTTTTTGTCTCTGAAATGTGCTGACTTTTCTATCTCGTACAGGTAGTTAAAATAGTAGCTATAGCTACTGTATATAGGTAAACTGGAAACTTGGCTTAATTTCGAATGTTGTCATGTTCTTACATAAAAACTAACGTTCTAATCTTTTAAAAGATTTGCGTGCTAATGATTTGAGCGATTTCAGCATTTTTTTCTAGAAAATTGGAAAATCATTGCACACAACAAAACGGACGTCACAGCGACGTGAACAGCTTGTTTCTCACAGAGGATGGTGAATATGGCATCTTGTTGAAAAAAGAAAGTCTCCTTAAATGTACAAATTTCTTGTTAGTATTCACGAAGAAAAAAAGCAAAAAAGTTGTACTTACAATATTATCGCGCTTTACTCTCCACTAGTTACAAAACTTTGTCGCCTCTTACTCTTCACTGCATTGATGAATGGCCGTAGCAATTACTACTAAAAGTATGGATTATGTCACTAAACATGTGTCGCATTGGCAGCTGTTTGGGTTTTTCGTTTTTCGTGTAGCAAAAAATGAAGATATGTTGTCAATAAATTTCCTGGTAAATAACTATACCATTTAGATCTGAGGCTGAATGCTGCTTGCTTCCTCTTAGTACCATCAGGCAGTTACTAGTTTCAAATGCGTAAGTTGTTCTGGAAAATTTCGCAAAAAGGTAGGTTATTGGGTCCAAAACAGTTGTTTCCATTTGTGGGAAGCTGCACTGTCGGCAGCTTTTTACACTAAGACAGTGGTTCTCAAACTTTCATGAGCCGTGGCCTCCTTCAAAAGACTCTCAACACTTGTGGTCCCATGCTCATCAAATAAAAATACCTAGTTTTCTTTTTAACGGGTTTCCATCAGTTATTTTTATACCTAGTGAAGGCCTCTGCTCGTGGACCCCAGAGAACCGCTCCGTGGCCCCCAAGGGGGGCCGAGGGCCCCGTTTGAGAAACCCTGCATTAAGATATTATTCTCAGCGGTTTCACTCCCGCACAGGAGCGGCAAAGAACGAATAACGAATTTTACACAGGTCGGCATTCGTGCAACGTTATACGCGGAACATCGCGAACTTGAAACATGTTACATGTCACGGTAAGTGAAGTAAAGCTCTGGAAAACTGTCTCTACAGTAATATCATATTTCACCATGAGGATTATACTGTGCTATTCAAAGGATCATTGCTCCCAACATGCAAATGCATTGTTAATTAAAGACAAAGGGCATTGTAGAGTAGTTTTCAATCAAGATAAGTTGCATCATAAAATGATGTTTTATCATCTGTTAAGGACGAACTACTTTTAGTTATTTTCGTGCACGAACAAATATTGTGTTTAAAAATTAGTAATGCAGCCCTTTTCGAGAAGATTACGTGGCTTGAGTTTAAGCCAGAATTTTGTTATTCTAGAAAAAAAACGTGACAAACAATTGCGAAAAAGCACAAGTCTGATCACGCTAGTTGCGTCGTTATGTCATGTTGCATCAGACGTGCTAAGCCACATACCAAATGCGATTACAGATCTTTGTAAAAGCTTCAAAAAAACATTGCACATTATTTCGTTAGCTCAGCTTTCCTCACTAGGTGGTCGGCGCTCGAATGAACACTCGCACAATGGAGTGAGTCAAGACTATTCTTAATCGTGAAACCAAATATACTGCCCCGAATTGTGCATGCCCCGGAATTCACAGATGTTGCTATTTTCAATTTGCACCATTTTTGCCTATTTCATATTACATGAACTTCCATAATTCAAAGTTTTCATAAATTTTGCAGGTCTTACTCCACATATTTTTTTCAAATTTTCCGGGTTTTTAGCTAAACATCTGTTAAACGAGTATTCCGGAATTTTTGTCTGGTATCCTACTTCTGAACAACAATAAAATATGCAGTATGCGAAGTGAATTATTGTACATTTTTTGCTTTTTTGGAAAGTCCATTCAGGCTCCTTCGAACTCATGTAAGCGTCTTTCCACAGGACGACATGCTTTTGAGGATTTATGTCGCTTCATAAAAAACAGGTTTTACTGTAAAGTGAAGATTTGGCATCACATGAACCTGTATGTGTAAATGCACCATCTTATGCGGGCATTTCGCAGATTGGTACCAAGTTGAAAGCCGGAAATTGTACGCCATGGCGAGTGTGTTAATTTCGTCATAAATATCTTCTGGAAAAATTAATTTTGTCTTTGTCACAACGTACAGCTAAATTGTTGCGCATTATCTTATAGCTGCCCAGGCATCTTTTTAGTACTATAGCTTAAAATTAACAAACAATTGTCACTAATATTTCAAAAAGCTTTCATCATTGGAATAAGTCATTCGAGTGTGTGAATTTTGAATATGATCAATCGACTTAAAATAACGCAACTTAATTGGTTAGGTAAATAGTAATAGTGTTTTGCATTCTTGTAAATTCTTCAAACTCTTTTTAATATATTAACTCCGACTATAGTTAGAGTTGGTATATATACCAACAGGGGCGGCGTTAAAGGCGAAGGCCGAGATTGAGACCCGAAATAATTTTCGACAAGGCCAAGTTTACGAGAGAGAACGTTCGCAGGATTTATAACATGGCGTAAGACCTTGCAGTAAAGGTTGTCTCGAGGACGACCAAGCAAAACATCATCGTACTGTTTTTGGAAAGTTAGCTACAAATAGCTGAGAAGCAATAGGATTATTTAGCTGATGGTGCTTGTTTCCAACCGCACATAACTTTCTCCACTTACTTGCCAGTCTGCACGCTTTTGATTGTGATTCGCGACAAATTCAGCAAGAATTTTTTTGTGATTCAAGCAACGTTTCGACCTGCTATTTATTTATTCTCGGGAAGTGCCTTGGCGGGGATTCTTGTTGTGTACGTCAAATGGTGAGAATTTATATCTTTGGTTTGCTTTTATTCAAGCAATGTTCCATTTGCGTAAACCCGTGGTTTGAAGAAAAACTGAGATAAAAAATTACGCCATTGCAAAATTGGCACGATATCAACATGACGCTGTTATTCATTGGGGCCAAAGTCTTGTTAAGAGACAAAGCACAAGTGATCATTTTTTGCACCGAACCATACAGCAATACGCAGAGATGTCGGGGCCAACTCTGTACGACTAGTACAGTACACTTTACATGAAGGCTTACTTTACAAGTAATGAAGTGCCTGAAAAGTCAAGTAAATAATATTCTTGCAAACACGTACCACTACTGGTGAAATGTAACTTTGGCTTCTTATGAAAAGCATTACATCGTTCTAAAATATACAAAAAGTGAGAAGCTTTCTGACACGTAGATAAAGTTGCTTAGAATTGGGAGAAAGAATTGACAAATTTCTGGTTGGGCTGCTTGCTGGTTTTAGGTACTTTGATCATCTTACATTTTGTACCAGCAGCAACGAAATCAGCTAGGCCCATGAGTGTCACTATTCATTTGACACAACTACATTGTACTGTATATTGTTGTCAAAACATAATTGATCATAACTTGACGAGAAGTGACAACAACAATTACTTTATTGAGTAAATGCACAATCTTACGCGGATGTTTAGCTCGGGGGCTGCCTTAGCTTTGGGGGTGGCATTAGCTGGGACGGCATTAATTCAGTGGTAAAGTGTCCGCCTCTAAGTTGGAAGGTTGGATGTTCGATCCACGGCCACTAAGTGAATTGTCGTAGCGCTCTTTGGGCAAGAGTTCAATCGCCCCGACAGGGGACAACTTTCAGGCTTCGGCCTGCCGCTAACAGCCGTCACCAAAAATCGAATTAAAAAAAAATATTTTACAGCCCTAATACATTCGCGCCGCTTTTATTTTGAAATAGAACTCTCAGTATTGAATTCATTTTTCACAAAGGCCGCTTAGGAAATCCCATATCGGCTTCTTGCTTCTTGCACGAAAATTTTAAATACATGTTTCGATGTACATATATTTTAAAGCTCATAGAATGTTTGAAATATATCAATTTAAACGTTTTGCTGTTTTGCTCACCTGCAATTAAATATGAAGAACTACTTAACAGTAAGCAATGTTTTACATTGATATCATTCAACTATTTTTAGTAGTAAAGAACACCTTGCCGTTTTCAAAAAGCACAGAGAGAGCAAAGTTTTTTTTTAATGTAAAAATTTATAATCCTCGTGAGCCTCAGCCCACTCCGTGAGCCATCTTACACATACTTCTGCGAATTTAGTGTTTATTTCAAACGTAAGCAAACAAACAAACCATACGCGATTAAAATCTTTGACAGGGACAATGGGACCAGAGGCAAGACTATGTTAAGTGTCTAATTTATTTATATCATAATGCTGTCAATTTTTTCTCAAATTCAGAAGTTTCAGATGCACTGTGCATGATGATGTTGTTCAGTTGCAAACTTATGAACCGTTTTTCTCGTTTTGCCAGCGTTGCCAGTCAAGATGAATCACATAACTCGTGATAGGTTGAACTAAAGCTGAATAAGTTGAATATATCAAAGTTCAAACTCTTGGCATTTCGTTAATTTTTAAACTGTTGACGATCAGCAATTTTCAAAAAATGTTTATTTTTTTAACGACAGTTTCCAGCACGATAAATGTCATTTGTAGTGTCTAAGAGGGTGTGGCATCAGTAAATGCACTGCAGCAGCATGCTAGGAAACAACTCGTAAATTATTGACAAAATAGTCCAAAACAGACTGTCAAAGATTTGTTAAAATAGTTTGCAGGATATAATAAAAGTACGTACAAAAGCAAAAGTTGAATCAGGAAATGTTTTAAAGGCCGCTATGACCGTGTACATAAATGTGCAAATAATTCAGAATTACTCAAGTTAAGAAAATGATGTCTTGAATAAACTTCAGCCATGGAAAAAGTGTAATGAACTTTGGAAAGTAAGTCTTAACGAAGTGAACTTCCATTCTCAAAAGATGACAACTTTTGAGACTTCCTGGGGATACTGCCCCAGAGACCCTCCCGAAAGGAGATGATGGTGCTAAAGCGTATGCTGCAGTAAGCATTCCCGTCGTCACGGGGAGACTTTGGTGGGCTAAACCCCCCAAATCAAGCTCCAAGACACCCCAACTTGAAATATGTAAGACTGCCAATAAGGGGAGTTTTTGTCAAATTTTAGAACGTCAAGCCCCCCTGCACAAACGTAAAGTCCCCGTATTGAAGACTTCTGGCTACGGTTCTGACAATAAGGCTGGTGATCACTGTTCTTTGCGAACCGTTTTCAACAACCGAGTGGACATTGCTATAGCCAAACCGCAGTATATAGCCAGCATTTTCATAACATTCCTGCGTGGCGCTGAAGATGCAAATTGATTTTGACGTAGGAAACACTTTGAAAGGCCAATTGTAATGAGAAAGTGGCTTGCTTAGAACATTGTGTACTACGTTATTGACCATACCTCTTAATCTGTTATTTTGGTTAGTTGCTGAAAACCTAAATACGCCGCTACTTATACAAAAAATTTTCCTTGTTTTGGGTCGAGTTTTGAACCTTCATACCAGACGCGTATATTATTCCGGACTTGGTAACCAAGAAAAAGAGGGCAAAGTTATTTTTGAAGGGCTTTTAAAAGTAATCAGTGAATCTCTTGAACACTACGCCAACTGCTTTTAACAAAACTAATCTGCGCGACGGATTTATTGATCAAGAAAAATATTTTTAAAGTTCCTGAAAATCTTTTGTGATGCAAGGTTTACATAACGGGCAGATTAACCTACAAAACAATCTTTTCGTAATTTTTTTTCAATTCACAATGGACACCATCAGATGCTTATACAAACTGAACTAAATGCGCTACCTGGTTCAGGTGACCTTGCTTTCGGCAAACTTTAAACGATTGCGACAAAAGCAATTTGGCATCATTTTAGAAAGATCAACAGTTGCAGATAAACGTAAAAAAGTGAAAAGTTATAAAACTTACCGAACTTTTCGTGGTGGTGCAGCCCACCTTCGTCCGAACGTTTTTATACCGTTTTACGTATGATTTACACCAGCTGAGCTTTAGAGTAGCGTTTGTATCCGATGCCTTCGGGGTGTGTAATAAATCGACGCTTTAGGGCAAATGTTCTTTACAGTACAGTAGTATTAATGAGCAAAATTTGTAAGCTTGATAAAAGTATTTATATCAGCTGGTTAAACTTTTATGTCAATTGTAAACGAGTCACACAAAAGCGTTGACAAAGGAGTGATTTCGAAGCGTATCGTTGCGTACGTGATAACTGCCACACAAAGCATAGCATGGATGCTGTTGAAGCCGCATATTCATTTCATGATGGCACAAACGTGATTTGTATGCGCTTAAAACGTAAACAGCAGTTCGTACTACGTATTACATCGTTTCAAATCTTATCAGTGTAGTTATTAGTAGCATCAACATGTGCACAACAGCCGGATACGGACCAAAGTTCTGACGTCAGAGGAGATGGCTTGCAGCTCCATATTTGGACTAAAAGAACTGAGCTTAACCCAGGGGCCTGTTGGCTGAACGAAGATCAGCAAATGGGATTCACCGAAATTGGAACAAATTGCAGTTAGTAAACTTTGCATTTTTAACAATAAGGCAATTTAAGACTTGGTTGGTTTTTGGATGTAGAGACAAAAAGAGACTTCGTCCATCTTCACTCACTGCGCCGTCCAGCCTAAAAACTCTACCCAGTCATAAAGTTTCGTTTGTCACGCACAAGCGCTACTTTTTGATATTTCTTCTTTTTCTGGTGGATGTTGCATATCGCCTTGTATCGTCATTGAAACCGATTTTCTAATCAAAAGCATGTTTCACGCGTTGTTACCTGACACACTGCACCAATGTACATTTGTAGGATTCGTCTGCTCGTTTTTCAAGCAAAGTGTGTGGACGTGGGGTAGATCACTGTACCTAAAACAGTTTTAACTTAAAGCAAAGTGATAATTCTTGTGGTACTTTTGCCTTAACAATCAGCAGTTCCAACATGCCTTAAACTCGGGACGTGCAAACATACCTGCCTTATTATATGTTAATAACACGAACATAAAGTGAAATTACACTTACAGCAGGGTTTTTTTAAAGCATTTTAGGGACCCGATTCGGGTCCTTAGAATTTCAAATCGGGTCCCTAGAATCAGAGAAAATTATCATCGGTTCCCTAAAATCAGAGAAAATCGGGTCTCTAGAATCAGAGAAATCGGGTCCCTACAGATCCAAACTGAGTTCCTAACATTTTCCTTAAAAGAAACCCTGACTTACAGTGTAATTTTCTTTCGAATATATGAAAATGTAGTGCAATAATTACGCACCGATGCAGTCCTTTTGCAAGTTTTTCTAAAATTGAATTTTTTCCAATGCTGCTGCCATTTGTCGTATTTGTTCATGTGTCTATCATTTGAAATTAACTTTTTATTTTAACTTGGCTTAAGTCAAGAACTAAATGAAGTTTAGAACTAAATAAAGTCAAGAATTAAATGAAGCTCAACATGTTCACCAACTGTAAGAAGAGGTTTAGATGCGTTGAAGGAGTTCATCTTTTCAACAATCCTGTTTCTTTTGCCTTGCCATGAAAATTTGCTTCACTTGGTACGCAGCACCATAAAACCTAGTTTGTTGTTTTTTAATTTGAACTCTCAACAACCTTCCATTTCTATTATTTGGAATGCAGTTCACAGAAAGGAAGAAAGCACACTACAGAAAAAAGCTTACTACAAAGCAAGTGTTGACAAATCTTGAGCCTAAACACCCCACAAAAGATTAAAGTTACAAGGATTCTACAATAACAGTAGAAACTTTGTCAGTATGACTTTTTAGTGAATCATTTTGGACGTCTAATTTTGATAGAAGTTATTTTTCTAAATTTGTACAGCACACGCCGTTTTTTCCAAGAAAGTCTCATGCTAAAGCACAGAAGAATAAATGCGTACCATAATGCACCTGAACAGATTTGTTCGTTGGAATGTTTTACCAAATACAATGAGATATCATCATGTTAGCCAGAAACTTCTTTTTCGTCTTTCGCTAATGGACGATGAAATAAAATCTCCTTTGCAGTGAACACTTCATATCTAAATTTGTTTGAAAAGAGGCGGTATTTTACACTGACTGAAGTATGTTCCTATTTTAAATTTTTAATGTAATTGACAGAAGAATAAGACAGGATGCAGAAAAATCTGAAAACAGTTTTTACGTGAAGTGAATTTTAAGTGTTTTCGATTTCACTAGTTGTATCCACCATGTACCCCATAGCAAAAAAGTTGTTGGATGATAAAATCGCGAACTTAGTTATTTCTGCGCCAGCAATCAGACGAAACTGCACACATTTGCCAACAGCCAAAGGCAGGGATGTTGGCATTATGCATTTGTTTTGGGCACTGTCCCAAGGATTCGTGATGGTAGTTGAGATTTTCTGGACTATTTGCAATTATAGACATAGAAGTGCCAAAAGCTAAAAAAACTTTCTGAAGTGTTGGTATATTACATATTCCAAAACACTGGAAAAGAGTATTGTGAACATTAAAACCTTCAAAAGCACCCGATAATTTCTTTGACATTTCAATCGAAAAAAAACTATTTACAGAACAAACACAATTTTCATGCAGAAAAAGCAGGCAAAATCAATTTCTGAACTGTCCCGTATCGTCCATGAATGCAAGGTATGCAGTGCATGCCTTACTTTCAGTGAACAAAACTTAATTACTTCAAAATTTTCAATCAAATTTATATCATAAACAGGAGGAAAAATAGAAAAAAAGAACTTCTCGTAATGCTGCCTTGAAGCTTTCTTGCAATATAAGTTAGTTCTCATGAAAAATGCTTTCAATCGTGTTTGGTTTGCTAATGATTTCAGTAAAAAATCTGAGAAACACGCACGCCGAACGGGAAACAAGCATTCAAAATTTGCGATAGAATGCGTGTTTTTGCAAAAATTTCTGAAGAGAGTTAAGTTTTTGGTAGAAATGCGCAAAACTTAGAGCTGACCAAACTTTTTGCTTGTGTGTTTTAGTGTCAAATTTATTCTATTCAAAAAGTGTTTGTTTATTAGCGAGATACCTTGTGTTTCCATAACGACAAATGTGCTTTTCGTAAACACTGCAAAATTGCTATTGGAATCAAAGGCATGCAATCTTCAGTTTTGCTTTCCCTTCGTGTGACGCAATTGACATGGAGACCTGAGTTTAGTCACATGAATTGCTGTAGCTCTGTGTTGTATTTGCAGACTGCAGAGTACCTGCAATTGGTAAACTGCGTTTCAAATTGCTATTATTTTATATTAGAACAAAAGTTGGAGCTATGATGGGGAAGTAGCTGTTTGGGATGGTGCAGTAATTAGGCTACAAGCAACAGGTTTCACCTAATTTTTTATGAACACCAGAGAAATGTACTCGGTGCAGGTAGGCCAACACCAGACTTCAAGCTTATAGGTTAGGTTAAAGCCAAACAACGTTTTTAAGGACACACAACCCAAAATTGTATGACAAATTCAACTGGTTACATGGAAGCAGTTCAACAAATAAGTTTTCTTGCTGGCCGAGTCTACTCTTTTCTGACAAAGGTNGTCCAGTCTAGGGCTCAGGGCACAGCGGGTATGACGATGTGAATAACTTGCGTAGCAGGCATGGGCGTCGGAAGGATTTTTTTCCAGGAAGGGCACTGGGGGATTTTTCCAAAATTTTTCCAGGGAGGGCCAAAAGTGGTTAAATTTGTTTTTTCCCACTCGAAATCAAGAAATCAACCTTTTTTGCTGAAATTTTTAAAATCCAGGTGGGGACCTTGCCACCCCCCCGCCCCCTCTTCCGATGCCCATGGTAGCAAGTTACAGGTACTGGATGCCATGATAAGACTGCGCTTCAACCGTGACAGTTTTTGTAGTTTTTTTTGTAGAATTGGTCGTTAACGTTTTTGTGGCGGTAACCGACATTCATTTCAAAGGTGTGAAAAATTGATAAGTAATTCAAGTATATCTGTAACTTTAGTTTTAGAGGTGAAGGTTACACTTTATTGATCTGATTGGTTGAAAGCTATCGTGTTAGATTGCTGGATGCCTATTAGCAAAGATTCAGTTACTTTTTCACTGATTCGCTGTTAAGGAATAAACGATACATAAAAAAACAAAAATGACAGCAAGAATTTATGTGTGAGTACATTGAGTTTTCCCGCATTTCCTACTTTCACTAAACGAGTTATCTTCATGCTGTCCCGCCGTACGTGCATTTTTGTGCAGAAGTCAAACAAAGTCAACTGGCATCCTGATAAAAGAAAGACATTTTTTCCTAGCAAAACCGACGCTTCAATGATATGACCAGGAAATCCGCCACTTCGTTGGCATTAGGTCAACACCTGCGCCTTCACGCTTGCAAACAGCCAATATTTCTCCAATTTTTCAAACTCTCCACGTCTAGCGTGTTTGGTCAATTAATCGTCGTTGTGATGCTTCATTCAGTGGCTTTGCGCCAGGAATCGTATAGCTTCATGCCTGGTCTTAGCAGGCGCGAAGTTTAAACAAGACATTAAACTGACAAAAGTTTCCTAAATCGTCTTTCTTCCTCATCTAATGATACAGCTGTGTGTATATCTGTAAAATTAACAGATTTGCCAGATGGGTGATATCCTACTTCAGATTTGTGTTCGTAAGTAACGTCACTAGTTTGGTATCTGTGTCAGTCAACATATTAATTAAAGATTAACCCTGCTGTATGTACTAATGGATCCACATAAATTCCGAAATATATACCAACATTGTCATGGAACTTTGCACTGTCATTTCTATGAGATTTGCCCCTATTAGAAGATTTTTTAAACACAGCGTTCCTTCAGCGTATCACTCATACGTGTGTCCGCAGTTTCTCATTCAAAGTAATTTATGTGTTAGAAGGCCGCACTGGCAAACACTGTGCTTATCATCGCCGATGTTGACAGAAAAGTATCGATTCTATGATGATGCAAGATGCAATATTTTTTCTAATATACAATATTACATTGCAGCTGTATGCAGTCGCACCTTGTCCGAAAGTTTTACTAAGTTAAAAATTTAATCGAAAGTAAATCTGAGAAGAGACATGTCAATCGTAATACAACATTCAGAATTGAATTTCCGTGAACCCGGACAACGGTGAAAAGTATTTTAAAGCAGCAGACAGGTTTTGCAGCTTTGTGGTTGAGGAGGGCACCAAGGCGGCTACATGGGAAAAAACAAATATCGTGAATCACTGCCAGATTTTTGCACACGGAGCGTGCCACGTGACGCCTGTCCTTATCCTTATTAAACGGTTTACTCATCATCCATTTTGAAAAGCGCCACTGCTCAAGGTGGTCTGTGCCGGTGAAAACGGAATCGCTGAAGGAGTTCCGGGAATTTATAAATTATATTTAAACTCTGCAAAAAATAAGGCAATTTATTTTGCCGCAGCAATAGATTCATGGAATGAAACAAGTGTGGTGCTTCATTTTCTTGGAAGGCCTACGACTTGCTTGGCACATTTTTGATTCTACCAAAACTACAGCAAAAATTGAAAAAATTTGGTTTGAAATTCTTTCAACATAGCAATGAATGTTTGCATATTGCAATGCTTCAGTCCGCAGAGGACACAAAAATATCAACGCAAGAATGTTACCATGCACATTTTTACCCTGTTTGTTTTGCAGAATGACACAACGTCGTATATACCAGCGTATACTCTGGCGCCAGGGGCGTAACGAGGTTAGATGGCGCCCGGGGGAGGAAGCAAGTTTGGCGCCCCCATGTTCGAACCTGAGATGTTTCGGAAGTAAATGTGGTGTATTGAAGAAAGTACTTGTGACATTGTTGGGACTTTTCGGCGCCCCCTGCAGTCATTCGGCGCACCCGCAGTGATTCGGTGGCCCCATAGTGACTCGGGGCCCGGGGAATTGTGTCTCCCTTGCCTCCTCGTTACGCCCCTGTCTGGCGCAGATCAGACACACAACTTCATAACCCAAAGGCTGGGCTTTGTGGAATCAATAGCAACTTCTTCAAAAATTCTGAAAGCACAAAATTCTTAACAGCAACGTCTTTAGCGAAATTAAGTTAAGGTCTCAATTCCACCATCGAAAGCAAGAAAATTCACCAAGAGTAATACAGAATCACGATAGCTTGACAAAAGTTGATCCAAAATCAACCCTTTGAAGATGAGTCAAACAAGATGAAAAGCTGGCAGATTAAACCATCGAATTCACTTTGAATATTTTATGCGTACTGGAGAAAACTTCGGTACAACTTCATGATAGTTCAGAGCAGGGGCAGCTCGTCTAGACGGGCTGCCGGGCTGCAGCCCTCCCTGAAAAATGTAAGATAAAAGATTCCGCCAAACGGCCAAACTCGCCTTAAGTTTGGATTTAG
>JGI24158J21664_10008143_pt1 | contig 13944 bp, 8 predicted proteins | sample Ectturendosymbi3_FD_21664 | JGI IMG/M metagenome (IMG submission 21664) | reverse complement strand
TAAAGCGATATTTGTATTGGGTATTTTATTTACAAATGGGGCGATCGAAACATTTCGAGGGTGTTACAAACTCAGCTGCATTATTACGTTTGTGAAGAAGCCGCGGTTAATCACAAGCTTTGAAACTGAGCGGCTTTGTTAAAAGTTGCTATTGCAGTGATATCTTGTTAGTTGTTTCCAAAACGTCTGGGTAAATAACCCATCAGTTTCTTAAAACAGCATGTGACAGGCATGGCAGGACAGTTGTGGTTCCAGCTAGATAAGTCATAGTCTGATCGACCATTTAAAAGTGTAATGAAACATTTTCTCGGTTGTCTCTTTACTTGTCCTTGTTTGACCGCGCTTTTTGATTATCCTTTACAAAAGGCTTTAATTTTGATAATACACGTTAATGGACTGGGCCTAATACCTTTTTTCGGAGTACATCCTATACCCTCACTAGCGAAAATGTTTGGGAGAAAGTCATTGCTGAAAACACTTATCGTTTTTCACCAAAGCTGTGCTGCGGGTTTTCCGCAAATTGCATCAGTTTGCCCGTCATTTATTTGTTTAGACAAGCTACTCAAGTTTTGCCAAGGAGCACTGTGAAAACTTAGATTCGCCTGGGTTAGCACAACCGTACTATAATATACACACAGACACAAATCATTGCGGCAAATAAGCAATACCCTTGCATGACGTGATGTCAATTCTGCTATTTAAATTAGCGCCGCCTACGATCTTGCATTTGCTGTATTTTGCTTTGTATGGATCTAAATACACTTCAAGACTGCCTCAGGTAATTCTGTGTGAGCTTCGCCATTGGCAAGATATTTACAATCCTGGCTCGACAAGCAAACATTTCGCAGTTTGCGAATAGATATACTCGCCGCGTGAACGTTGTTTACCTTTCTCACGAAGTGATCAGTTCCAAACCTTAAATTACATTTTACCTGTTCTTTCAACAGCTGATGTCGCCCACTTCGAAGAATGCGTGCAGAGAGCAACTCACGAAGCTGTGTTCAAGTTGCAGGTAACCTCCGAGCATTGGCTGATTGGTCAGCTATCAAAACAAGCTTTGCAATCCTGTATAACAGTTACGCTTCCAGGTGGTAATGGCGTTAAAAAGTAGGCCACAGAGGTCAAGTGCTCCTTTCCGTGAGCTGTACATCCCACGTCGGTGTTGTGGAATTAGAGCGCGAACTTGACGCTACAGCTCAGCTGTGTCAACGCAAGCTTAAAAATTTTGCTGGCGGATTGTTTCCACCTATCGTGTGCCCTCGAGCCAACAGTCAGAAGTTTAATACGGCAATCACTTTCTGAGCTTGGAGTACTCAGCTTTTGCGGCGTTAACTGTTCATTTCAAAATCAAGCATGTTAAACAGGTCTAGATGCACAACCATTTCCCTATTGCCGGCCTCATTGCATTTAGTTTTATGAATTACGGCCGCCAGTTCAAGATATTTTACTTTTTTTCATTGTTTCTGTTCTGCTTCCACACTTCTGTTTCGCCATCTTTCTGCTACCGGTAAGTATCCTCATACAGTAGACGAAGAAGTTTTGTCAAGGCATGGCCGCCATTACTTACATTCTAAATTACATGTGCACGGCCGCATAGTTCGACGGCCGCAGGTTGTGCACCCTAGTCGAGAACTACAATGGTTGGTGAAATGCTGAAAGTTTTTAAATTTAAGGTAAAAGTGTGGTCAGCTTGTAAAAGCCGGCATTATTCAGCTACTGCTGCTTGGCAGCAAAAGGCGTGTCGGTCGCGCCTTGTGCCTACCTGAGACGTTGCATGGTTTGTCAGTCTTGAAAGGTAACTTATGACTAACCGAACCTTTGGACGGCTTTGTTTAACAACGTGAGAAATAAATATTTAACGTGCCAAGTAAGCGCTTGAACAAGATAGAACCAAGCAACGCTTGAAACACTTAATAAGTGACTTGTTTGTTTCGTCATATTTTGTACCAGGTCTTTGCTTCCCTCGTACACTTCAAATATTTGAGCTCTTGCAGCCATGTCTTCACTGAATGCTCGCGATATGCAGTTTGTAGCGTTGCCAAACAAGCGCTGTACTCTTGCAAAAAATTGCTCTTCTGCAGCGATATTGTCACCCCGTCCAGTCTCACGTCACGTTGTTGTTATGCTGGTACCTTTCGGGAAAGGCTTAATGATTTGGGGACAGTTCTATTTTCTTTACGGAAACTTTGTGTAATTATTTGAAGAGGAATTTAATATTCAAGCTTATGAATTCAATATTTGGATTTGAAGGGTTTTCTGCTTTCATGATATTTAGTCAATCACAAACCTGCTAATTCGCCATAATGTTCAGAATGCATAGCGGTGTTTTTTGCGCTGTTTACATCTCCTAACCCCCTTCCCCCAAAATATGTAGCAGATTGTTCGACTAGACAAGCACCCTGTTTGCTTTACCCCCTGTTGCGCGTCTCCTGGGTTGTCAGCAGATGCGGCGCTTCACCGTCGTCGTTAATGACCCTAGCTCATCATCGTTGTGCTCGTGTCGTCGAATCGATCCAAATCCGGGGCCACGCAGCGTGACATTCTCAATTCCGCGGCTTTCACGCGTGCTTCCGAACCTCTGCGATTTCTAGTCTCATAAGTGCACCGTGTATTTCTTGTTTTTGCGAAAAAAACAGCAATAAAATAAAACTTTTGTAGCAAAATTGTACGCGCGTCATTTGGATTGCTGTGCAGTGCGATTCTGTCAATCTTTCACCAGTGATGCTGGTCTGAAATATATTCCAGTAGAATTCGTATGACAGATGACCACCTGTCGCAGTGCACTGTGCGCCACTGTCGTGTGAAAGAACACCGCAGCAGTAGTTCAGCGATGGAATGTTCTATTACAAACTTAAGAGCTCTTTCGCTCATGCATAAAGTGCTTCTGTCAAGATTAAGACGTTAGGTCCGGGGCTGGTCCCAAATATTCAAAGGTTACGCGCCCGCTCCCCAAGTTGTCCGCTACTACGTTTACTTTGACTGCGTCTTGTCTTCGTATAAAAGAACCTCCTCCACCAGAATGTCCTTCCGTGTTGCCACCTCCGCCTCCTGAGTATCCACCCGCACCTCCTGGCTCGTTCTTTGTTCCGCAACCTCCTCCGCCGAAACCGCCATCGTATTTTACTCTCGCGTAAGTGTAATTTCCTCCTACTCCTGGCGCTTCGAATCCCCTTCCATTTCCTTTAATAGCTCTGGCCGGTTGAGGTGTGCCAAAACGTCCATCTCCTGATGCCACACCTGCCGTTTTGAAACCAGCTCCTCCGCCTGAAGAACACACACCATGATCAGTTACGGCGTGCTGCGTCTCTTAGAAACAAGTCGACGATATGTTTCGAGTTGTTTTTCGCCCGATCCATAACTCCGCGTGAAATACCACAAATATTTTTATGTGCATCGTTAAGGACTACTGCTTAAGTTGGTTTGCAAAGCAACTTTTCTCTACTAGAAGTGCCTCCTCATAATACCAGCAGAAAAAAAACTTCGTGAGCGCAGAAAACGCACTGTTTTGTGCTTTGCGAAAAACCTCTTACGAAATGGCGCGAAGTTGATTGCACAGCTACCACATAGTTTATTCATGGTTACTAGCGTCTATGGTTTTGTGCAAACCAATATTTGACACCTAGACATAAAAAACAATGTTGGTTATCAGAAACGTGTCTTAGTGTTTCCTCTGTTTGCAGTACAGCTTTCCGTTGCATTGAACTGACACCGTCGAAGCCGGTAAGATTTCAGCCTAAATCCAGCAGTTTTGCACCTGTCTGCGCAGGCACAACTCCGCCGCTGATTGCGCTAGAGAGCTGTCCAAACCCTCAAAAGACTCGACAAGTCTTCGAGTCTGCTATGTAACAAAAATTTTGGGGTTTTGGATTTTTTGTGAGTGACGTCATAAGTGGAGTAGTTTTAGGCCCACATCATCTGGCCCTAGGCCCACACCGCTAAATTGTAGTATTTCACTCGAGTTTTTATTGGAAACTTGGTTAAAATCCGAGTCTTTTGATACTTGGGATGACTTGCTTGGGTTTCGGGTTCAAAAAGTCATGACCAAAAATCAACAAACTAAGTAATTAATCCAATGTATAATTATTTTGTTGTTTTTATACCATAACGTTTGAACCAGAAACGCTGGAAAATCGATCAAAAAGACTCTTATTCTAGCCTAGTTTCCAATGAAAACTTGAGCGAAATGCTTTCGTCTAACGCTTGGGCCCTAGGCCAGGTAAAATGAGCCAAACTGGCCAAAAACTACCTCACTTATGCCGTCACTCACAAAAAACGAAACCCAAAACCTAAAAAATTTTTTTCATTGTAGACTTGAAGACTTGCCGAGTCTTTTGAGGGCTTGAACAGCTCTAGCGCAATCGGCTGGTGGGCTATGTCGTTGTTAAGACACATGAAATATGCTTGATTTTAGGCTGATTTCAAAGTACGATATATTCGTATGCCGGCAGCGAACGTGGAGTCGAACTAAAGATTGCATAAAGGTTTACCTGGTGTGTTTAATCCAACAACCTTGTTGCCTCGTTCTCCTCCATTGCCGTCACGTCCTCCGTGTCCAACATTGGTGGCTGTCAGTGACGCATCTTTGCCGTTCTCTGCCTTGTTTCCATCTGTTGACTGCGAACGAAAAAGGGCACGTATGTTATATTGATTATAGTAGTAGATTAAGCTTTTCCTCTTTTTAAGAGCGATGTGAACATTCCCCCTCGTATGTTTCAACGCAATTCCAGACAATAGTTTTTTACTTTATGGGCAAAGGTTGCAACAAAACGTCTTCCGCACATGCATGGCATCATCGAACTACGCGACATAAATTATGTCAAAGCTGAGTTACATCCATAGTTTCACTCCTGTATCGGATCGAGCAAACCTTCCCAGCTTGTCAAATTAATCGCTTATGAAAGCTTTGCGTAACCAGAATGCAGCATTCCTTGTCACTTCTTGTTAGACATTTTGTAGTAATGAGCAGTTGGTGCTTTACCTGCCACGTTGTGAGTATTTGGCCACGCGAGGAAAGTTACAGTCTTACCGAATAAGCGGCGTTGTATCCGGTGGAACTGCCTCCCGCACCAGATATGATCAGAGGGACTTCGGTGTAGATTTGAACCATTTTGATAACGAAACTGCCTCCTGATCCTCCGCTGCGCAAACCTTTCTGTCCGACCAGAATCTGCCAACGAAGAGGTAGGTATTCTAGTGAGTGGCTTCGGAACAAGTTCTTTTTAGCAGGTTTTGTTGATGCGCCATTCACATTGCAGTTTGTAGCCAAACTACATGGCTACCAATTTATGCTCCACGACAGGCAGCATGAACAGCAAGCGTATGGCGTTTTAAGACAACATGAAAATTACTGTCTGGAGGCGAAAGTACAATATTTACCCTCATCTGAGTCCCTCCAGCGAGCTTGAACTCCGCAGTTGTTGTTATGCCTCTTCCAGCTAGCTTTGGGCTGACAGTGTGACTGCCGCCAGGTGCACTTACAGTTACTCTGTACCTGCCGTTTTTCGGCACTCTCCACAACTGCATACCTTCAGACACGCGTACATAAACGTTGCTGCCTGTATAGGATGCATTGCACAACTGTTCCGTAGGACCCTTTCGCCCTGGTTTTTGTCCGCAGTCTGTGAATATGTAAAGGTTGGGATTAGCTGGCCGAACCCCGGAGCCTGCGGTGGTTGTCGAGGTATTGCTTCCTGTCTGGAGATTGCAGTGTACCATCTGCGCCATAGCCGGTCCTTTTGAGCCGTCTGGATCGACCAGGTATGTTCCCGTTGCTTCTACACCGGCAGCAGCGAGGGCGTCACACGAAGGAACTGATGTGTTGATACTCCATTTGCACCGGAGTGGACCAAGAGTAAACTTTCCTTTTTCACCTGATTCATCGTCGACGTCCCCGAAGTTGAGCTGCGTAACCGGCAACGAATCCTTGTCCTTCAATTTTCCTGGTCAAAGAGAGTGTAATCAGTTGTGATTGTTACGCTTATAATCTGAACACGATCTGTTGTACAACTTGCTTTCGTTCAGATTTTAAGCGAAATTTCAGCTGTCTTGTATAAATTGTAGCAAACTAGCCAATGAGAAAGCAGTCAACGCACAGTTTCCTCTGCTTCATCACTGTGAGTACCTCACGTAAACAAGGAAAATGGCTCTTATTTCTGCAGTTGCTGATATAATATTACGTTAAGTATCGTTGAACAACCGGTGCATAAAATGTTTCAGTTTTACAAATATATCCAGTTCATTCACGGCCAAAAGTCTGGGATTTCATGCAATGAAAACCAATGAGCGTTAAATTCAACGAAAATGATATTGGTAGGCCGAAAACAATATTTCTGGATTAGGCACACAAAGAAATACTTATACTGTATGAAATTTTTTTTTGAATCGTTTTAACGTTGTTAAGTGAATCTTCATATAAAGTTTGTTTTCCCGGACTTCTATTAAAAGTGTCTCTGCAAGGACTTAATGCAAAACGACAAAAGAGATCGTGCTGTGGATTCAGAGGTCGATAACCTTTCGTTAACTGTGTGCCGACATAGGTTTCAAATCATTCGGTGTGCCAACAAGTTGTCGTTTGTTATTGCAAGTCAAGGCCAATATACCTTCTGTGTGAATCACAACAAAATTGATATGTTACTTGGCGCTTGTGGGTGCCATTGGAAATTGCATGGCATGCCAAGTGTGGCATGCGTGTTTTAGTTTGCAGACCTCTGCTTATGGGGAAATATCCAAGTGCCCTTACTGCTCAGCGAATAGAACATGCTAATGTTTCGAAAGTGCGCCATATATCAAGTTTTATGTGATATTGATGTAATTATTTCGTTTTTGGAATATTCCCAAAAAACGGACGATGTGTCGGTTGGGTGCCACGTTTTCCCCTGTTTTTGAGACACTGAAAGAACTCATTGCGAGATTAGCTTCTGTGAACGGGGCTGAATTCTGGTGTACGTGTTTGAAACATAACATCCCTGATGAAATCATGAAATGTTATTCATTAAGCAAATCAGGAAAAATGCATGCTGCAATGGGTGCTACCATATCGTGAAGCCTACCACTTTTGATGTACTTGGAAGTTGAGATATAAAGTTTTGGCTTTGGATTAGGGTTCAGAGTTAGAGCTTAGGGTTAGGATTGGGGTTTAGGATAACGGTTTAGGGTTTAGCGTTAAATTGAAACTGACCAATGAGGTCACGCAGCATGTTTGAATGTTGAATGACCTCAGGCTGTACTGGGTAGGCGACATATGGCGGTAGACCTCACGCTGTAGTGGCACCCTGCAACGTACATTGCAAAGAGTTAACGTTTGATACACTGCTAAAGTCGGGCGGTGTCGTTATGCCCTGTAACGTGATGGTCTACGGCAACAAGGCGTTTGTTAATTGCTTATCGGTGAGGATATTCTCTAGCAACACGTTAGACGGAGTTCGTTTGACTGAGCGCATAATTTGCTACGGGAACATTTGTATTTTCAGTCTATTCTTGTACGGACTTTAAGGTTCAAAGAAGCGTTTGCGTGTGTTTTCACAATACCCTGGCTACGTTTTGATAAGTTTGGATTGGTCTGTCGTATACCGTCGATAAAAGAACCAATACCAGCAAACGCAGTTCTGCTGCGATGCTTGAGTGTTGACGAACATCGGCCACGGTTGTTCGAAAGTCTGGAACGTGCTCGTTTTGGCAGAGATGCAGCATTTTCACCCTTAATTACATCTACGTCTAGTAGTGTGCGTAAGGTTCGCTTAATCGCTATGTCAAAACAATTGTAGTGTGCATGTTCTGCACTGGCGTACTGTTTTAGTGCAAAAAGGAACTTCGCTTACCTTCATCCGAAAGCCATTCCTCAGTGTCGGCGTCACAGTTGCAGACTTCGCTTTTGTCTGCGCACGTTCCTGTCATTCCACAAGCGCACTTGTTCGATCCGGGTGATGCTCCTCCCCAGTAATGCATCTTCGTCTTGTTGCGGGACACCCACCAGGCTGTGCCTGTAAATACAACGATATGTTACGTCCCTCGTCCGTTTGAGCAAATGCTTTCACTACGAAAAGAAACCGGGAATAGAATATTGTAATGGTCAATTCGCGCCAGTCGAAATAAGTTTCAGTGTTTTTGTGGTAAAGAAAAACACTGAAAACAAACTTGTAATAAAGTAAAAATACGGTAAATGACAAAATCGTGAATACTGTACTAAGATACGACTTGGTTTTGAATTAAATGTTGAAGATTAAAGTAACTCGGAATATCTCAGTCAGCCTTTCGATCAGAAGACTTGTTTGGGAGCAGCAGAGGTTTACACTACAACTGAATTCTGTTTTGAATTATTGGGTGTTTAAAAGGGGAGAGGTTACGCTTATCAAGGAATGTGTTCGACTAGAACAGGGGTGGGCAATTAATTTGTCTCGGGAGCCACTCGGAGAAGGCCGCGTTTAGCTGAGAGCCATACCTCCTTATTGAAATAGAAGCAAACCAGGGTTGAAAAAAAAAACGTTTTTTTCAAAAAAGAAAACAACCCAAATGAGTTTTCTTGTTTTATTTGTTTTTTGTAAAAAGAAACAAGATTGTGTTCTCTTTTTGAGGAAAACGGAAAAAAAACATTCTGAATTGGTTTTATTTCATCATGCAATATCACCATTTTCATAATCACACAACACACCTATTATGGCATTCAAAATTGAGGGTAAAGAAATGTATGCCATCTTTGTTTTCGCAAAGTGTTGTTGGTCAATTCACTCCAAAGTGGCAAGGCTGGACTAGAGTGCTTTCGAATTTCTCTTGATTTCAATACTTAAACAGCGCAATTGTTTATCTTTGCAAGCATACACTTTTAGTTCTGCAAGTGGGAGATAGGTTATTTAAAGTGCTTACTGTATCTTACAATTTAATGACTGACTTCTGCTTTTAAGACATTTTTGATGGCCTCAATCTGTCTAGCGCGTTTCATGCTTGTTCATGATCACTTACCTCCTTTGAGCAGTTTCGAATCGTAGCACTTGTACTGGATCGATTGTTCGCACGCGATCGATACATCCACCAACTTGGCAATTTGATCCACTGCTACACCCCTGTAGTCGATAGTCCTAGTAAAGCATCCGGCGCTCTCGCATCCGTTCACTGGTGTGTTGTCCTGACGTGAAAGACAGGAGGTTCAGTTTTCATTTCATCGGTTTTGTAACGGCTTGTCTTGACCTACTTCTTCAAGCTCGAGCTACTGCTAATTTTCCACCCATTTTTAATTAAAAAAGATACCTGTCAAAACAATTGTGTGTTTACCATTTCAGATGTAGCAATAAAAGCAAGTTAAAGATTGATGCAGGGACAAGGATTAGCAGTTGTGCTGCTTGCAAAAACTGTCCTTAAAATATCTTGCGGCTCTTCAACATCAGAAGGCAAAGGGTAGTGAACGTTTTCAAGGATGTGAAGATACAATTAACAAAGCCAAGTTATCCGCTGTTTTGCTCGTTAACGCATGCATTCTCAGCAGAGCTGCAACTCCACCCAACGTGTTTTGCTCTAATGACAGCCATGCTTCTCTGATTGATAACAAAGAAAAGTATAACTTCTTGCGAATGCTTATGATGCGGTGAAGTGCGTTGATGTTTTCCCAAATCCTTATTTCATAATGATAAGCACGTATCATTGATCTATCGTTGGTAATTTTCTATGCGAAGCTAAAGCTCAACAAACTTCTTACTGGTAAGACTAAGAACATTGGTTGATATCGCTCTATGAGTACAGAGCTTTAATTAAAAAAATTGTTTTGTTTTTGCTGTGCGGTTGGTGAATTGCTCTGCTTTCAAACATTTAAAAGTTTGAAAAGAAGACAAGCATCAATCAAAACTCCTTCACATTCTTACTCTGTGAATGTGTCGAATGACCGTAATTCCAGTGCTTGGGTCGCTATCCATGTCACAGTAGACTTGAAATGGCTCGACTCCACCTTCTCCGTCGGGATCGATCATGGCCTCACCGGATGTGGTGTAACCCCACTCTTTGATAACCGCGCAAGACGGCAGATGTTTGTTGACTACAGAGCAGTTTGTCCGTTGCTGTGAAAAATTTTTTACGGTTGCATTTCTTTTGTTTAAAAAATTTAATACAGCAAGACTAGGGCCAATTTGCTAGCCGCCACACAACAGTCACTCAGCAACTCACTTATAAAAGCAGTGAGTAACTTTCAGGTTATTTTGTTTGTTGATTTTGGTAAGCATGGAAATATAAGATATATGTACAAAGGTTTGATTCTGACCGTCTTTCAAAACGACTTGATCTAAGTTAGACTTTCAGCTGTCTATACAACTGTATTGCGTCCTTGCGATACTAATTAGTATGCTGTAATTTTTTCTGAAAATTACTTTCTTCGAGTTCTACACCGCACACTTATTGAAAGCAGTAACAATATAAAAGTTTAAATAGGGCTGTTGGAAAAATTCGCACAATGCTGACCTCGAGCGACAGATCGATTTTGGTCAAAAATACGCAAAACCTTGAAACAGTATTTTATCAAAATGGATAATTTAAGAAAAATGGTTTATTCGCAAAAAGGTTCGACATGTGATTCGCAAATTGTTGGAAGACTAGAATCGAAGTTAATTTTTTTCCAAAATCAGCTCTGCAAAGTTGTCGATCTTATTTTGCGATACCCTGTAGCTGCGCTGTCGTCCACCTTGTGTTGTTTTTTTAGCCACCTGACTTACACCGAAACCATAAGAGAGCTTTGGCAGAGGTTAAAATGTTATACAAATACTAATAATGTTCATTTCAGATTTTATGCGCAATAAATGCGCACTACTTGATCGTTTCGGATTTCACAGAAACAGCCCGTAGGTAAAGCGAAATAGGAAACCTTTTTGAAACATTGGTATGGACTACTGCTGTTTCTCATCCCTTTATTGTATTTTCCAGTTCGAACACCATCACTGACTTTGTTCGCTTGGACCTTTACTTGTGCTTTGTGGCTTGGCCCAAACCGGTATCCTCACCTGCAGTTCATCGTTCTTTTTTCTAAGTTTGCTGTTGTCTGCTCGAAGCTGTCGAAGCTGTTGATTGACATTCTTCAGATTTGGTTTGCAACTTTTCGAATCTTCCAGTTCGTCTGATGCGCTGAGAAGATCTCTGGTGCAGTTTGCTTTTCTGCAAAACACTGGGATTATATTTCTGATTTTCAATGTTCATCAAGCTTTCCGGAGCAAACGGGTTGCTTCCCTTTGCTTTTTTCGCTGACCGGTCAATAGTTGGCGTCATTCTCAGGTGACCGTAGCTTTTACTTTAAAAATGGGTTTGGCATGTAACATTTTGTGTGGAAATCTTCATTCCAGTGACCGTAAAGTTTGGGTTAGATCGGTTAAAACTAACAGAAGGCAGTGCTTTGGGTTCTTCCTCTTGTATGTTTGTAAACTTGAACCGCGACTTGCTTTATCGATATATGTTCTCAAGTCGCTTTTAGATAGAGCAGCATACTTCGTCAGCTGTTTTAGCAGTTGCGTGTACTGAAGCTACGACGGTTTACCTACTCTTCTATCAGTCTGTCTTTGGTTGCGACTAGAGCGTCGTATTCCGCTTGTTTCTTGTTCATCTTGTCTTGCGTCAGTCGAACTCTTTCTTCTAACTTGCCAATTGTCCTGGTGTTTTTTTCATTTTGCTGGATGTTGCGCAAGTCCTTGTCAGTTTCGTTTTGCCGCCTGGTGAGATCTGGAAAGTCATTCGACAAAAGGCAGTTGAACAACGTATTCGAAGTGCGAATAGTTGTTCATAGTATGATATTTATCTTACAAAAATATGTAATTCATGATTACTACGGTAACTCACTGTCGTTAGATACGGTGAACAGATAAATATCTGACAGATTTCACTGTAGCATTGTGTAATGTCTCCTGAACACAACGCATGAGGCTATGCAAACTAGTGATAAATTGAATTCAAATCCTTATGTAAGCGATTCCTGTTGTGCATTCACCGTGCTCCCCTGTGGGTCGTATTGATATATGATTGTCGAACATGTGAACACCGCAGAACATCACACGTCTACACCTTTTTTGTTCATCAAAAGCATGAAGATTTAGAAATTCAACTATAAAAGAAGTGCTGTGAAATGTTTTGCCACAGCCAGATGCCAAAGTGTGCGTCGTTGCCTCAATTTTCTTGCCCAATCTGTTACAAATTAAACTGTTAACCCGGTACCTCAATGACTGGCTTCGATAAACGGTTGTACTCTGGCCAGCGTCGATTTGCGGTGGCATGCGCATCACCTCAGGCTAAACTTGTTCGACGGGACAATTTTCTAGTCGATGACGTTCCAGCATGTGACTAATGCGCGAGGTCGGTTCTGCTACTTTGTACCTACAATCGCAGTGCTGAGACAAACAAGTTGTTCGGTTTTGTATTTAACCGTGGCACATCTCATACATTCTGTAATCACTGCACAGCGACGAATAGAGTTTGTCGTTTTGTGGCCATAGGAGACGTGTAATAGGCGCTTGATCATGATTTAGCCAATGCATGAAACGAAAGCCGTATACGTTGTTATTTTTATTAATTTCCTAAATGGGATGTAGCACACGCAAGTTTATTTCCAGCACTGATTCCCAAGTGACAGATGACATGGCGGTTGGGATAGGGTTGCCAAATTCTGTTGAGAGCAGCAGATCATGCTACGCTCTACAATAGATGTAATGTATTGCGTTTTAGCATTAAAACAAAATACTGCAAACAGCAATTAATTTTCTGTTATTCCCATTCCCAAGAAAAATTGTTTCATGGATGCTGGAATGTATTGCTTGCTTTGAAAGAGCAAAGTACAAGAAGGTTGGGACACGCAGGTTCAAACCGTTCTCTTATCGGTATGAAAAGTTGCAAGGGTTTAGTTACACATCGATGTTTTGTCCATGCCATTAAGAAATTTGATGCAAAAAGTTGTGCTGATAGCGAATCAGCTACCCTGACTGTCTGATAAACAAGGTGTGCATTTCCTAAGCTGGCGACAAGAGATCGATTGATTCCTGATTTTGTCACGTTCTGGTCGATTTCTGCACGATGTGTTGCGAATGGAACATGGTGTTGAAAAAGTGAGAAACACGTGCCTGGTGAACTGCGAAAACCGCAGGATTTCACAGAACTAAAAGGCATTTCTTGTTGCCAGTTAAGACCAACATGGCAACAAGTACTGTATTTGGTATTGTTTTCATAACTTGGCTATCTACAGCACACACCGTTTTTACCTATGAGTAAAAAATTCAATTTCATACCCGCGTATCCTCTTAGGAGGGTCACGGAGGTAGCAGCCCAGGACCCGAACTACCTCACGGTTTTCAGCAAACTCAGATACTTCTGCTGGCTCCACACCACGAAAGGTCCAAGCAAGGTCCGGAGATGTGATGTGATCGCGCCACCTGGTACTTGGTCGACCTCTGGGCCGATTTCCCGTGGTTGCAGCCAGCAGGACTTGCCTCGCCCATCTTTCCTGGGGAATTATGGCCACATGGCCGAAGTATCGTAGCTGAGATCTCTCAGTTCGGAGAAGTGGCTCGACATTCAGGATTGTACGAAGTTCACAGCTGCACACTTTGCTGCTAAGTGTCACGCCGTGTTAACTCTTCGCAAAAATCCCATCTCTGCCATTTGGAGCTGATGTAGCCCTCTTTCAGTCATTACCAACATTCACGACCACAGGTGAGTATCGGAACAAATACTGATTTAAAAACTGACAGTTTTGCGATGTTTAAAAGCTCCCTTTCTGTGAGCACAGAGCGATAAAGCTTACATAGAACCGCGTTTATTTTACCAATCCATATATCAATCTCTTTGTTCCGCCTTCCATCACTCGCAAATACCACCCCGAGGTATTTGAACTTATCCACCTGCTGCAGTGTATTTCTGCTTACTTGCAGTGCGCACAGATTTGGGTTTCTGGAGAAACATAATACCTCAGTGTTTTGGTGCTAATTTTAACCCCCC
>JGI24158J21664_10008141_pt1 | contig 13946 bp, 6 predicted proteins | sample Ectturendosymbi3_FD_21664 | JGI IMG/M metagenome (IMG submission 21664) | reverse complement strand
TGTAAAAGTGTCCGTATTTATATTAGAAACTGCTGTGTTCGATAGGTAATCTGTAAGTAGTTATATATATATATATATATATATATATAGCATAGTTCACATTTTCCGGAATCTTGCACATTTTAGTTGAGATTACTTTTCAGGCTATGCATGATTAAGCGAAAGCATGGCAAAGCTTTAAAAAGTCCCATAAACCGCTAGTGCCGTTACAGTTACTACAACAGTGATGAACAAATGCATGTGATCGCGTCTACTTGCATTTTGAAACAAACCAAATTGGCCTGTTAGCGATGGCCTGCAAAATGTGACGAAGCAGGCATATCTTTTGGAGACCGTGAATCTACCATATGAAATCTCCACTTCTCTTACATGTTCAAGATTCAGTGGATTTGTATGATGATAAAGCTGATTTAATCATTGCGTTTGCACCTTGTGATGACTTGCATTCCATTTATTAATTAGGTTTTGTTTTTGTTACTGTATTTGCTTGATCTTCTTCGAAGCTAAATATTTGTCGTCCGCTATGAAATTTACAAATGAAATATTTTGGGTGTGCTTTGGTTTCAGCACGATGTAGTTAATCATATTTTCCTACATTATTTCCAAATAGATGTGGCGCATTGTATTTTTGTTGATTATGTCATATTTTCGTTCATTATTTATCATGATTTCGGAATTAAACATGCGAAGCAATATTTGAAGAAATTTGTTTTTTCCTCAGATTTTGCGAACAGCTGTTTGTCAATTTTTTTTATGCAGCAGATGTCCTATTTTTAGTGCAGGCATGATTTTCTGTAAAGTTGAGGCAATGTTTTAATAAATGGTTAAATCCTTTGCAGACCATTGTGAATCCACTTTATCAAATAGAATTGAATTCAATGAGTGAATTGCAATAGATTGCTTTTCATTCAATACAAACAATATCCCGGCACCTGGAAACCAGCAGCACGTACTAACCGAGCAAACCCCTTGTCTCGTTTTGCATTGTTCCGGTGTCGCCAGTGAATTGCAGGCTAAGAAGAAAATTGGTCGCTGATATGGAGATTGACTGTGAAGATGGAAACGTTGCCTGGTAAGTTCCATTTGCATAAGTAAAGCTGACTTCTTTCACTGTGGTTTCAACTAAATTTCAAAAAAATATTTTAGATTTGCATCATGAAGTTTCAAAATCAACATCTCGCCGAAGACCCGTCAATCACGTTCTTACCATCCGTTATGTTTGAGATTAGTTTACCGTCAACTATGACGAGCATGCCACTTCCGTCTGGACTCTGAAAATCCACTTCAAATTGCACCTGAAGCAAAGTTGGTCGGTCAGTTCCTTCAAGCATTTCATGTCACGGTTAGGTGTAAAATAGCGTTTCTAATCAGGATCTGATTAACCAATTGTACATATACTACACGCAACTCACTGTTCCAGACTGATTAGCGGCAAGATCCTTTGCAGCAAACGCAACAAACACTGTGGCATCAGAAGCACTTCCGTCATCCTTTATAGCCTTTTGAGTACGAGCTTGAAGCGAGAAAATTCTGGGAGCATACACCATGTGATATTCACCCAAGCCATTGAATGAATAAAGTACTCCATCGCTCGTGGTGATGTGAGGGTCGCCAAAGTTAAACGCTGTACATTGTTTACAATGTTTTTATGTCTAATTTACTCAATGGCAATAAACATTGGCTTTCTGCATCGATTGTAATGCAATTACTATTCATAGTTTTGAAAAAAGCCAAAATCTTCTGTAGGATGATTGCCGAGAAAGCAAACAAAGCTGCCTTCATGCTGCTAATACCCAATGAATTCGAACATTTACAAAAAAGTCACTTCCAAAATTTGAACTTAAAAGAATAGTTGCATTTGTGATTTTAACCACATTCTGCCATGATCGTACTTGGCTGTCTCCGCACATATCCTTCGCAGGTCGCTGCTGGTCGCATTTGTCTGTACAAGTCACAGAAATCTTCTGATTGACTTTCAACGCAGCACAGCCTTCTTGGGACTAGATCATTTTCTGCAAATGATATTAGAATGCTTGTTGATCTGTGAAGCACGTTAGTTGTAAACTGAATTTAGATATTTCTTTTCATTTTCATATTGGTTTGGAAATCAGTTGGAAACAGACTAACGCACTAGGTTCTAGACTCAATGTTGCATATTTAATTGGCAAAATATTTGCGAAACATCACAATTCAACGCCACGGCATTTCAGTTCAAAGTCGTTGAGATTACAGTTCTTTGGCAACTTTTCTAGATCCTGGGTTCTAATGGGTGCGTGAAAGGTACGCAGTAGGAACGCGAGCATGGCAGCGACGCATTACTGAAAAACAGGGTATTGGCATAAAAACAGTTCTGTTTTTTTGTGAAAGCTTATCTTTTGTTCGAAACAGATTGCGATATATGTTTTTAAAATTGATAATTATTCAAGCACGACCATGAATTTTTGCACGACGTGACAATGTACACGTTAGATTTACCAAGCGACTGATTGTACTGCAAGTCGAAGGTATCAGGATCCCGTTGAAAAATCCATGACCATCCTGGATTTCGCTGAACCACTGGTATTTGGAATCTCTCGTACCGACTGCCAAACTCTCCCTCAATCAGAGGTCCCCAACTCCACCATCCCCACCACCAAGACCACAGGTTCTGTCTCGACGCATAGCAGCATCTTGGTGTTGACCTGCCGCTGACTTGAACTCGGAATTGGTAGCAATTCCATCTTGCTGCAAGTTCCAATATTGAGTTGAATGTTGCAAACATTACATTTCATACAAAAAAGATAAGTAATGCCTTATATCGCGAGACTTCCACCGCAAACAAAGTTCATTGTTTTAACCGATAGGCAAAGCATATCGACTTGTACGAAAAACGTTTTCAAACATCAAATATCAAACACATCCTATATGCTTCAAATATCAGGTTGTATCGTGAAAACGATTAAATTGTACTTTAATTTAAACCTCTTACATTTTTTGTGTTCATTCATTACTGAAATATTATCTTTTAAAATTAAAACTTTCTGAACGTTTATGGACATATAAAAAAGACACATGCATCTCTCACTTGTTTCCAACTTCTGAATAAATGCAATGAAGAGAAAGTTTGAAATTTACTTCCGTGATGAGGAAACGTTATCTAAAATCACCACTTTCATAGAAGAATTGCAGATATATTTGTTGTATGGAAAGTCCATATGCAGCAACGACTTATTTAAAATACAAACTTTTGTTTTCATCGATTATCTCACCTTGATCGTAACTCCATTCTGTTGTATCTGCAGACCGGTAATAGCTTGGATAGTATTGGGAGTAGCGATTCGAGAGCCAAAGCCAGTAGTCCACTGATATTGTGAACCTCCTGTCGATGAGAGCTTGCAAGCGAGTGCAAGGACAAGGCTCACTTCCAGGAGACCATGGGTTCTGGATTTCTTTCTTGTACCAGGCAGCGCATCTTGCCCGAGCAGAAGCAACGCTGCCCTGTGTGTTACTTGAAACGTGGTAATAATACTGACCTTTCAATCCACCTGTGACAAAAGTTGAAACGTGCGTCGTTAAACGATTGTCTGATATTGAATGTACACAAATCAACCTACACTGCCGCGATGTCGTTTCAAAATGAGTACAGCGACGCAAGACCGAAAAACTACATTTATTTCATTTGCAGAAAAACACCCATCTTCTCTGGTAAGAGAAATCAAAACCTTTAAAATATGTAATGTTTACGTTCGGAGAAAAAATAACAAGGTCACCGGCATTCTGTTCCCGTTTGTCTGGTCTGTAATCTCCTTGGACCTCTGTATAGCCTACGTCAACTCCGTTTGTGTAGCCAATCAGCGCTATGTTGCTGCCCGAGTATCTTTTCTTTGTGTCGAAAAGCATTGCGTCTTCTTTGTAGAAGAACACGATATAGGTGTCAGAAAAATCAGTTGCAATGACTGCTTGGAAGGTGCTAGGCTATAAAAAAAAGTTAGAAAAGTGAAATTTTGAAGATACAAGAAAACGCAATTCAATATTTCCACCGAACAAATACCACAACCCAGCATCCTCCATGACAACAACAAGCATTGTTTAGCACCAAAAGTAACTTCAATGAGATGAATAAATGTTTTGACGGAAAACCGATATACTGTTCTCAAATCATAACACTTCGAAACATCTGATGCTGTTTTTGGTAACAGTGCTTTCAGTTTTACAGTTGCTGTAAACCATGCACTTGGAAACAGACATAACAGAAAAGCACCCACGCATCCTCTGTTGTAAAATTCATAATACATGACAACTTCACTCCAAGTTGCTTTTAATACAAATTGAGGCTGGAAGCTTGATGTGTTTGCAACAGTGTTGATTTTATTGGCCAGTGTTTCCAGAATTGCTTCGCTTTGATTGCTGAGTGTTTGCGAAGTTTTGTCATAAACCTGTGAAAATCAGAATGATCAGCATTGGCTGGTTTAGAGTGGAACGTATTCTAGTTGGATTGTTGCAAGTACCAAACACGTGTTTCATGTGCAAGGGTTAATTCCCTAACTTTGAATGTGCAAATTCTAATAAAACTACGGTCAGATAAAATCCTGAAATATCCAAACAAGAATCGATTTTAATGACATTCCAAAGGCAATTTAAGAATCTTGTGAGATGAAAAATAAGAACTGGCAAAAAATTGACATGTATCTCTTTCCATCACGCCACAAAATTTACAGTGTACAATCACCACAAACAAAATGTTTGCCTATCAAGTTTTTGCAGTAAAAATAAATGAGTATAAAGACTTCCACCATTTTCAATAACGCGAATTCTGCAAATTATCAATAAAAATATATGTCTTTTTCGAATTTTTTAGAGATTTATGCAAATCTTTGTCTTCGTCAAAAAATATTTTTGCACTTTTATACCTAATGGTTCAGAACAATTATATATCAATATGTTTAGGACACCATATTGGTGTTTTTTCTGCCATATTTTTGTGTTTTTTTGTTCTCATTGGGTGCAAATTAGTTGCCATAGTAAATGATTATCAGTGCTTATGCTTTATGACAGACATTTTCTCTTTTCAAACCGTCTCTGCAAAACATAAGGAACCTGGTAATAGACACGGCCATCATTTCCGTAACTAGGGTGAAAATCATCCCAAAATGGTGCAATTAGAGGTAATCCAAGCTTTCCAAAACCATTCCTGGTCGGTCGATTAAGGTAGGGAATACTCCAATGCAACGAACCCAACGAGATGACACCGTTAGAAAGTACATTCATTGTAGTAAATGTTCTGCTTCCGATTTGCACGCCGTTCGGCACCCTGTAAAGTAAAAAATTATTGCAAATTGATCCAAGAAAAGAAAATAATGGTAACATTGAACTCGCTTTGCAAGTGAATTCAGGGCCATCACCTCCTTGAACCACCTATTTTCACAACAGTGCTATCCGGCGCACATTCATCAAATAAATTTTAAGTGTTTTTTAGGAGATATTAGCAAAAATGTTGCACCAAGCTGTGATCACGCCATAATCAGACACGTGAAAATTTTGCTTATTTTGCATTTCGATCAAGGCCATGCATACTCATTTGATTTGTCAACGTGTAACATTTCATGTGTGCAGGAAAAAAAGCAGAATAAAATCAAAAGCTGCCTGTGGCATTTAGAATATTTGGTTCTAATAAACGCGTTGAAAACGTATCTGTACAATTTAGTTGCTACATTTTTTAAAAGTTTTGGTTATGCAATATTTGTATTTATCTGAAGGTTTACGTAAGTGTAGATTTTATGCACAACAATTAAATTTTGTGAAAAGTAAGCCGATTTATTAAAACAATGACATAGCGTCTATCTCAATTTCAAACATTTAATCTTTTATCTCTAAAGATGTTGCTCTTAATGCAACGTTTCTGAGGGCCGTATTGCCATTTTTAGCAACCAATGAAAAAATCACAATCTGTTCAGTGTTTCTCTGAATGAATGCTACATTGTTAACAGCAGAAAAGAATTATTTCGAAATTCAATCGCATTAATTGCTCGTTGCTGTACATAATGCACCTCATCAATGAAAGCTGATATTTCTTTGACATGCAACGAAACTTTTTTCAAAATAAATCGTTCGAGCTGATTACTTTGTTAGGTCATCAAGAATCATATCATGATTTAGGAAATATGACAGGGATTGAAAGTTGTACTTACGAAATAGGAGGTGACGCTATGTTGTCAGCAACCAAAAGAAGGTCGTCGTTTGCGGAAGGTCCGTATGGAAGAAGTCTTATCTCATAACATTTAACTTTTCCGTCTCCTCTGAAAGACATAAAATGTTGTGGACCTTTCACGAAATACATATTGGTATTTAACATTTAGGGTTGTTTGACAATTTCGTACCTTTGCGACTAACGCCACAAAAACTTTGAAAAAAGAATGTAACGGTGTAAGGAACCAAAAAGGAAACCAACATCAAGCAATGCACATACACGACCGCCACAGCAAGCGAGTGAGAAAAATTGCACTGAATCTCAAGAAAGTCATAGTCTACAAGGGACAACTCGTACGTCGAAGAAAAGAACCTGTTTTCACCATTAACTGTTGCATACAACTGAAAAGAAGTAAATTTCATGAATGCATAAAACTGATTTAAAAATCAGCTTATTTTGGAACAATTTTCACAAAACATAGTGAACTTTGTAGCAAGCGTCTATTTTGTTAATGATAGTTTCCAAAAAAGGAAAGTGTTGAAGGATCTACGCCAGATAGCAACAATTCTCGATTCAAAAAACATTTAAGAAATGTTCTAAGATATCATAATTTCTTGGGTTAGGCTTTTCTGTAAGCGTTGTTTCTCATGGAAACATGTTTTTCGAAGTGAAATTCAAGACGAAATCTCTGTACTTCAAATGCAGCCTAGCTGGTAGGAACTCTCCTCTGTGATGAAAATCCTTCGTTGATGACAGAAAAAACTCAAAGTGGACTATGACGTAAAGCTTATCGAAGAAATGTCATTTGAAAGCTAATACGGTAGCCAATTGCATTTCCAAACTGATATTAATGATTAAGTCTGCAATAAGGAATGAAACAAAATGTTAAGAGAGATTTTCGGAAAAGACGTTGTTCTGAAACCACATAATAATGTTCGAAACAACTAATACATCAACAATGAACGCAATATCCCTTGGAAAAGTAAATAGAGAAGAGATAAATTTGATCAGTTGCCTATCTGCATTACTTTCAGTTAGGGGTTCTCAACCTTTTCAAGCATGTAGCACACTTAACAAACAAACAGAGGGTCCATGGCCCACCACCGACTATGCAACTTCTCCAATGCGACAAATGTTGTACATGTAGGCTACAGAGTAGAAACAAAAACAACCAAAAATAGTGTCTAATAACTAGGGCCATTTTTTCTGACCTGAAAAACTTGATAAATATGACTTTATTTTTCAGAAAGTATGACTTGAAATGACAATGACTAAGCAGGAACATACAACTACTGGGCAAAGAAGCATTACAAACAAAAATAGGCATAAGTGATGGTGGACCCATGGTTTGTTGAAGCTCCACTAAACCAAACAGCCCAAAACATGAGCAAAATATATAGTTTGATTTGAAGGAAGTTGAAAACATGCATGTAAATTGGTTTACTTTTTTGGGGCTGCAAGAACATGCATTTTAGGCAGTGCATTACATTTCGTCCAAATAAGTTATTTCACCTACGTCTTTGCCAACTTTTGCAGGGTGCCCAAGTGGGTTCATTTTGCAGGATACAGCTTAGACCAGGGGTCACCAACCTTTTTGAAACTGCGAGCTACTTCTTGTGTACCGATTACTGCGAAGCGCTGCGAGTTTGATATAGACTTCTAAAATAAAAATTTTGCTCAAATTACCTTCAACTATTTTAGTATTGATATTTGTTAATGTGAAGGCATTGATCATGCAATTTTAGAACTATCCCGCGTGCGACCATATTAATTTTAGAACTAGCCCGCTTGCGACCTACATGGTGCTTGGGGGCCACCTGGTGCCCGTGGACACCATGGTGGTGACCCCTGGCTTAGACCTAGGGATACAGTAGTTTCACTTGACATTTTGAGATTGTTTAAACCCCTTGGTTTCAAGTTGAAAATATGCAAAATATAGCTTTATGATGACTCAACATGGAAAATATCACTTAATAACTTTCGTTTGAGATTTCATAAGGGTGTGATTTTTTCAAAAATTCGTTTCGTGGCTTCCTGAAGCACAGAAAAAATATGACTTTTATGACTTTAAATGGAAATGGCCCTTCTAACAACACAACGTGTGCTACAATTACTGCGAAGGCTGAGCCTGTTTCAGATATTCGAGGGCCATTTTATGATAAGGCGCAGATCAAGTCATCTTCCACATTAAGCCTGTTTTAGATATCGTTTTAATGGCAATAAAAGCAGGCTCTCTGCCTTAAACTGCTTTCAGTAACTTCATATAGTTTATAATAATGATGCCAGGTTATTTTGCAAACACAATCTCAAACTAGGTAATTTAACCAAAAATCAAGCCCAAAATGCATTTGGCAGGAAAATTGAACAAAAACAAAAAGCAAGCAGGAAAACTAAAAACAAAAGCCGTGAGACAAATCCGAAAAACAAGCCCAAAATGAGCAAATTTATGCAAAGGCACGCCCAAATTGCGTTTTGCGGTAAATTTTAAAACAGCAAACGGGCCATAAAATTCGAAAAAAGTAATTTACAGAACAATATCTGCAAAAAACAAGCCCAAAAACAAACAACTTTCAGCAAAAACAAGCAATCCGCAAGTTTTCAAAACAACTCGCAAGTCCGCAAAAAAAAATCCCAGACCACCTTCGCGAAGAAAACCGCAAGGTTGACAGCACTGGTGCACAACGTGGCAGGCTTAATGGAAATTTCCATGTTGCAATAATTTCTAACACATAATGACGTTTGCAGTTCAGGAGCTACCTACGTTTTCGATTAAAAGGTTCCTCTTGCAAAATTTACTCAATTCCATTAACAGGCCGTGGCCCGCCAAACATTCCTCCGTGGCCCACAGGTTGAGAAACCCTGCTTTAAGTGCTTCATAAAAGGTCAAACCACGAGTGCACACAAAACCTGGTTTCTAAATGTAGGTCCATGCAGCTCTACAGAAAAGCATTGAGTCCTCTGCAGTAACAGGACAAATTATGACCAACCACCACTGCACAAAAAAACAAATACATGCATACACCAAAGGCATTCTCTTCTAGCTGGATGCGTTTTGGCGAAATGCATTTAATGTTTATGCCGTACCTGTAGCCCTCCTGGCATTGGCAATTGTACCCTCCTTCAGTGTTGACGCAAGTGGAATTGCTTCTGCAATTGTAAAAATTTGTTGCACATTCATCCACGTCCACCTCGCAATTGCGTCCTGTTTCGAAAAGGAGGTGTGAAACTTCACAAAAAATGATCAGCTGAGGCAAAAGACAGAGGCAATGGGCTATCAATCCAACCTCTTTTCGTAAAAGAGGGTTGATATACGTAGCACCTCCTTCGATTTTTATCTTGCCACCCAGATCAACAGTATCCCCACCATTGAACCGGGCCAGTGCTGGCCGGCCATATTGCCGGGCTGACAAACGTAGGCTTTGATCCGGGAATGTACCGACTGCCAACAGTCGAATGACGTCACCTGCCTGACAGTTGGCTCGGCGCTGACAGGAGGTGGGGGTCCCGGCATTCGGGTATAATCGGTGAGTTAGGTAAGTGTAAAACAAAAAGTGTTTTTTTACTTGTTTCTGGAAAAATTTGTCTGCATCGAGCGAATTTGATCAGGGCGGACCTAAAGAGTGACTTATGGAACTTTCTGCTCGCAGTTATGCATTTCAAATAAAATGCGCTGCTGCCAAATCTGAAGCAGAAATTAAAAAAATATTTTAGCAACGTTGTTTGTGTTTTCCTATCAATTGATCTTAGTACTGACTGCAGTATTTTGATAGAAAACACGCACAGGCGATACACCAGTGCTTGCTTGCATATAATGGGGGCAACCATGCGCTTTTCGAATTGGCGTTTCCGAAATCGTGATTGTTTCTAGTATAAAGTACTGATATTTAACTGTCACAATTCATCTACAATAATAAAGCGTCCTTCACTCTGTTACCACGTTATTTTTCACCTTCATACGTGTAGGAATAAATGTTTGGTGCTTGTAAACCATTTGCATTATGAATAAGCATTTCAGGACTTGTGAATTTTTCACTGTGCTCGTTACGTTGCTTGTATCGAGAGTTTTGTTTATGTGTGCTCTGGATGGACTGAATCGTAATTGGACATACTTCTGTGCGCGTAGTGAGAGCTGGTCCTCCCGCTGTGAAACTTAAAAAGGAAAAATTTCGCGAACAGCAGGCGCGTGCGCAGTGTTGTTTTGAGCTGGAATGGCGACAAGATTAAACGAAAACGTGCGCGGATCGCAGGCTCNTGCGCAGTGTTTTTCTGAGCTTGAATGGAGGNAGGATATAANTATCTCATTCAAAGCTTCATAGACAAGTCGATGAACAAGCTGAATGTGTTGAACAAATGAAGAATGGAATAGACGCAATAAAGCATAGTTTCCTTAAAACAAAGCATGTGACTGAGTGGTTACTTGAACCTGCCTCCACAGATGAGCAATTGGAGAAAATCATAGATGGTGTACAGGTGAGATGCAACTGTCAAAGTCAGTTTTGTAGTAGGTTTGCCAGTAGACTTATGTTGCACGGCAGTCTATAAATCATCTAATTTGCGTTTTCCTTGTATTCTTAAGGGGAGCAATAAATTTTTGTGATACCACCATCTACAGTACATGTTTGCATGGTTATTTTGATTTTACTATTTTTGGGTATTGTTCTTGCAAAACGCTTGTTGAAGATTCATGTAAACATTGATGAAAACAGTAAAAGTTTACTGCTTTTGTCAGGACTATCCCATGGTTGCTGCTCGATTGGAAGGTTACAATTTGCGAAACACCGTTTGGAAGTTAAGCAACTTTTAATGACGAAAAAAGTTGCTCTGCAGTATTCTTGGAGCGGACTTGGGCTCAACCGACAGCGCAAGAAGAAGGCTCTACGAAATCACCGCTTGGTGGTTCTTTTAGAAAGTAAGTGCCGCATGGAGCTCAGTATTGTTTTAACTTGTTGTTTTTCCATTTTGGAAAAAGTACTTAGAAAACTTTACTGCATGTAGAGAAAATGCGTTTCCAGACGGCAAACTGATAAATGATTGGTGGGGGAGGCGAAAATAGTAATGCAACTATTTTGAGGTTTTCAAAACTGTTAAATAGTTTTTTTCTGCGATTGAGCAAACCGTTAGCACATTTGTTTGCAATAAGCACTAAAGAAATTCTAGCCTGCGTAAATTTACGTGGGTTCAGATAAAGAATTTTCGATCACGAACAAGTTGAGAGACAGTTGTGCAATTGAAAAAGTGGCGACAACGGTTGTTCGGAGTCAACGCGCGAACTAGTTCACAGCAGATTTGTTTTGAAGGACTGGCCTGTTGTTTATTGTGATGGCTTGTATGCGGAACTCGGCATAAATACTTCGACACACAGCGCTTGCCAAAAAAAATGTTTTGTACCATGGCAAAGGTGTAGTGCGCAACAGACCTTGCATTTAAGCGGTTAGAGGCAACCTGTTGGTCGTGCACATCTCAACAAGTGTCCACTGTCCAACCCACTTGTCTTGGAATTGCGGTAGATAATAATTTCTGGCTTAGAAGCAAGTCTGTTTCTGACGACAACCACTAATTCGGATGACCTATACACGCTCTTTTCCGAAAAGGAGGTCCGGGAGTGTGGACATTTCGCTTTAGCATAAATTTATTTTTGAAGACAAGTAAGTGCTTGAGCAATGTGCTCCGCGCTGCCTAAAAACCATCCTCACTAGTCAGATATGAAACGGCCCATTAGTGTAAAATTGTTTTGTTTTCGAGAGCATGTAACTACTACAGCTTCGTGCTCTGCGCTGCTTCGCAAACATTCCCACTAGCACTTTTCGCACTTGGGAGGTTTCAAACGGCCCTTTAATGCAAAACCTTTGTGAACCATGGAACAGGATTGCAAAGAATAGCTCCCATTGTGAGAACAAGCAATCATCCATTTATCGCGGCATGTTATCTTTTCGCTTTCTGCGAACAACAAAGATCAACAGAGAACTACAGAGATTGCTGCCAAGAATCACTAGCATTGCGCCCTTGCCGCTTGTGCTTTTCCATTGCAACAACACCATGCACCTGAACATGCGTGCATAAATTTTTGGCAAATCTCAAACCATAATTTTTGTTCCTATTATGTATGGTTTTCCCTCCAGAGCCTTTGTAAAAGAACGCCTTGCCTTCTCAAAAGTCAGCGCGAAAACCATACCGGCGGCCAAGCGCCAGACAGCAAGCACGAACATAGCGTGAACCGGCGGGTGACGGTCGGCTCGCTTCAAAGCTTGTTAGCGCAATTACCGGGTGGTTTTCATTTTAGCGTAGTCACTTTTTCTCATAGCACTTGACATTTCACTGTTCCCGCTCACTCTTGACTTTGAATGTTTCAACAAGTTTTACGCTGACAAGACGTTACCAGTTTTCAAGCATCACACTCAAGAACGTTTTCAGATCCATTTATTGCGATCAAATCACCTATACAAAATTTATCAAGCGGCAATGTTTGCACCACGTTTCGCCACTTTGGCACAAACTTGCATGCGAAGCAAGTTACGTTGTGCTGTGCTTTCGTAACGTCTGTGTTAGCCCTGGCATTGTGTGGACAGTGCTTTGAACAAGTTTGCAGTGTTTGCGTTTGTGATTTTGACTTCAATGTATGAATAAGTTGTAAATTTAGTCATTTAAAGCTGAATCAATGCGAAAGAAGATAGATTTATTCTCTGATTCACCAGTGTTTTTGCTCTTGTCCGATAGGTGTGTGTAACTTTTGGTGCAGCTATGATTTATAATTCGATTTGAGATTTGTCTGCAGACTACGGTTGCATTGACTGAAGCTTATTTCCGGTTAATGTAACATGTGTCTTACAAAGACGTTTATAGTTTTGTCAGAGTTGTGCAGGGGTACATGACCCAAGAAAGGACAAACAAACTTGTTTTACTCGACTTTTGCCGTGTACCTGTGTGCTTTACGAATTGCTCGTGAGGCCTGCGGCTTGTCAATGCCTGCATGTCATTTGCGCCTAGAGTGTTCTACCGCGTGTGTTCCCGCGTTTTATGTTCCTACCGCACGAACCACGTTGTTTCTGCTGCTATGCTATTAGTTTTATTGTTGGTAGGAATTATTTTTCTTTTTTTTTCAGAATTCTTCAACATTAAAAGTGCAGAGAAGGCGAGCATGCAGAAGTGGCGGAAGCTACGCAGCGCGTGCTTTCCGGCTTTTCCGACTGGGACCGTGGACGAGCTGGGCCACGTTACTGCCTCTCCAATTTGTATAGACTATCAAATGAGAAGTGGTGACAGCACTCATCTGTAGCGGTGTCCAAACCCTACAGTGAACGGTTGTGTTATAATCTGACTAAACGAACGCAAACGTCTTAGCCACAGTAGTGCACAGATCTTATGGCCAGTAACAGGCGGCTATCAACAATGTACGCGTCGCAACACTCCCCAATGTTTTGCCCGAGAGACCCGGTCGTATGCTTTTTCGAAATCGACATAACATGTGTAGACTTTTCGGGATATTACCAAGATTTCCTGAAAATTGGCTGGACTAGAGAGTGAAAATTTGGTCTGTGACTTTATGGCCATGACGAAAACCTAACCGGATGGATATTTTGCAAATTTGTTTCAATTTATTTTGCGGAATTTTTTCCAGGCACTTGACATGCGAATTTTCAGAGAAGCTAATGAAGCGTTGAAAAGGCTTCCACTTTCCTTAACATCACATCACATCTCAACCATGCTAAGCACAATCGGTCGCCAGCAGGTTAAATAAAGATACGTGAGGTCACAGTAACGCATTGCGCAACACGTGCAGAGT
>JGI24158J21664_10008140_pt1 | contig 13946 bp, 10 predicted proteins | sample Ectturendosymbi3_FD_21664 | JGI IMG/M metagenome (IMG submission 21664) | reverse complement strand
AAACTCCAATAAATTCATCCTTATTGTGACCCTGCGTCACAATACCTGTAACTACCAAGGAAATGTAAAACATCATCTAACGTAACAATTCTACTTTCGTTTTACTTGCCGGCAAAACTTGTCCTCTTTTTGGGTGCTGAAAATATGGTAGGCCTATTGTAATCACCATCAAGGATTTCAAGAAAGAGGTGAAGATCATTTAATCTTTCATAAGATTGCTTTGCAGCTGTGGCCGATTGTATTGCTACAGCGTAGATGTTTTGGTTAAATACGAAACATTTGAGAGTGGCCGAGCTACAGGAAAATGCTTCCCTAAAATTATGCACTCACAGCAGATCAGAAGACTTTAATTTTTTTTAAGAAGTTTTAATCTTATTCAAGCAAAATGACTGTGCCAACCTTATTCTTTCAATATGCAGGATGATCCTTAATGACAAGTGAGGAGCCACTTCAATCGATTTATTCATTGCTTTATTTTGTGAGGCTGGAAATGATTACGTCTCACCAAATTATGATGAATAAGACGATATTTTATGGATGTAGATTTTGACATACTTGGTTGCGAATTTGAATAAGTTTTGACGATTGGAAAATTTTGTAATGCTGCTTTGATCATGCTCTGTGCAATTCCACAGGGAGACCTGCAAAGAATCCAAATGCAGTGAAAAGAAGATGAAACCACAAAGAACGGGATTAGCTTTCCGTCAAAATGCAGCAATTGGGCAAAGATTTAATTTTTGTTTTTGCCTCAAAATGTTAATCACACTCCATTGTGCCGTTTCTGTTGGGCACACATCAAATACACAGAAGTGATTTTTTTGTACACTGCGTCATACGCAGAGTTTTGCCAACGTATTTGATCTGACAAGGAAAATGAAAAGCTGGGTAGAAAATCACAATAGTCGTTTGTAGTGAATTAGCTTTGTCAAAATTTCAACGTCAGGGGTGCTTGTTCATAAAAATAGGAACAAAGCTTCAAAAAACATGATCTATTTAGGGCTGCATTTAATCTCTAGCTTTCACAAATGAAATTACAGTGGCCATGAATATAATTCCCTTGAGAATGCTTTTTTTATTCTTCAGCTTGGAATAAGCAATATCACAGAGAATGATACCAAACCCGTGTATGACATGTTCATACCTATTGAAATGGACTCAGATGGAAAAGTTTTCAGTAGTCAATGCCGACGATACAAAGGAAATGTTTCATTCAGTCTATCTCAAGTCAGTTCAAGTAAGTTGATGAAACGGGGCCTTTGCAGAAAAGCAAACATCGATTTAGTTTACATAAAATTTAATAAGGATTTGTGATGATATCGACATTTGTATGATTCTGATGTGTGTGGTAGTGTTTGGCAAACTTTTAGATTTTCGGGCCTCACTGGATTTTATAATGGGGCTGAGAGAAAGCTTGTGAGCAGAGTTATGAATTATTTGTAAAACATTTCGCAAATACTTAGTTTATTTGTTACGGCACAGAATAACAACGCGGAAACTCACACTTCTAGAATGCATTCGCAAACAAAACACTGAAAAACTGTAAAGTTTCCAGTCGAGACGCAACAAAAATTTGTTGAACCAAACACAGTGTCAAAATGCATAAAGCCTTTGTAAGAGCAGCGACGCAAAAATTAAATGTAGAAAGTCCACAATTAGCAAAAAACAAGTAAAGAAAAGGGTGGCACTCCTCTAGAAGGCAGATGAAATCACAAAAAGTTCACAGTTGACATTTAAATAAAAACAAACTAATCATCATCTGAGAAGGAACAATCCCTGTAGGATATACAGAAGATGACATGCGACAAGGCTTTTAGACTCTGTTCTGTATCTGTTCAGACAGCAATCCCTATATAAGAAATATTTTTTCTACAATTTGTAGAAACCCTTTTCAAGAAATAATTTTGGTTGGCGGTGAATCTGGTTTTGCAGAAGCAACACTGCATTGGCAATAGTTTGAAAAAAATTGTCTTGGATTTTGCACAACGCAGCGTAATGTAGTTTGCGCATAGATTTTGCAAATTCAAGTCGATAGATATCATTCACCCTCAGCACATACAAGTTTTTCAAAAAAGAAATATTATGACAAATACTCCAAAAGTACTAAACATAATTATTCCTAATATGCAGTATTGTTATGCAAAACGATTAAAAGTTGTAGTTCATAATCATTAGCTGTACGCATGACATGATGCACTACTGTAAATCAGAGCAGACAAAGCTGTAGCATAAGGTTTAAAAACGGCAATAGGAAAGAACTTTCGAACTTTAATTAATGAGATGCACATTATAAACTAGTTATTACCAATTGTACATCTGAAGCCAGTATTTATTGTCAGTGAGAACGCCTTGGTATTTGACGCTTATTTTTTTCTCAACAATATTTAAAAGTATTCGAAACGATAATGAGATAGTCTTACCTTCTGTGTTTCTGGAAGACTTTCTGATTGCCATGTGAGATGATTTAGAATTATTCATTGATCATTTATTAAAATGCATTCATTTTCTTACTTTCAGAAGTTCAAGGTACACCGAAAATTGCAGATCTTTCAAATTTTCAGCAGATAAACAAAGGTGCTTATCAACAACACAAAAAACGGTGGTGTGAATGTTGGACAATTTTGCAAGTGATTTCTGTACTGTGCATAATAAGGAACAGTGGACCTAAAACGCAACCCTGTGGTACCCGCAAGAAATGCGTTTAGAGTTAATAATATGCTGCTTTCATTTTAGAACATAATAGGAAACAATTCCAGAGGAACTCCCTTATATCTGCGTGAATTCGTAGTTTTTGAAGTAAAATGTAGTGGTTCACATTATTAAATGCTTTTAATAAATATAAAAATAATAAACAGGTATACAACCCATGTTCTTTATATGTTGAAATGTTAGAGTGCATATTTTCCACTGCAAAGACAGTTGCAGACTTTGGCCTCAAGCGATACTGATGATTACATAATACTTTTAACTATTCCAAATACAGTATGCATGTACAATTCTCTGGTGTATAATATTTTTTCTAATATTTTTTNTTAAATTGCAATACGATAGAGTTTGGTCTATAGGTATTACAATTTACCCGATAACCTGATTTACAAACAGGTGTAGTTTGAGCAATTTCAGAGTAATTGGAATTGCTACTTTCATTTATACATCTTCTAGAAATAAAAATTATTCTGAAGTATTGTGGCAAAATATTGATAAATCAATAAATCTTCAATGTAGAAAAAATCAAGATCACCAGAAGCTTGTGAGTAGCAGCGGAGGGAAACGCAAGAAGCCATTAGATATTGCTAATCAATCTAACTCTTACTTTAGTGAAATAGTGCCTAAATTATCCAAAAAAAATGTTTAGTGAATGGTGGATTAAAACCGATTCATTGTTTTTGTTGATATGAAACTTCTGTGGATGAAGTTCTGTTTTTAGAAGATTTATAGGAGGCAAAGTTTTACAATCTAATGCAATTGTAACCAAATTTTTAAACTATAGAAATCAGTTTTAGCTCCTATTCTTACACAAATTTTTAATAATTGTTTTTTCAAACTGATCCCTTTTTGCATCTTTAATTACCTTACTAGCTTGGTTCCTACATCCTTTATGCTGTAAAAAGCATAATCCTGTCAGTCATTTTTATTCCATACTTTGGAATGTCTTTTCTTCCTTCTTTTCATAAGAATACAAATTTGAGGGAGGGCATATTATTTTCTATAACAAGAAGAAACGATAATTATATTTGGCGTATTGCATAACTCATTGTGTAATTGCATCTTAGCTGCAAATAAACGCATGCAGTTGATTTTGCATGGAAACATTGCTCCTTGGCCTCTATCTTATCCAGTGCTTATAAATGGAGCTCGATTTAGTTGATATCTGATGTTTGTTCATTGATCAGTTATCTGCGATTAGCTTTGCTGATGTTTCTGACGCAAAAATGAGTGAAGCGGAACATTGTCAGCCTCCTCTTTAGCATCCTCCAGTGATTTAGAAATCCAGCTTTGTCAGGGGGAACGAAAACAACATTCAGGTTCATAAAATTAAACGTCACTTATAAAATTTGGTCAATCCATAAATACCGATAAATGAAATAAAATCAATCGACAAATTCCAAAGCACTCGTGTTGATTCAAGGTATTTTGACAGAGCACAGGCTATCAGCTAAATCGACACGTAAATTGTTGAAATTCAAAGAACCTTGACGGAGTTTTGTGAATATTTCTTTCAGAGTGACTGTAGTATTTTCTGATTCGACAGGCCACTTCCGTGCCCATAGCAGGGGGAAAATGAGCGAATAACAAGTTTGAAACTTCCTTGCATATCAAATTTGTTTTGGATTTGGAGCTCAATCATTTGCGTGAATATCCCTCAAACAATTTTTACCTTAGCCACATTTTCAATTCATCCATCAATGAAAATATGCCTAAAGGAAACCCGAAACCAAGAAGTCAGTTGTTGTCGCTCTTTTCAGAATATCCATACAGCTTCCCCATTATCTGCATAAACATGTCAGTTGCCGAATTGAACTCCCAGAGACATTGAAATATTTTATCAAAATACACTGCCCGCGCCGGCCACTACAGTGACCAGCACTTTTTGGACTATAAATCCCCAGCAACGGTAGCTAGAGAGCTATTCAAACCATCTACGGATTCGGCAAGTTTTCTACTTTCCATTAAAAAACATTATTTGATTTGGGTTTGGGATTTTCTGTTGGTGACGTCACAACGATCGCATGTTTTTGAAGTTATGACCGACTTTACCTGGCCCTGGGCGCCAATCCAATGAGCCAATTTTTTCGTTCAAACTTTTTTCAGAAACTATGCAATCATCAACGTCGTTAGAGCCCTTGATTGACCTTTTAGCATATCTGGAAGTAGAATTATGACCAAAAAAACATTTTGCTCAAAAAGCCAAGAATTGCAGAATAAAAGTGTCTCCCACTAACGGCTTGCTTGGCACTCAATGACTCGCCAGCAGCAAGACTCGACAGCTAGAGAACTATTCAAGCCCTCGAAAGACTCGTGAAGTCTTGTAGTTTAGACTGAAAAAAAAATCTTTATGTTTTGGGATTGGGGTTTTCGGTGGATGTTCTCAGGATTGGGGTATATTTTCCTTTTTTGGGTTTTTCTTTTATATCGTCATCGCCCAGACAACGAGCCGATATTGTGGTTCAAAGTTGCTTGGATTCTAGGCTGTAAAGTGAGTGTTTAGTGACCTTGATTGACTTCCTAGCGTTTCTAGTGTCAAAGTTATGGCCAAAAGACCCCAACTTTTTAAAGAAATTCTTAAGGGATTCGTGGATACTATGTTCCTATTTAAGTTCTGCTTATTTTACCATAACGTTTGAACCAGTAACCCCGAAAGTCCATCAAACCCTTTAAAGACTCGTATTACAGTCTAGAACCAAAAAAATTTTGGGCAACGAAGTATGCTCGATTGGTCGCCACCCAGGGGATGATGACGTCATCCAAATGTAAGCAAATATGCGTAAACATCCTCTCATTATGTAAATACCAACAAAAAAACGACATCTCAAGCTTCACATATTTTTCAGTCTAAACTACAAGACGTCACCAGTGTTTAGAGGGCTTGAACAACTCTTTAGCATATTCTGTCGGCGAGTTATAACCACATATAATAAGGGTGTAATGCACTCCAGCTTAGCGTTTGTTGGGTAGAAATTTTGACCAATTTTTGCTTTGTGAGCCATAAGTTTGGTTCCAAATACGCTAGAAACCCAATCAAAGGCTCGAAAAACTCGGTTGATAGTCTAGTTTTAAAAAACACTTGAGCAAAAAATGGGCAAAATGGATTGGCGCTCAGGGCTGGGTAAAATTTGCCATAAAAATAAAAAATTCCTCTACTTCTGACGTCCCCCAAGGGAACTCCAAACCCAAAACTTAAAATCTTTTTTCCGCCGAAGCCAAAACCTTTCGAATCCGTAGATGGTTTGAACACCTCACTGCAGCTCCAGCAGCTGGCGAATTTTGGCCAAAAGAGTACCGGCCGCTATAGTGTCCCGCGCGGGTGTTGAAAGGGTTTAACCAACATGCGTGGAAGTGTAATAATGCAGTAGGTTCTGATAATTGCAACGTTTATCTGCAGGAATGTTATAAACTGATGATAATGAAGTTTTTTGATCGTATTTTTTGGGGTAATGCAGTTGTTTCAAAGTTGTTTCCGCGGTAATTGCTTTCAAAATCTCCTTTATCATGTTTTGTTTTGATGCTGGGATTTGTGTGCGTTTTAGGCGAAGCGCTTATCAACGGTTCAACCAATAAGAATTCAACAATAATACCATGCAAGTCCTGGGTTTATGAAGGAGTTGAACGTTCAGCTGTGACTGAAGTAAGTCTTGCAAAGGCTTTGCTGTTTAATGATGAGAGAAAGATCGGTGATGAAAAACTGACAATTTGGCAGAGCTGCTGTACGGTTTTAGTTCACGATAAATCAGTGGCGTACACAACTCTCGGGTAAAAGTGGGGTCATCTCCTATGCGGAGCATTTGTGTTTGCCCAATTGTTATGCAATGTCGGATTGTTATGCAATATTTGCGAAATATCAAATGTCAGCGGATGCTGATAATTACAATTCACATTATGTGGAATGCCGGTCGTTGGTACACATGTGTTGCGAAATCATATCAAGGACATCAAGTTTCGCAAAACGGGAACTTGCGAATCGTGTAACATTTGCGCATGTGGTTTGATTCACGGCTGCGTCACAATGGTTTGAGATAGCCAGGCTTGTGAAACTTTCCGACGTATCTCATCTTACTGTTGTGTCTCAACGGGATGGAAATCCAAGGTTCACAGAGCATGCAGAAGTGTTGCAAGGTTGGCCAACCTGAAAGACAAATTTTCAGAGATTTTTTTTTTAATGGTTTGGCATGAACATCACTGTTTGACGTGTTTGCGACCGTTTTCAGTGGTGTGGGCTTAATAAAAGCGCTGTAACTTTTGCAAAACCTTTCTGCTTTGAACTTTCAAACATTTCAACCTGTTCGAAAGTTGTTTGGCATTATTTGACTAGCAAAATGGCGTATTTTGTCCATCGAGCCTGCAAACCCTATTAATTTTTCTGTAGGTTCACTGTGACTGCATTTGTATCGTCGATACTTTGTGTAATAGTGACATACCGGAGATACCAGACGCTTGCCTACCTGATTCAAAGTACTGTAATTAAAAACTACAGCATGGTGCATATTTGTATTCCGTAAACTTTGTTTTTTAGTTTCAAACATATATAGGTACATTGTATGCGTTTTCTATAAGAGAAGATTGCATTTTTGAAGATTACCAAATATGTTTTATTTGTGTGTTGTAATTGTAGCCTTCATTCCTTAGCGACACTGTAGTTTTGCCATTACATCCCCTTGCAATGATTGACAGCCACCAGCCTGCTTCGGTTTGTTTGGCACGCTAAGAAGCTATTTGGCATATTTTAATGTGCGATTTGGCAGTTTTGGTCCCACAGAACCAGGCAACCAGGCTTTCAGATCAGCGATGAAACTTACACTACGTTGTTACGACAACACATCTGGTGTTGTGCAAATATTTCAGCTGTGATGGATTGACAAAATCCACTTTGAAATGGATTTTATGTGTTTCTGAAGGTAGTTGTGATGATTTATATTTGTGGGATATTTAAACAAATGCTGACTACGTTTGCAAGATTCTAATTCCAACTGTGAAACAGTGTTGAGTATATTAATCATAATTGTGAACTTTTCAGTTACTGCTACATGTGCTTTGCGTTAATTCGGCCTATAAACCAAGCATTTGCATAGACAGGACTGTCGAATTTCAGATCACAAAATTGCTAACCTAGAACTTTTTACGGAGCATCACCACTGGCTTCAGATATTTCCTAGGTTAATATATGCGACCAGCGCTGGATATTTGGGGAAGCCAATTAGGAGGCGGCCTCGGGCCTTCCTGTTTTCAGAAATGCCGTGCATCCCCTTTGTCAGTTTCGCACTTAGTTTCTGCATTGTTTTGTTCAAAAGCTGGTTGTTGTGGAAATCTTCCTTAGTTGCACATTATAAACCACTCTTAAAGGCACATTTGGTAACCTCTGAAACAAGTCATATTTTTTTCAAAATGAGTCAAATATTATGTGCAAAAGCGCCTAAAGTACCCCCATATAATATCTTTCCGAGCCCCTATATTTTAATATCCACACCTGCAGGTGACACGTTTGAATTGAATAGTTTTTTTACGAAATAATCGATGAATTTGCGGCAGTAAATGAAATAAAACTTTACCTTTGACGCTAGATAATTACAGGTAAAGCATTACATCGCCGCACTTCCTTAACTTTCTTTTCACTTCTCAGGGTAGTATATGCAAAGAAATGCTTTGTGATTGTGCAAAATATGTTTGTCTAGTTGTTTTTCATGAAATAATTTGCTTTCAGATTTTCATATGCATTTTCTATCTGTCCTTCCTTTTTATGCATTCGTGAGTTTTCTTTCAGTCAGTCCTNTATGACGTTCCAAAACTCAAAACTCTGGGAGTAGTGCATGCTCCAGATATAGTTCGCAGCAGCGGTGATTGCTACCAGACCAAACGAGAGAGAGGAACAAGCCGCTGCACTGTATTCGGGATCTTCAAAAGCCTCTGAAAAACCTGTGCTTTGAAGAACAAGGTGCAACCACGGCCAATTTCCTGCAGTGTTACCAGAAGCCTTTTGTATCCATAACATTTTTTGATTTAATTCATGCAGATTTTTGCAGATGATCAAGGAACATTTTGCCTAAATTTAACTTTTTTTTCGCTAGCCTCTGCAATTCGAATGGGTTATCCCAGTTTGGAATCTCGCAATACAACAGTGTGAGTGTTCAATTCTGATTTAAATTTCAAAGTGGGAATGGCTTTATGCGAAAGGTTACACTCCTATCTCTAGTATAGTTAATGATTCCCAAAATTCAAAGATCCTGACGTCAATTCCGTGACATCAATGTAATGCGAAGTTTTCAGACGTGTCTAGGAACAAATACAAGCGGGGTCCGCATCAAATGCTCAAAAGCTGTGGATTTTAGCCTAGTCCGTTTTGTAAAGAAAGAAGCAAATTATCGGCCCTAGGGGTTAAGGCCGAGCTATATCAAACGGACGAAAAGGGTCTAAACCTATTCCACTTATAACGTCATCCACAAAAAAACGATGTTCTAACTATAAATTATATAAATATAAGACTTTAAACTATAAATATAAGACTTCAGCACAGAGTTGAAAACGGGCTTCATTTTAAAGTCCGAACCCGGCACGAGCCCGACATTTATTTTTGAAGACCTATTTAGGTCCGAATGCCAATTTTACCAAGTTAGTCAAGATATGCTCAACTGGGTATCATAAAAGGTAGTATAAAGGTATATCTCCAGGTACATGGTTTTATCACACCACACCCAAAATAACAACCACCTTGAACAAAACATTGGCTTAAACAAGCACAAAGTTTGTTTGTTAGTGAACGATAATATTGTGGAATGCAGTGTTTCTCAATAAAAAAAGAAAATATCACGAAACCATCCACGAAGGTGCTATTGGCATAAAAAATACCATGTACGATAGCGCTGCAGGCATGAAAAGCCGGTTTGTAAGTCATCGATTCTTATAAAAGCCAAAAATCGAATGAGTGATTCATCTCATCGACGCAATGCCGTCGCTTGTTAATTTCCTCAGCCCTGCCCCGGCTTACAACTCCCATTCAGCATTCTTAGCAGGATTGAATGCCTCTCTAGCTCAATCGGCTGGCGAGTTTTGGTTGAACAAAGAATTGCCTCTCTTAGGAAAATCATACTGTTTATGTTTTTGTCCCGATTTAGGCTTCTTGGCCATGAGGTTTGACACACAAGCGCTAGATACCCAAGCAAGGGCTCAAAATACCCGTATTATAGCCCAGATTCCACAAAAAAGTGATGAGAAAACTTGTTCCATTGAGTCGGGGCCCAAGGCCAAATGATGTGAGCCAAAAAGCCTAAAGCTACCATATTTGTGACGTCACCCACAAACAAAATCCGAAATCTACCAAATTTTTAAAATCTAATCTACTTAACTTCCCGCATCTTCAGAGCGAAAAGCTCTCTATCTCAATCGCCTGGCAAGTTTTGGTCAATTCGAGAGACTAAATTTCTACGGAAAAATTTTCCTGCGTCGTTTCAACAACTAGAAACGTATATTTTTCCGTAATTTGCCGATAATTGGTTTACACCAAAAACAGCAACCGTTGCGAGTGGGTATGTTCTTCACTGTGAGACATATTGAAATTTCTACGTTCCAAAGGTATTTTTGATCAAAAATATTTGCAATCATTTTTGTATTTCTTTGCAGCAAGAAAGGCGTCAAGATTCAACGGATTAAGATTGGATTAAAAATTGTTTTAGACGTTTTTGTCTTTATCCGTACAGAATCTTTATTACCACGGTTTGTTCATGACAATCTTCGCTTGAAACCATTTAGGCGTGGATCATTCAGTTTTCCACTGTTTTTTTGCAAACGTCTGTGTAAGTTGCAAACCATCCCTGCGTCAAATAACAACATATAACCAAACCACACCACTTAGTACGCTCATAAACTTTTATTTTGCTTCATTTCACACATACAAATGCGCACGCAAAAATGTTTTAGTTCACTGAATTTAATGCATATATCTAAATGCTTTGGCAGTTTGACCTTGTGTGTGATCAGGCGTGGAAAAAACCTTTAGTGATTTCTCTTCAATTTTACGGAATGATGATCGGTTGCGTTCTTGCTGGCTACTTCACCGACAGGTACGTGCGAAAGAATCTGCTTAAAAAATAGAAGTTTGTTTATTTCCAGTTTCAAACACTATCTAAAAGAAGGAGGCAAATCTAAGCAAAAGACAATTTTGCAGTTTTTTTTTTAACATTGTTCTTTATATGGAGCAATATTTCCAGTGAGCACTAAGATGGCGGATAGTAGCTTGAATCAGAAACAGTTTACTAAACTGTCACAGCTGTTCACCTCTGAAATCGGGGAGCAAAACTAAAACTAAAACATCACGACGACCTTTTATTTTTTTGAGTCGATCGTGCAGAAAATTTTCAGAAAAACCTCATTGTGAAAGGTTAATGGCAGCATTACCACAAACACTTATAGAGATGGTCATTATTTTGATTAGAAAAGATTCGTGATCAATTAATTACTGCAACATTTTTGGTTCAGATTTGGATGGAGGCCTACCTTTCTTGTCTTCACATTCTGGCAGTTCATTGTTGGTTTCTGTCTTAGCTTTGTTCAGAGCTTCACATTTTATGGTGTTTTAATGTTCTTAAGCGGTTCTGGTTCACTAATCAACTACCTGGTGGCGTCAGTAATCGGTGAGTGGTTCACTGACATTTTGTAAAAGAATCATATCATGTCAGACTGATTTAGATCATAGCCACGCACTCAAAGAAGATTGTTCATCGACTCGTATCGTATAAGTTGGATAATTTCAATAAAAAAAAGCATTTTTCAAAAAAGGTTCTACAATATGCTGCAAGTTACTGTTCATCATGTTGATGTTCATCATATTGCTGCAATTAAAATCATCAAAACTGCCACAAAGCCCTTTAAACTAATCAAAATGCAGCTGAACCTGAATTATTTGAAAATACAGCTATTTCAAGCACTTTCAATGCATTCAACAAATAAAAATATGAGCACATCCTGACTTTCGAAGTTTAAGATATGAGAAACAAAAATACATGAAAGACTGGCCCTGCAATTGATCAGTGACAATGTTATAACAGATTTTGATTTAAAACAACATTTTCACGTGATGTAGCAAAATGTTAAATGTTAGCTAGAGTCAAGCGAATAAAACGTGAAGGTGATGCATATCGCGAAATTTATGTTGAAAAATGAGACACAAAGTGGCGGTCAACAGGGTAAAAACACAATATTTTTGTTTTAGGTTCTGAATTCATTCGCCCAAAATACCGAGCTTTTGCTTACTTTGCTTTGACAATGGGTTATTCCATTGGATATTCGTTCCTGGCCCCAATAGCCTTTTTCTTACGTGACTGGCGTTGGTTTGAAAGAGCGACAAATGTTATTGGATTTTTTTTTATACCTTATATTTGGTGAGTTTTTTTTTATCATTTGGAAGGTTCTGTGTGTCAAAACATTGAATGGAAGTGGAAAGGGCTTATTTGTCACTGCACATAAGCAGAAAATTTCTTATTTTGCTAGAAACCTTACCTTGAACGATGTGGCTTGCCACATGTCATGATATGCCTTGTAGTTCCACGTCACTAGAAAATTAGGCGCAACAATATATCGTTTGGTGAATTTCATAACGGTACAAGTCATGATATGCACTCACAAACCAAGCTCTATTGTTGAAATAGGCAAATACTTCATTTTCCGCGTTGAGGAACATTCATCCAGGTAAGTGAGAAATGGTGAGAACAATAGAAAGCATTGCTTTTAGCAACACCACATGACCATGTGTTAATCAAATTCGAATATTTGGCAGGCTGATTGACGAATCGCCGAAATGGCTTCGAGCTTCAGGAAAATCTGAAGAAGCCACAAGGATTGAAAACAAAATTGCCAGGTTCAACAAGCAACCTCACGATTCCATTGTAAAAGAAGAAACTTTGACTGGTGAAACAATCGATATACTTGGAGTTTGGGAAACAATCAAGAAACTATCGCACAAACCTGTTCTTGTTGTCAGGGTACTTGTACTTTCCTTAGCCTGGTAATTCTTATCATTTGCATTAGTTCCTCATTGCTGTGGTAGTTTATTGTTTTACCTTTTCCCTAATATGCCTTTGTATTTTTGAACAGGATTGGATTGTCGTTTTCATACTACATGACATCCCTGGGCAGCAACACTTTAGCTGGAAACCGATTTCTCAACCTATTTTTGTCCAGCTTGACTGATGTTTTCTCAGCGTTGGTTTACTATTATGGTGTCCAGAAGATGGGAAGGAAGAAAACTTACATCATTTCTGGAATAATAATGGCTCTCAGCACAGCTGCTATTGGAATATTTCAGTACAGTGAGAATTTACAAATTAAATTCTGCAATTCAATTGACCGTAAAGCAGTTTATCTGCATTTTTACGCCAAGTAACCGCTTAGTCATTTGTTGAATAACAATAGATGATATTCAGTGAAAAANTCAAATTGAACTTCAGCGTAATTGGCAATNTGATTGCATATGTGAGTTTATGCCAGGTTGCCGAAGCAAACGATGCANAATACCTGCATGCCCTTTTCTAGAAAATGTGGCGGAATTCTAAAAACAAAGAAATTATTTTGTAAATCATATTCTTTGGCAAGTGCTGGAACATGCCTTCGCTCTTTGTTTCATGTAATTATATGGATGCAGTGGCGTAGCGAGACTAATGTCGCCCGAGGCCGACCATATAGTGCTTCCCTTTCCAACCCACACATTAGCTTACAGAAATTTGAATGAAAGAATACATTTTGTGCTTATCACAGATATATGGCATAATGGACCATGCTGAAGATTACAATCAAAAACCCACAAACAGAAATGGGTCTTGTTTTTCATTGTCGAAAATGAACCATGCATTTTTCTGCTTTTCCCCGCTTTTTTCGTTATTACTCTTCCTCTGTTTCCTGCTTTTTTTTACATGTGAACTTATGGTTCTACATATTTCGACACATTTTCTTCCCTGTTCCATCTCATTCTCCGGTAAGCCGTAGTACTTTACTTTAATAATTTACTCATTCCAGGAGATCAAACAAAACAGTTAAAAGGGGTGTTGGCGGTATACAGGGTGTTTCACAATTGTTGAAACAAAGCGGCAGCTTCTAAAACCTTTATCGATGACCTTATTCATTTCTCTCTTTCCAGATTGTCGTAGGGAATTAGTTAACGTTTCTATATATTAAACAAAAAATAGTCTAATGATGCCTTGGTCGATGGAGCAGAAGATCTTTTGTGTAAAGACATATTACGAAACGAA
>JGI24158J21664_10008139_pt1 | contig 13947 bp, 9 predicted proteins | sample Ectturendosymbi3_FD_21664 | JGI IMG/M metagenome (IMG submission 21664) | reverse complement strand
ATTTTTAAAACTTGTTTTCGACAGAGTGAGCAAGTTTGGATGGATGAAAAATTAGTTACAATTTTGCGTTTTGAAATTCAAAGTAGTGCTTTTGTTGTTTTGAATCTCTAAATTTATCACTTCTTAATTCGAAATCTTTGGAGAATTCTTACTCAATTACTTGCCGTGTGAGGATAAAAGTAATTAGGAAAGGTGTAGGTAATGTTACAAAATATGACAAAGCTTTGTTAGCCAAAATACATGAAATATGTGGCAAATGAATTTGAGTGTCAGTGCAGATGCCCAGTGGTAAAATAAAAAGTATGTAGTGAAACAGGCAAGTGGTAGATAGTAAAAAAGTTTAAAAGTTTGTTATTTCATTGGCAAATGATGTAAATGACGAAACACCTTGGCTTAAAAGTTTGTTATTTCATTGGCAAATGATGTAAATGACGAAACACCTTGGCAAAAAATTGAATGATGGAAAGCAACCTTTTCTGTGGAGTTACCACTTTACTGTGCTGTTTTGACCAGTGCTGCTGGGGCTGTATAGTGTATACACTCACCTACATCGACTGTGCTTGTTTTAAAATAAAAAGTAATGATTTGCCTCTTCTCCACTTTCTCAAATAGCATAGGCCTACTTCAATACTAGGTAGGAGACCAGAACATGGGACCTTCACCAGGGCATCACCTCCTGTCCTTACACAGAAGGGTTGGTATTGTTTTGTAACAAACAAAACAGTCAAAACAAATTTATTGAAGCATGGCAACGGCAACCACCTTGAATATTCAATTGGTTCACTGACATTTTTCAAGTGAAAATGCATAGAACCTCTGAACCTTTTTCATGCGGCGACCCATTTTGCAACCCAATTTAACCTAACAACCCCCTTCTGTAAATTTCCAGTCAGACATATGAAATGCAGTTGTGTTTGCATAATAGAAAATCACAATGACTGTAAAATAACGTACGATATCACTGTGTTGAACCAAGAATCATTTTTTAAATTCATGCACATGGCAGCATCAATGAGAGAGACCCGTGCCGTACACAAATTACTCCACAGCACAACTCATTGAATGCTAGAATAAAAACTCCCTTTGCTGCTGCAATCAGATGTATAATTTACAACCACATTACATTCTTACATCACAAAGTTATTCGTGCGTTGCCAAACGCAACAGTATTCTGTATTTTGGTGGTCATAATCACACTTAAAACAATTTTGATTTTTGAATGAAAAAGTAGGCTATCATTTTTGCTAGGTGATCCTATTATTTTGGCTACGACAAAAAGTAGTTCGATAAGAAATATAAAATAGAGAAGTACATATGAATATGTTTGTTAGAAGCTCTCACAACCCCTAGAAAAAAGGCAAACGACTCCCAGGTTGAAAACCACTAAACGCTGACAACATTTTCAATGTCCATGCATTTCTTCATGGAATTGGAAATAGGCCACAGGTTTGAAGTTGTAAATTCCTAAGAGGAAAGTGAAAATCAACATTTGCAGTATTTAGCCGTGTGCCTAAATTTCGGATGATTTTTTTTATCTTGATATTTGGCAGTGTGCCATTTCTTTTGTTGCTGCATTATTCAAGGAGTTAGCTTTAATTACCATCATAGAAATGTGAGGTCTTGATCTCGAACTTCCAGGTCTTGGTCTCGGCTTTTATGACAAGGTCTTGGTCTCAGCTTTTATGACAAGGTCTCGGTCTCGAAATTTGAGCCAGGTCTCGGAGGTTACGGTCTCGACTACATCACTGGTTATGACTTCTGAATCTGCAAGGGTTAGTGATTTCAGGCCACATGTAATTTTTGCACTTAAATGACATAGACTCTGTGACCTCACAGTTGCTATGATTGATAAAACTTCAAGTGGTTTTAACATGTGTGGTCATAAGAACTCTTTGCCTTCTACACTGATACTGTATGGGCTATGTGAAAACCTATTAGAATGGTAATTAAATGTGTCGCACACATCACAAACAGCTCTAAAATGACATGATTTTTGAAATTTTTATTGCTTGATTTAAATCAATTTATTTAAATTAATCAACCCTGGCTACAGCTGTTATTTATATTTTCCCAATTGAANTGTTTTATCAAATANNTTGGTATAAATAGTCTAGTTGCTGTTTACAGTGAGTGATTTAGAACAAGAAGGAAGAGATGCCATTGATGGTGCACCTGCTCCAGTTGATTATGATCCAAGTAGTTTTTTGTTGGAAGAAAATGAGGAACGATCAATGATTGACAAGACTTCACTGGAAAATACAAAAGTGAAAGAGCTGATCAAGGTTAACAATTTAAATGAAAACTAGATATAAAGGAGCAAATAATTTGCATGTATGTCATTGGTGTGACGTTTGTTTTTGTATTATGTATAAAAAATAGAGCAAAAAGGCAGCATATTTTGTTGCAATGAGTTTTTACCTGGTACATCTTCTAAGAATGACACTAAATAGATCATTGGAAATTTTTCTCATGACATTCCAGCAAAAATGATCAAGATTAGACTGGAACAGCTGATGACCAACACCTCGCATTATCTTCAGGATCATCGTTTTAGCATCCAACCATGATTGCTGAATTGCCTGTGTGTGTGCTCCTGTCATGGGAAAAAAGTACTGAGAGTCTGAGTTTTGTTTGACACCTTGAGAGCCAGGGTACAATATATTCGTACTTTGAAATCGGCCTAAAATCAGCAGTTGTCAGTTGCCTTACCAACGCCACAGCTCCTCCACTGATTGCGCTAGAGAGCTGTTCAAACCCTGAAACGAATCGGCCAGTCTTCTAGCCTGCACTCGAAAAAAATTTTTGGTTGGGGTTGCGGATTTTTTGTGAGTGACGTCATAAGTGGTTTTTGGGCCATTTTGATTCATGCTACCTGGCCTAGGGCCCAACCGTTAGGCCAAAGTATTTCACGGAAGTTTTCATTGGAAACTAGGCTCGAGTCTGAGCCTTTTGAGCCTTTGATCAACTTTCTAGCGTTTCTGATTCAAAAGTTATGATCTAAAATAAACAAATTAATTAATTATCTTGGTTTGTCAAATATTTTTATTACTTTCGATCATAAGTTTTGAACCCGAAACTCCAGCAGGTCATCCCAAGTATCAAAAGACTCGGATTGTAGCCTAGTTCCAATAAAAACTTCAGGGAAATACTACCATCTAACGGTTTGGGTCCGGGGCCAGGTGAAGTTGGCCAAGGTGGCCTAAAAGTCTTCCACTTATGACGTCACTCACAAAAAATCCGTACCCCCAACCAAAATATTTTTTCGAGTGCAAACTACAAGCCTTGCCGAGTCCTTTGAGCTTTTGATTGGGTCTATAGTGCTTACCGGAGAAATCCCCTGCGCAAAGCCACATGTGATCTGGTTGTTTTGACGCAAACCGCTTGATTTAGACCGGACGTCAAAGCGGTAAGACCAAATATCCAATGTTAACATTTTCGCTGGTTGATCTGTTTGAGCCCTTGAACAGCTTTCTAGCGCAATCGATGGAGGAGCTATGGCGTTGGTAAGGCAACTGGCAACTGCTGGTTTTAGGCCAATTTCAAAGTACAAATATATTGTACCCNGGCTCTCAAAGTNTTAACTATTTTAGGCTGAGGAAGATTATGATTTTGGAGATCCATTTCGTTCCTTTTATATGCGCAGGTCATGTGGACATGCAATGTTGCGTATGTTAAATGGAAACTGAACAACTAGGTTACATGGCATGTTTGAATGTTGCACAACCTCAGGCTTTACCTGGGTAGGAGACATACGGCAGATGACCTCACAGTATAGTAGCACCGATAGTTTTTCTTTTTCTATTCCAACTGCCTCCAGTATTGGTATAAAAACAGTATTAACCATGTCAGAATTATGTATATTCTACACTAGGGTGTTAAGTCAACAGTGTTAATGTTTGTTCTCCAGTCCAAATGCTGTGGCAGTTACACATGAATCTTACTGTTTTATGCGCTGTTTGTGATGTCACATTATGACATCATATTCACGTGGTTAATAGCATGCGACAGCAGTACAAGGCCCTGAATAAGGTTTCTTTTTAAGTAGTGAACCACACTCCCAACGAGGACTACCACAGTTAATACAGCTTTTGTGGATCAATCTCTCAACCTCTATTGAAAAGCAGATTCTTCAACATGTGCCTTTCAAGCAGGGTTGCGGAGTTGTAGTCATAAGGAGTCGGAGGTTTTTGGGTGGAGTCAGAGTCGGATTCCTAACAACACTGGCAGTCGGAGTCGGATTTTTTTGTCCGACTCTGACTCTGGATGTCCAATTGAATAATTTTTTACATCACACTCTTAAATTGGGAATTCCTGTTCAAATGGTACAATTTCTTTTGAAGCTTTTGTTGAAACAGATTTGCTGTGCACCACAATATCCATTGATTTTAACAGCCAAATTTCATTCCCTTTATGTTGAGGAGTCGGAAATTTTGGAAAGTCGGAATCAGAAATTTGGAGTTGGATATTTTACCTCGACTCTGCAAACCTGCTTTCAAGTCCCCATGCTTTAAATCAGAAATTCCGTAACTGGGGTGTGTGAATTTTTTGGGGTGAGCCCATCGAAAGAGGTTTATGGTGTGTTTCTGAAAGTGAAAACTACAGTACACTTGTTGAAATAAAAGTAAATGTATACAGCCTAATTGAGTTAAGGTATTTTGCATGGGCTAATCTGGTCATCTAATTCTTCCTGCACAAAGTATCAATCCATTTGACATCGCAATTACTCTGAGGTCATTATGCATTTGACTGAAAAAGTTTGTGGACTGTAGTACAAGCACTGACTTCCTCTTTCTAGCATGGTAGCTTGATGAAAGAGTTGTACAGGCTTGCATTCGGAAATTTAGCAAATAAACCCTCAGTATACAGCCTCTCCCAATGTGTGCTATTTTGTTATCTGCATTATGCAGCTTCTCCAGCCCTAAAGAAAGCTTTTCATCTTCGTACCTCAACTCTTATTCGTATAAGTGACAAATTTCACATCCAGTTAATCAAATTTTAGTTGAAATTGAAAGGCAGATATTTTGAGTCCTCCTCGGGATGCTGCGTCTGTGACCCTCCCAAAGAAAAAAGAAAGCATGAAAATAACTAAATGTTAATCAATTTAATGTATTGTGCAATTACATATAAATGCAATTGTTTGGTCACAATGGTTGAAAGAGCAATCATTTTGTATAATTCAGTATCAGATCATGTTTTGAAAGTCGGAGTTACCTGCAAATATTTGACACTGCTTCGGATTTTTGTTGTCTAAAAGAAAAGTTGCACTAACACAGCTGTGCATTCCTAATCATGGGCATGGCAACATGTGTTTATTATTCTATGGCACTGTTTTAGCTGCTTGAGCTTTAAGATACAGCCAGACACTTAGTGATTTGTTAAACATTAACATGGTTCACTTTCTATTTCTTAACTTTTACATTATGTGCATAACTAAAATATGATGTGATATGGGGCTTGTGGACCATGTAGGATTAAAAACTTTGACAGCAGGATGGAGTGGGACCAGAAGATTGGATTGTATATAAGATGTAAAATGTCAATTGCCTTTATTAATGTAATTTGGTTAAGTTGGCAGTCAGATTAAAGAGCTGAACAGGTCTGTATGTGACCCACAAGCCATAGCTATCCATCCATACAAGGTCCTCCTTATTGCAGAACTGCTGAACAATGGTTGAGAAAAAGTGTTTTACATGAAATTTCAGAAAAACATACAGCACAGTGATTGCACCTGAAAAAATTTGAGCTGAAACCCTATCAGCAACAACCAGAAGGATTAATAATATTGTTTTATTCTACAACACTGAGTTTAAGGCGTTTGCAAACTCGCTCATTTGTTTCCTTTATGCTTGCTGGCTAGTGTTGCATTGTTTACTGGTAATTTCGTGTTGCTACCAGTTTTTAACTGGTAGTTTCACAGGTTTCTTGACACAGCCTTACGTGATAAATTCCCATTGAAAACCAAGCCCTGCAATTTGAATTCTGCAACCACTTTTTTGCAGTTTGATATGCATGAGACCAAGAGCAGTAAAATTGTGGTTTTGCAGTTATATCTTTGTTGTACATATCCAGGTTCTGATTGATTGGGTAAATAATGAATTGGTTGACCAACGAATCATTGTAAAAGATATCCAGGAAGATTTATTTGACGGTCAAGTTCTTCAAAAATTGCTTGAGAAGCTCGGAAATATAAAATTGCAGGTGACTTTATACTTCCATCTTTCTGTTATCATTCAATGTATAATGAAAGTAAAACTCGTTTTTGCAAGAGAGTTATTTCATCTTTTGAAGCACATTCGTTTTCGATTTATTATTTTTCTTGCTTTTTTAGAAAACCTAAGTATTTTCATATTACGTTGTACTTTCAAGTTCAAATCAGTTACATTTTTAACTATTTTTAGTGCTGCCATTACAACTGTTTGTGAAGGTATGCTTTATCTTCAATTTCATAATTTACGCAAAACTTGCAATGCAAAACTTGTTGTGCTGCTTATACTCTGGAGAAAAGTAGAAATTTGCGTAGTACTAGCAAGCATTGTTGAACAAAGGGGAAATGTGTTACATATTGGAGGGAGTCGTAAATAAACCATAACTTTTGAAAATCATTCTTTGATTTCGCAAAAGCCCTTTTTAGAGGACATTTGAGGTGGAAAGAGCAAATGCGCGGAGTTATTCTTAAACGCTTGCTTTTCTGTTGTTGTCATCGTACTTTATGCTGTCAAACAGGACACGCGAATGTTATCCTACACGTTTCTTGTGTTCAATTCTGGTGACTGAACAAAAATGGTTTAGAATCATTCAATACTCAAGGATTTTTAAAATAATATAAAACATCTCGTTGTATTTGCATACCATGCCCCTAAACCATCGGTGCACAACCTGCGGCCGTACAATGCGGCCTTCGATAATGAAATTTACGGCCGTCCACATGTAATTTAAAATACTAATTTGGCGGCCGTGCTTGCGTATATTGAAGCAAAACAAACGCAAGGCAAGAACATCAGTCGACATAATGCGTAATTTCGTTAAAATATTTGACATTTTATTATACTTGTAGCCACAAGTAAACGACATATACCGGATAAAACTTATTTTTCAATTAAACGTATCTAGTAAATATAACTCAACCTATCTAGTAAATATAACTCGAACTCATTGGCGGCCGTACTTCATACAAATAAAAGTAATGCGGCCGGCAATAGCAAAAAGATTGTAGACCCCTGCCCTAAACAGTTTTTTTGCTTTCTTGGTGTTATCGTCAAGCCTTTGGTTGCGTTCATTTTTGTAAATAAAAGTTTTCATCAAACAAAGCTCCACGCTAGAATTTACGCCTTGTTTTTTGTGTGCAGGTGCCTGAAGTCACCCAGACAGATCAAGGCCAGAAAGAAAAACTCAACGCTGTACTGACTAAAGTCAGTGAACAGCTCGATTTGCGAAGATGGGAAAACATTAAATGGAGCGTGGACAGTATGTCGCGCAGAACGTACATTTTTGTAGCAGCCGCCAGGCGCTGCCTTCAGTGNCACTTNTGCAGTTTTCGATGTGATACGCCGCGGACCCTGCAGACATCACCTCACCCTTTCTGTCAGCCTTGATAAGATTTACTGAAAGCCATCCTTCCACCCAGAAGAATTTCTGAAGCATTACCCTGCCCCGTGTTGGTTCAGCCAAAAGAAAATTTTAAAAATCACTTAAACTCTACAAACGTTATAAAATATGTTCATTGTAAAAGGTTGACTTTGCGTTTGTGGAAGCTACCCTCTGCTTTTCGTTGGCTTCTCTGCGAGTTCGCATAATCATTTTTGCGTCGTTCTGATTGGCCACGTGTTTCTCAGGTATCCATTCAAAAAACCTTGTGGCGATATTGCACCTGCTGGTTGCCTTGGCAGCACATTACAGAGCTCCAATCAGATTGCCTGAACGGGTTGAGCTCAAGGTATTGTTTGTTTGTTTGTTTGTACCATGGGTGGGGAACCCATTTACTATCACGGGCCGCTTGAATGTGGAATATTTCAAGCGGGCCTCAGAAATAAGTTAATTCTATGCTAAAATTCTAACTTTATCCTCCTGAGAAAATTAAGGATAGAAAAGTACGAAGAGTACGAAAAACGTGTCTTGACTAACTGTCCAAATATCTGCTCATCATGCAGTTTCGTTTTGGCGCGATGTTGTAACTCAGGTAATACATTTTCTAATGCGGCCCATTTAAAATGTTCACACGGGCCGCAGTTTCTCCACCCCTGGTTGATACTGAACTTACAGGGAATAAGATGTTTCGTAACTGCTGGTTGTCTTGTAACGGTTTAAAATCACGGCTGATTACTGTTGGCGTTGCCTGATTTGCATGTGGCTTGCTTTACTGATAGGTCAAGAGAGGAAGTTGCGGTGTTCGGTTTATTTAAACTAGTCTGCAGAACATTTGACACTCACGAATTTTTGTAAGATAATTTTTAAACGATCTTTGTTTAAAGCGAAAATAAACCTTGCATCGTTGTTTATTTTGCAGGTGGTCGTTGTAACCAAACGTGATGGAAAGCTCGAACACAGAGTGGTTACTGAAGAAATAACCACTACTATGGAGTAAGTTCTGAAGCTAACATCACTACATTTCCATAACTGGTGAAATATAACCTCGTTACTCGGAAGAGCGCAGCGACAACGGTCACTTTCAAGGACTATCGGTTGTATAACCTTCGCCTCGTTTTGTAACAATCTTACAACAGCCGCTTTGTCGGTTTCTTTTTGCTTAGAAGGTTTCAGTTTCTTTTACCTCAAAAAGTAGTAAGAAGCTCCTGTGTGAAAAGAATGTAAGCTTTGGTTACGCTTGCCCGAACACACCTCACGTGATTTTGTGTTTCAGGGAAATGACTGGAGGAAAGTTCGGTGAGTAGTGGTCATGACGTGATAGAACAGTTTTGTGCTGGTTTTCTTGTCTGCCGACAGTTGGTGATGTCACAAACACCAAAATGTCTTTGAAAAGAAGTTAAATAACCGCTCAATCTAAGTATGTGTGTTATTACTTAAACGTTTAGAATTGAAATATGTTGATTTGCCTTACACCCCAAAAATCTGAGCAGTTAGGAAGCTAGATGTTTTTTGTTTTTGTTGTGCCTTTCTTAGCAAGTAAGTTATTTCTTTGAATAAACGTAGTTTCGCAATATATGGTACATTTTAAGTTGGACCGTTCTTTGGTCCGTGAACCGTTAGTCGGCCGTTTGTATTTTGAGGTTCATCCAGTAGTTCGAACACGTTGTGTCTGTGGCATTCTATATCACGAATACTAATCCGGTCTCTGTACTGCTGATGTTTGTGTGACCATCAGCTGATTGTGAACTGGCTTGATTTGTTTGTGTCAGAACGAGACGCGTTCGATACCTTGTTTGACCATGCCCCCGACAAACTGAGCATTGTGAAACGGTCGCTGATCGAATTCGCCAACAGGCACCTGGAGAAAGTCAACCTCACTGTGACTGACCTGGACACACAGGTGAATGAGATTGTCGAGTGCCGACGCTTAGCTAAGAGATAAATTTGAAATTTCTTCACTCAGCCACGCTTGAGCCTCAAATTTTCATAATTTGTTGCGTTTAATCTTCTAATGACGTTGCCCTGGCTGAGTAAAACACCAATGATAAAAGAAAAAGATACAGGGATGCCGAATATACAAAAATCACCCTTGCCTTCGCATTACCGTTTAAAGTTTTGCATAAAATTTTGATGAGTGATTTTAGTCTACGGTAAAGCTTTAGTTTGTTTTTTTTTTTCAATAAAAAATATGTGATGCTTGGTAGCAGAAAAAGCAGTTGGTTTCCACACACGAACCTTGTTTTTTAAAGATAGACTCGTAAACTTTCGTATGTGTGGATTTGTAATAATACAATGCCGACAGATTGGGCCACAGGTTACGCGTAGAAATTGTGCTTAAGCTCATATCGGTGTTGATGTGGACTCATTGGTAAGATTTGTAGTACTTTGTGACTGTGAACGTAGCACTTTTTGGTTTTATTTATGCCTAATTCAGTTTAATGTGTTTTTATTCGGCTGTACGAGTTCAACTCGGTCAAAGTACCTTATGCTCGAATGGTTTTCCTGTTGCGCAGTTTGCAGACGGAGTGTACTTGGTGCTGCTGATGGGTTTACTCGAGGGCTACTTCGTGCCTCTGTACAGCTTCAGTCTAACGCCAGAAACCTTCGAGGATAAAGTGCACAACATCCGCTTTGCTTTTGAGTTGATGGTGGATGCTGGATTGCCGGAACCGAAACCCAGGCCGGAAGGTTTGTTGTTGTCTTGCGTTTTTCTTTCTATCTTTTCAACATTCATGCCGCGCCATCGGCGTTTGTTGATATTCATATCTATCGTCGTGTTCTTTCATGTATTTGTGTGTTCCTTGTTACTGCCATGCATGCTTAAAAATCTACTGCGTTGCGTGTGGGAGTGCAGACGTTATACAATACAACCTATGCAATGCCCAAGTGCAGCCACTATCGAATGCGAGAAGTTGTGAGGAAGGTACCATGAACGTCGGAAGGATTTTTTCCAAGGGGGAGGCACTAGGAGATTTTTCCTAAATTTTTCCTGGGGGGCAAAAGTGGTGAAATTTGATTTTTCCCACAAGAAACTAAGAAAACAACCTTTTTTGCTGAATATGTCAAGATCCAAGTGTGGGCCAAGGCTCCCCTCTGCCCCCCCTTCCGACACCCATGAAAGGTGCTACGCGTCGAGTTCACAATAAATTATTGAACGTTTTAACAAAATTGTGTTGCTTTTTTTTTAAGTAACTACAAATTTGTTTTGATCTGTTCCATGCTGAATTTTTACAGACGTGGCCAACTGCGAATTGAAGTCGACTCTGCGAGTGCTATACAACCTCTTCACAAAGTACAAGCGTGTCTGAGCGGCATCGTGCGGAAGAGCTGCTGTCGTACCATCGCTCAGTCGCTTGCATAGTCCAGCGCTTGGCCAGTGGCGCATACGTTAGAGACTAACCCCTGTCGGGTCTGACTCGACCCTTGACGGTTGTGGCTCGTGTTTGGGCGGCTTTGCGAATTGATTGGCTCCAGGCAAGCGAATGATCCGGTTCAGAGTCGCAGAATCGCGCTTTTGTAGTTCCTGCTTTACGATGTCTTGCTCGCTCGAAGTCGACTCCTGCGCGTTGTTAGGATAACAACTGCTGTTGATGGAAACGATGCGTTGTTTTGTCACTCGTGCACTGCCACTGGTAGGTGCGACCAGGCCCGGGAACAGCTTAGGACACCAGGGTGGGCGAAGAGTTTTCTGAGACGGGCCCAAATTTTTTAAACTATATCCAACACATTTTTCCAAGGGGGAGAAAAATTTTTCAGGGGGGGGCTAAACTCCCCCTGGTTACGGGCCTGGGTCGCGACCATGTTTTTCTAAAATGCACTTGTGATCCTTGCATTCGTCGACTCCATTATCCAATGCTTAAGTCACTCGCGGTCGTGGTCAGGTACCGGCGATATTCGTGTGGCACCAGCACCAGGGTCTGGTGTTTGGAAAATGCGTAATTTCCGGCCACAAAGCTGGTTGATGTTTTGAATTGAAGCTGTTGTTGGTGGTTACATTTTGTCTGAAATACTTTTTCGAAGTTTCAGTTCAAACTACGTTTGCAACCCAGAACATTGTTTAAAACTTTCATGTGCTCCTCCGTGTGGCTTTCTACCCGCATTTCATGTGAAACGCGTAAAGTCTGTATTTGAGGCCTGGCCTTCACTTGTGTGAAAATCGTTCTGGATTGCACTTCTACAGTTCTCATTAAAGCCACGCCGTATTTTCTTTTCCATTCGCAGAGTTTATTGTGTATCAACCGTTATCTTTTTTCGTTGTGACACCGGTGTCGTCGTGCACATTATTGCGAACGCGTACATCTTCGCTGTGTCGATGGTTAACTAACAGCAGTATTGTTAAAACTACACATGCTTAACAGATTGTGCTGGTGTAGTCTCACATTTAATGAGAAGCCCGACTCCTGTTCAAACTCCGGCAACCATCGATCCAACCGAAATTCTGAAGTGTTCGTCGTTATGCAGTGTCATTTATTAAGACCACACAGACTCCTGCTACTACCGAAAAGAAAAATATGACTCGAATCCGGTTTTCGCAAATTTTTGACACCGGGTCCGAAAAAAACAATACTGCCGGAGTCGGCCCCGACACTGCGGATCCGGGGTCACCTCTGGTAACAATGCGATGCATTTTGCAAGTAGAAATCGCCTAAGCAGAAAGTGGTTAGTTCCAGAACCTCACTAGAAAACCTTGCAATGTGTTTTTTGCTTACACATAGTGTAAATCATTTCCCACTGGGCCCAAAAAAAACTGGACGTTTCCAGCAGTCCAGCTGCAACTGTCAGTGAATAAACAAGCGGATCTTGCATCGGACTGCGTTCAGCCGTAATATGCATCTCCAATTCTCCAAGCAGCAATTGTTATCTGTCCAACAAAGTTAAAAAACAGTCAGTACCACTTTTCAATTGTTGGTTTCTATATTGTCTAATAAATCTGTCAAGAAATCCACACCTCCACTTCCCTAGTTATGCTGATAATATCAATCGGAACCGTCGCCAGAAAGTCGTCATCAGGGCTTTACGTTTGTACGGAGGGGCTTTGTTGCAGTTGACTGCATCGCCTTGAACTACTGAGGCAAGCACAAGCGAAAGATGGCAATTCGGGGCATTAACTAACGGGAAAACAACCAGCAGCAATAGAGATCCCTCTAGAGATGGCACGGGCCGCTAACAATATTTTTAGCGGTTGGGCTTCACCGAACCGCCCGCTGATGTTGAAAAAACCTTTAAATTTTTTTTGAGTTGAAAGAATAAAAGTGACTGAAACCACTTGGCATTCCTTTGCCGTTGCTGTATCTTAAGGCAAATTTGCTTTTCCCATACGTGAGCACTCTGTCAGGCGCGACTGCCAGAGGTGTACAGGAGTCGGAGTCTTAACGATTTTCGAAAATAGGAGTGGACCCGGAGTTGATTTTGTAAGGAAGGGCCGGAGTCAGTTTTGTAATAAGAGGTTAGTTTGTTTATCATTGATTATTATTATTGCAGATCGTTTTTTACAAAGCATGTTATAACATAACCTTCAAATGTACAAAAGTACTTCACAGGAAGTCATAAAATTTAAAACAACTTGGATGTAAGTCAGGTTAGGTTGGTGAGTTTCATGTGTGTAAAGATTTGGACAATTTCATGTTCATGGTGATACGTTAAAAATCTGTTGGCCAATGAAATTTGGCTCACATAAAAAGTTTAGGTAGTGTCTCAACAACCAGCACATCCAGTTTTCTGTTTCGAAGGACAAAAAGTACCGTATCCCGCATCCAGTTTTCTGCCAGATACAAAACTGTGTTGGAGCAATCTCATTACTTTCAACATGGTCGAGTGGGAAGTGACTAGAGAATCGTCAGTTCGAGTGACTCCTTTGTTGTATTTGGTATTTCTTTTAATGTACTTACATAAGATTGTAAGTAAAATTTTTTGGACCCCTTGTGACGTACATTTCGAAAAGCAGACAAGTGCTTTTGGACTAGGGTTAGGTTCAGGATTAGGGTTTTGTGTTAGTGTTTAAGGTTAGGATTTAGGGTTAGCGTTTAGGGTTGAGTGTTAGTGTCAAAGGTTAGGGTTTATTTGCGTTTAGTGTTGATGGTTAGGGTTTGCAGTTAATGTAAATGGTTAGGGTTTAGGGTAGACTATAGTGTAAAAAATTTATGGTCACCTTAATCCTTTGTCTGAGAAGCAAATGGCATGTATTGCAGTGATCAGCAGATTCGTTTGATACGGTTTTTTAGTCTTTTTAATGCGTAAACCTGATACGGTCGTTTAGACACTACCACAAGTTTAGATAATTCACTTTGGAGTTTAAGCAGGAGTCGGAGTTTAAAATGTTCGGAGTCAGAGCGGAGTCGGAATATATTCAGCCGACGCAGGAGC
>JGI24158J21664_10008137_pt1 | contig 13947 bp, 11 predicted proteins | sample Ectturendosymbi3_FD_21664 | JGI IMG/M metagenome (IMG submission 21664) | reverse complement strand
TAGCGCAATTGGCGGAGGAGCTAGGGCGTTGGTAAGGCAACCGAAAACTGCTGTTTTTTTTGCGAAAATTGCCAAAACCACCCAGACGCCAAGGTGTTAAGATTCAAAATATGGGTTGTAATGTTTTGAAGTGATCACATTCTGTTTTCGCCATGTGCCAATGCTGGTTTACAGTAGATTTCTGTGTTATATCTTCACCCAATGGAGTGTGACCATTCACACAGTGAAATGTGTGGTGGAAACAAGTTTGTTTGCAGCATGCACTGCATGTGATGCTTTTCCTTGCATTGGTCCATTACCTTTGGTTTGTGTAGGCTGCAAATTTTGTGTTAAAATCTGTAATATTATTTAAGTATTGCTAAGCCACTTAGCTGCCTTGGCCTTCTTGGAATTTTACTGCATTGTGCAAATTGCAACAATGCCATACTATTTCTCTGTACTTTGCTAGATAATTGTGTTCCATACCCACATGCATAGAAGATTACATTGTCATTAAAATATTTTTTAGTTTTTTTTACCAGATGCTGTGCTACATCTGCAGCATCACTAAACTATTTACTTCATGTTTTGATATAAATGCACAAGTTACCAATAAATTGGAAGTACAAGAATTTAATAGATGCTATAGTTTTGATTACTAGAATATTTTGTTGGCTTGTTTATTGAAGTTTGCTAATGGGTGCAGGTTTAAATGTGAAAGTGTCTCTAGCTTTGGCAAATTTATTTGTGATAGAGGTACTGAACAGCACTGCATGTGCATTTGCACAGGAGCACAGATTTTTTGCAAGCGTTTTGTTTTTTATGCCCTTGTGACTTGTATAAATTGCATGTTGATTTACCTTACACATTTGCTTTCTTGTAATATACAGGTTTGTTTTTACTTTATGAAATGGTTTCTTCAAAGCTGCTAAACACAGTATAGCCTGTTGAAACATGTGTCAATATTTGTCAATTAAAAAACTTATTTAAGCAATCAACTTATTAATTGTGCTACAGTAGTTTCTCAGTTAGTTCTTATGATTTAGTTACATTGTAAGTACACAGTGCGTAAGTGAAAATTGAATGGTTGCTAGACAAAAGTATGTTCTCCTCCAAGTAGACCCCAAAACTGTTTTAAATTTGTTGATGATGTTCAAAAAATACTTCTGAAGTGTACAAATTTACTAACACTCTTTCTGTGAAATAAACTGCATGATTGAACATGTAATCTGTGGCTTGTTCATGCTTATGCATTACGTTTTGTACAGATCTTCACTGGTTTCTGAATTTCTCAACCATATCTTATTTGCTTACTAAACCAGTGAGCCAGAAAGTTTTATTGAACTGTCCCATACAATGGCTGAAAGAGATCAGAAGCAGCAGGTTGCGCAGCTTGTACGTTTGTAATTATTGTCTTTGACCAATGTTTTAGAAAGTTTCAAATTATGCTGATATCTGTTTCTATGTATGCTTCTGTATGATGTGTTATCAGGCGAGGGCTTGCAAATTTTACTGTGTTGTGTATTTTGTTGTAAACTTGTCACCTTTTAATGTTTGGCACTTGTTTTAGCTTTCAATAATGACAAAATTTCAAGTTGGTACATATGCAAATATCCTGCAGAAAAATCTGCGAATTTCTCATTGAAAATTTATGTTTTTGACAACCAACTTTTTGTTTTATATTGCTTGCATATGCTTGTAAATATTCAATAAACCTGTGGTGTTGTTTGCATATCACAGCTGGGTATATATTTAACAAACATTAATGCTGTATTGTGTTTACTCGTTTCATATCATGGCATGGTGATGTATTGACATTGTAGTTTTAACTTCATGTTAGCCATACACATGAAAAAAAGGGAAAACAACAAATTTTGAACAACAACAAAATTGTAGAAAACAATGTTCTTGTTGCACAAATGACAAGATGAGCAGTGTGTTTGCAAAAAAAACAATATGTTTTAATAAGGCAAATTTGTACCTTTTTGCTTGCCATTATCAGAAGCAACTTAATTAAAACAGTACCTGCGCTCAAAACAGTTAGCTTTATCTCTGATGAAGCTGGGAAGGCTGCAGCACAGCACACATACTGAAGGTAAAAGAACACAGAGATAGTTCTCTAATACCATAATTGTTTCATCGAATTTTATCAAAGATCAATCTATTCTGACGATTGGTGATGTTACAAGGAATATTTGCAGTCATTCCAATGCAACCATGACCTCAAACATTCTTGTAGGAAAATGTCGCTTGTCTTAGATTTTATATCGGTATGGGTTAGTTTTTACTTGTAGAGAAAATGATCTTGTGTGCCACTTGGAAGGAACACTCGTGGACAGGTTGCAGGTTGGACACCTTTCACTGACGCGTTAAAAATAACGGAGAAGATAGAGAAATCAAAATTGCGTTACTGTGTTTTGTGTTGGAAAAGTCGAAACATATCTCAACAAAAGTTACCAATTGTTTTTTATATTATAAATAACAAGCTTTCAAGCATTTTTACGACCCCAATGATTGTGTCTTTTAAGGGCATGGAAAGCAGTCGTGAGAGCTTCAAGTTGAAACGCACGATCACTCTTGTCAATGGAGTTGGTATCATTGTAGGCAAGTATATTCAGTAACCTGCATATAAACTGTATTGCAATGAGTGCTTTCATGATCTGAATGTGCCCGAAGGAAAAATTAGTAGATGCTCTGCTTATTTAAATGGTATTTACATGCTGCTGTTTCCTGCGTAAAGTTTCACGTTGCTTTTTCTTGCCCCGGAATTTTTAAGGCTGAAGTATTACTTGCATAAATTTTTCGTATTATTATTACTGTGAATATTGCTATATTTTGTTCAGGCAACATTATCGGATCGGGCATATTTGTGTCACCGAAAGGTGTGCTGCAGAACACGCACTCTGCTGGTCTAGCACTTATTGTTTGGGCAATTTGTGGTGTGCTTTCCACCATTGGCGCACTTTGCTATGCCGAGCTTGGTACAACGATACTGGAATCGGGAGGAGATTACGCGTACATTTTACAGATATTCGGATCGCTGTTGGCTTTCCTGAGGTATTTTAGTGGCTACATTATACTACAATGTCAAATGCGATGAGATGGGCATCTTGTTTCATGATGCGAACCTTATTTCACCTTGTACAGCAGGATCGTGTCTGCAAGTGCGTAAATAGCTCTTGAGAAAAGTTGTTGATTCTTTGAACTGAAATTGCTCTGTTCCGTTATATTTTCTCAAACATTAGACGCGTTACAAGCTTACAATTGTATCGTTTGTTCCACAACATGTCTGGAAATGCTGCTCGAAGTTGCTTTCACAGGGTTTAGTTCGCGCTCCTGGTGCATACCGTAATTTTGGAGTGACTTTCTTTGACAATACTTTGCTTGCGCATTGGTGATCTGCTTTCACAACGCGTATTTTAAAATCGTTTGTTGTGCTATTTTAAAATTTTAACAGCTGACGTCAAGTGCAACGCTTTTCAGACTTTGGATCGCAGTTTTGATCATTTATCCGACAAACCAGGCAATCATTGCCTTAACGTTTGCAAACTACGTCACTTACCCAATCTTCGGGACCTGCTCACCCGACGCTGCTGTTCGATTACTTGCTGCTATTTGCTTAAGTAAGTGTTTAGGTTTATGACAGACAATATGTGTGTCTCACCGCGTTGTCACTAATTGTGGTGATGATAAAATGCCAGATAGAGCGCGTGACAGTCAAGTACACTGTTTCGTTGCATGCGAAAGTACTAGGTTTGTGCGAAGCGGTACACGTAAATGCCGTCGTTCTGCTTGACAAAATATGCATAAAACTTCAGACAATGAGCTGAATAGCTCGTGTGCGTACCGTAGCAGCGCTCTTTCTATTCTTTGGTTGTCGGCGAGCTTTTCTATTGTTTGACTCTTAGCGCTCCCCCCCGTTTCCTCGTCATTTTTCCGCACTATTTACGTGATGTTTCGGGCGTGGGATTTCTAATTCTTCCCAAGTATAATCACCTTTTGTTTCGCACGGTGCGTCTGGCCTGGTTGGTTCTGCTGAATCACACGGACAGACTTCGCACGTGCGAGTTCGTGGAAACTTTCGTAAACCTCGTCGATTTTCAGCTGTAGGTATACGTGTTGCCATGACAATGCTGCTCACATTTTACTTCATATGTAGAGATCCTAATAATGAACTGCGCGACGCAACAGTCGTGTGTCCTGTAGCAATGCAGGGCAGGAGTTTTTTTTTATATTTTTAGTCGATCATGTCAAAAATTGCTGATGAAAGCAAAACCCTCGCTGACTGTTCAGGAAATCTTGGAACGTTTTGCTTCGTAAATCTAAAATGGTGACAAACATTGCAGGAAAAGTGTCACGTGTAATTTTAATTCAGTGGGCAAGCACATTTTATTGGTCGTATTACAATGTGTTATTCACTAGATATTGGTTCAGCATATGATGGAATAAACGATGCGCCAAGTGCCGTACGATCTTCGTGTTTGATCTGTTGTTTTTCGTGTATCAGAAGTTCCTTAACATGGTGCATAGTATGTTGGTGTTTCGTGCACTGTTTGTGTTGCTGTTGACGGCACCGCCTTTTAGGAATTTGGTTTCAAAACGCAATAAATAAGTGAAAATTGGTTAAAAAACACAACAATAGTTATATTTAGAAAAACGGAGAGCCATGTCAAAAGCGTCTCCGCTCTGAAACACGAAACTTGCGTTAAATCAGCTTCCAGCACAGTTCCAGCAGTTTTCGGCAAATCATCGCGTATTGCAATTTTTTTTACGGCATTTCAGGCAGCAGTTTTGTCTTTCTAACTTTAGTTTTGAGTTCATCTTTGCATGGAGGCGGTCTGAAACGTAAAGCAACTGGCTGATGATCATCATTAACTACATGCGAACGGTACTTTGCCGAAGATGCACGAAGCACTCTTAGGAAGTTCTTGTGTTCGTCAGTGATATTTCTGTTTAGGACGAAACGTGTCTTTGACGTTCCGCCACAGATAAGACTCGTCTTCTCCACGGCTCACTGGTTCCCATCCCTTGAAATTTGTTTTCCTTTTCTGCTTCAGTGATCTTGACGTGGGTCAACTGCAAGAGCGTGAAGTGGGCGACCAGGGTGCAGGATTTTTTCACTGGCGCAAAACTGCTCGCCCTGCTGGTCATCATAATCGCAGGATTTATTCAAATTTTTAAAGGTACTCTACCAACGCTGCGTTCACCAGTAACCGTCTGTTGTTGTATATTTACTTTATACATGCAGTACACTATAGTTGTGTTCGGCGGTTGGCATGCATCACAGTGAAATTCATTGATTTATAGTAATTTTCGCAGTGATGTTAGCGACGCGGCTCCGTCAATGAAAACATCGCTTATTCTTTTAGTTTGTTCTTCACCAGAGCTTTGTCTTTCTGGTCGGTGCGCTTTCGATTAGATCAATAGAGTTTTTACCCTGCGATTTTCCGAGCGTTTAGCGAGCGTGCATGTGATGCGGATTCAACCTCTGACCATCTCCGCAACCAACAGGTGAAGCTGATTCTCTGCTACCTGCAAATGCCATGCAGCCTATTGGCGGTGAAACCCCCAGAGCAGATGTTGTAGCTTTGGCCGCGTATCAAGGATTCTTCGCTTACGCTGGGTGGTAAGCTCCTTGGTTTCCTTGAACTGGTTCTTTTGCATCGCCGTGCTTTTTTTAGTGTAGCTATCTTTATCAGTGGGATCGGATGTCTTATCGTAACGCTGGCGTTTTACCCTGTCATTCAATCTGTTTTTTATGTGTAAGGTATAATAAGAAAGCATTTAACGAAAACAAGTGCAAAAATCTTGTAAGTAGCTTTTTGTAGTTCTGCTTAACGTGCTTTGCGCGAAATTTGATGATCTGAAGTAAATTTCCATTGCGCTTGGCATTAATAACGCACTGCAACCGTGTATCTGGTGGTGATTTTTGTCTTGTGTTGTTAGTCGCCCATGTTTACATTTCACACGCAAGAAACCTTCGTCGGTTCCGAACCGTGCTCAGCGGTTCCTGTACACAGCAGTTGCTCGTTGATATCTTGCTGCGATAAGCCGTGTGGCTTCAATGCGGGTCGCTCGGTTTGCTCGCCCAGCTGCCGTTTTGACATGACGCTAAGGAAGCGGAAATTGCCGCATTAATCCGGCGGCAGCGCACTGCTCAAAAAAAAAACCATTTGCAGCTTATGTCTTTTCTCGTTTAACAACTCGGAATCAAGGCAGGGAAGCCGGTGCGCCATCAAGCTGTCACAATCGAAAAATATCTCTTTGAATAATGTGATAAAGCGCGGTTACTCTCCATTGAACATGTAACTGAGTGCGCGTCCTATGCTACAACTCCATTGAACATGTAACTGAGTGCGCGTCCTATGCTACAATGGAAATGGCGGTAGCTTCGCCGTCAGATATCTCGTTGCGATGCAAAATATTATGCTTTATCTACTTTCCCGGGGTCGCAGGCAAATTTTTCCAATGTTTCTCAATTATTTTTCTTGCGATGATTTCTGGATAAAATTGCCGTCGACGTTAATTCGTTATCGTCGGACATGTTATCATACTTTTGCATTAGTTGCAGAATAAACGCAAACGATGTTTGACGTACTACCATACGGTTACGAGAACGCGATTGTATTTTTAAACATTTTTTCAACTGGCTGCTACTGGCTAACTGCAAATCTTTCACGGGTTGAAAAAACGGATGCGAGCTTTGGTCAAAACGTTTCAACTTTGTATTTTGTTGCAGGAATTATCTGAATTTTGTCACAGAAGAAATGATAAACCCGTACAGGTATGTTGGTTTAAGTTTGTTTGGTATTTTCCAGTGAGTTATATGCTTATCTGCAAGTACTCTGGGAAGGCAATGATGCAGGTTTAAATCTCTGGGAAGGCAGTAATACAGGTCTCACCCCTCCAAATGGCGTCGTTTGCTGCGGTTCTTGGTCTTAGGAATATTTCAAATTTAATCTATAGCTTCACGAAGCTTTTGCTGACGCAAAATCTGTTCAGATTCTGCTCTGATTGCATTCCCACCTGTTCAGCTGAAAGCTTTTCTAAATTTCATTCTTTCAATGCCACAAACTCCATCGTAGGAAATCGTAACATTTATCAGCTTCGACGTGAAAATATTTTGAAAATCCCCAAAGAAAAGTCACAAAATGCCAGTTTCGAGAAAACAGCCGTTGAACTTTTCAACTTGCATATATGAAATACAGCGTGAAGCAGAATTGCACAGATATGCCCTTTCGGAACTTTTTTCATGCTATATTTTTGCAGAGCATGTTAAGGCTTGAGGAAAATATTCCGCTGTCTGACTCAGTTTACCCATAAATGTGACTTGGGCACTTTTCGTTTGGACTTGTAGCTGAGATTTGCGTTTTGTTGCAGAGATATCAGTGTGTTTTTTAGCATTTTGGTCAAGGTAAGTTTGTTGGTTTGAGTTTCCAGGCCGAACTGCCGCAATCGACACGGACATCGTTCCTAATTGGAAAAGTCCTACCTGCTCAATTAAAGTTTTTAAAACTGTCTGCACCTCAGCAATTGTATCTGTTCATCATAATTTAGATAAAATTTTGATCAGAGCAGTAATTCATCTTTGAACATGGGCTGGTGCCAAGCCTGCGCTACTGCAATCAGACAGATCTTGTCGATTTTGCACTTTGGTTGATTTCGTAATTAAGTCTATTACCAAAGTTTGCAGCGTGGCATTTCAAAAAATTATTAGTCACAAGATTCTTTCATTTAGTTTAAAACCGAAGTAGTGCTCAGTGTTTCGATTTGTTTGGAAAATACTTTGCACCATCTTCATTTTTTAACCGCTCGCAGTCGTGCAACTCGTGGTATTCGTCAACATTTCCTCCCCCAACCCCCCCTCAATCTCGCACTAGGTGTGGTTTGCGTGATGCGCACCCAGATGGAATGCATCATTGCAGCCGTGTCCTGTACTTTCGAACGGTCGCCATTTGCCAGCAAAGTGTTGATAGCCGAAGATCTTGTTCTTCGTTAGCAACAGATAAAGACAAAAAACTTCCGTCATTTTCCAGAAACCTGCCGCGAGCCATCCTCATTTCTATGCCGCTGGTCACAGTGGTATACTTGATGGCCAACATCGCGTACTTCGCCTCCATGTCGCCGACCGAGCTACTCGCCTCCGACGCGGTCGCTGTGGTGAGCGCGCTTTCATCCTTTGCTGCTTGTTGTGAGAGTCGTTCACGTTTCTCCAGCGCCCCTCTTTGTTTACACTGATCAACTATTGTGCCATTGTTTTCCACTTGCTCTAATGTTCGCCAATGGTTGGTTTACTGCATGCGATGGCTTTCATGATGCTTCTGCTTGTTGGCTGAGTCATATGAAACAATAAACCATTACCGGTGTTGCGACAGACCCGGGAACGCACGCGCGACGGCTCGCTGGCGGTCGCCTCGCCCCGGGTGGCGAGGTTGTCTGTCATCGCGATGCCAGACCGCGGGTTCGGACGACATTGCCGCCAGCAGTTGCGCGTGTCCACTTTGCGTGTGTGTGACAGCGCGCTTCCTTGCGTCAAAGGAAACCCGCATCACCGCAAAGGTTGTCACTTCGTCCATTAAATGCCGCCACGATTGCCGTGCGGTGGAACGTTGCGCTGTGCGCGTCACAGTCGACGCAGTAGAGCTTTCTAGAAGTGTAGACGCGTTTTTTAATTTCTCTTTTTTTCAGTTGTTTTGCGCTGTCTGAAGTTGTGGAAAATAAGCAGTTTTTAAATAAAAGCTTAAAAAACGTGTTGAAACTAAAAGAAAGCCAGGTATATTAGCTATTGTGGTGATCTCTCACTTTGTTCGCATCGGTAGCTGCTTTTTAAAAGCATTGTTAAACCCACAGTTATGGACGTCATTCTCACGAATTCACTTTTTCCTTAAAGTTTTAGCAATATCTTTAAGTTGTCGATTTTGTAGCAGTTTTTTGATTTTATTTGACTTGATTACAAAGTGCCTCAATAATAATAACGAGCCCTCGACTTCAGAGCGATCCGAACTTCCGGACGTCGGAATAACTTATAACGGGAACCACCAGCTGGCGCTATTTCATCTGCCAGGTCGTTTGTTAAAATTACCTTTCTAAGCTTCTTATTTGAAAATTGAAAAGAGCACCGACAAGGAAAACAGGGGCGTCTTTAAACTGAGTAAGCCTTAAAGGGTGCTTTAAGTCATATCTCGTGACTTGCAGAAGCAGAGTCCTGCTCTTTTTCACTCGCAGTGCTAGCACGTGTAACGTATCCGGTCAGTGTAAAACAATACTTCAAAGCAGGTTAACGGCTACGTTTGCTTTCTTCATTTAGACTATTTGTCTTCCTCTCCTTTCAATACCGTCAGCGCCGCCATTGGAATCTAAGCAGCAGATGTTGCTGCCTGTATATGACGTCAGCTGTTCTTTGTTCGCAGCGTAAATTAGCCTCGAACGTGCGTTGCGCGGATTTTTTACCAGAGCCCCGCTTTGCTTGACAGACATTGGGCAACCGCCTGCTTGGAGTGATGGCCTGGGTGATTCCTATTTCTGTGGCGATGTCGACGTTCGGCGGAGTGAACGGTTCGCTGCTCGTCTCTTCCAGGTTTGTTCGCGGAAACGTTTTTCAATATCCGCACCGATTTTCGGCGTTGTTCGAAAAATAGACCCTCACATCGAATTTAACAGCGTTGCTAGGTTACCTCGGCTCGTTCTAAACTGGTTGCTGGCATTAGACCAGAGCGGTTGATACCGATCGAAATTTTCTACCGAAGCATCCGATTACAGTGGGGATCGCTTTCCGGACCCTGCGAGAAATGTTAAGTGTGATCCCCGCATTCGTTCGATGCAAAGACAGTCTCCTCTCGCGATCCTGGTATTGTTGGCGAGTTTCAAACGCAGCCATGCGTGCCCGCTCGATTTGATGGCAACGTGGTCACTCGCCCGGCGTAGTAAAACGATTAGCACCACTGTGCTTATTAAAAGACACGTCGTGCTTTTAGACATACTGCAGCCTGCCGACTCGCTGCTGTCGTCGACGGGGAAGGTCGCTGGCTCAGCACACTTCGTCAACGTCAGAGCAGGGATGGTGTGGTCACGTGATTGCGGTGCACTAGGCCGTGACATTCCGGAACTGCTTTGAATCGCAGGACTTTTTCGCTTTCGCATGCAATGGAATTCTTGTTCCTGCAGTTCCGCCACCCTTAATGCTGAATGCTTCGTCTTAGAAGAGTCACTCATACGTTGAGAGGCAGTAGTATATTCTTGTGTATGTCTGACAGAGCTTCAGCCAAATGATGTGCAAGCAAAAGTTTTATGTCTGCAAGTCAACTTTTTGCAGATGATAAATGGTGTTTTTTCTACATTTCCGAAAAACTCGAAGTTAACGAGTTTCATCCAACTTGGTTTTTCAAATGGAAAGAAACGGGAAAGCGTAAACGTAAGAAGGCGAAACAGCTGCGTTTGCAGTTGGCGTAACGCCGACGTATTTCACGCTGTGTGATCGTTGGTCCATGCTTTAGCGAAGGAGTCCGGCCCTGTTATAGCAGCTTGTCAGCGTCAAGCAGTGCTGTCATATCCGGTCGAAAATAGCCCGACCGTACCCCTCGAATTGCACGTGCCAGGCATGGTCTCGTGACCGGAAGTTAATTGAAGGCCTAGTCGAAGATAAGGTACCTGCCGCGGGACTAAGGTAGATCTTACGTTGTATGCACTGTAGATGTGAAAGAAATACTTTTTGGAGGCATGTGAATAAGTTACCGTAGTGAAAGTATTGTTGCTGGAAACTCAAATTGCTATCAATCCTAGACATTAGCTTGTTTCACACCGTTACAAACAACAAAAGGAGGGCCAAACTATGTCGTCTTTACGTTTGAACTGCTTTTTTCGTGGCTTGCTTTTGTGTTGTTTCTATTTTTCCCCCGCAGTTGTTAACCGAAAACAGGTTGTCTATCAGCAGCTTATTCTGTCGATCAAGTGCCTTTCCCACCACTTCACGCGTGCTACGCGGAACAGGATGTGGACACATCTGTTTGTACTGCTCGCCCGTTTGCAGCGCGTCCATTTAAAGCGAAACAGTGGTGATACTCTTGCGCTGCCAGTGTTAGCGATACTTTTCCCCCCCAGCACCAGCCGAGATCAATAAACTGTTTGTTTTTCGGCGTGACGATATGTTGAACACTTTTCATCGCCTGGATCTAAGTATTTTCTTGATTTCTTTGCATTTCGGTAGCTTTTCAGTCAATGGAGCAATTAGTTGCTGGGGTGAATTTCGATAAGCATACGAACCTATCAACGTTGGAAACGCAGTTGGAAAGGTTGGAAAACAGATCGCTCCTGATATCGTGGCACCGATCCTGGTGTTGTTGCAAAGCTTAACGCCAAGCGTTGACCAGCAACCTCCCCAATTTGTTGTCGCGTCGAAGCCAGCTCAGTCGCTACACAGTATCTCTGCCCCGCAGTTCATCCAGTTCTCGTGAATAATTTACATCTTCCTGTGTGTTGTCAAACGGCTGCCGTCACCGTGACGCAGCTTCTTGGCAGTGTGCTTTTTTGTGAAACCCGGCGCTGCCTCGTTTCAAACAGCTGCAGCTGTGTGCGCGTGACTGCGGAAAACGGGCTAGCATCGCGTGACCCAAGGTCATTTATCGGCCACTGATGTATCTGCCATGAAAAATGATTTCTCATCTGTTACTTTGCAGGTGCTTTTTCGTCGGTGCACGGCATGGCCATATGCCCGAGTCTCTGGCCCTGATCAGCCTTAAGAACTTCACGCCGGTTCCAGCTCTGCTTTTCACAGTAAGTGATTTTGCCTCGCGAGTTTTCCGAATGGTAAGGGTTTGTGACGCAATAGAATTGCAAACGCTGCTGGTCCTGGGGATTTTTATTGAAAACAATGGACGTTATATTGGTTCCCAGCTGCGGAAATCACTCTTGGCAAACGCACGGCAACCTGGTTGCTTTTCAATCGTGCCTAATGATTTGGCTGACATTGCTACAGAACAGAACTTCAGTAAAGCCATGCTGTAGATTCCAAGGAAAATACTCGACCTAGTTTTGCAAGTATAATCAGTTAATGGTTTTCGGTTTTGACTGCCTCCGCAAAGTAAACTGTCACGAAAAAGGATAATCCAGTGGTTGTTGCGTTTTGGTGAAAGTAATGTTGATTAAATTTCTGTGTTGTTAAGCAAGTACTTGAATCCGCCAAGCATAACACTAACAGGTATGAGATATCGAGATCTTGCATGGCTATTGCCTTGTATCGTTACGTTGCAGAAGGGGCGCTCACACTTCTTCAGCATGCGAGCTGCTTATAACATGATTTACCTTCTACAAAAATTCAAAACGCATATTTATCAGTAAATGTATTGATAATTCTTTTTAAGTGTATGTTGATGTACCAACGCAATTAACTGTGTACATTTTTTGTCAATACCTGCTGACTTTACTCTGATGACTTGCACTGAATGGTATCAGCCAAGGTATTAATGTCATGCGATCTGCCTGCAGTGCCTTCGCGATCGGCGTGTGGACTTCCCCTGCATTATAGGTTTAAGTTATATTTCATTCACTCTGGCAAACTACGTAAGATATTCAAAAAAAGGTGTGTCGTGTCAAGTAGAATTTCGGTGCAACGCACTTTAGAGTCTAAGAAACTTTTTTCAAACATGAAAAACTATTATCTTGCTCAGCACAGCTCTCGATGATAGGTTTCCCACCTGTCGGGCATGGAGTTTATCTTCATGTCTGCTGCCTCGCCTATGTCTGGAGCAGATAAGGCATCCAACCGATTGGTGTTTTGTTGCAGCAATCTTACTGACACGGCGTCTTGAAGTGTTTTCTTAATGTAACTGGAGCTTTGTCGTTAGCAGACGTGGCGTCTTTAGTGTGCTTTGGTTACCGCTTATGTTTCTCGAGGCCTTGCAATGCCTTGTGAAACGAGTTGCGTTATGAACAGCACAAGGTAATGCGCCGCTGCTGGAATTGAGCGCTGAACGAGGCTTTCGCAGCAGACAACGGGACCAGTAAAAATGCGGAAAAGCTGCGTCAAGTCTGTGGCGTTGGAAAGCGCAGATAAAGCGGTTTAACCTTTGTCATATTGCATGGCATTTAAATTGCGTGCTATTGTTTCGAAGGTGTACGTTGAAGAATGCCTTGCACCTCTTTGCTATAGCGGAACTTTCCGCTACAGCAAAAAGGTTGAAAAACACTGCCTTGTGGTCATGCATCCGCCTGTCTAGGTTGTTTTTAACGCGGCTGCGATCTTGTGGAGGATCCTGTGTGTTTATGTTTGCAGTTCCGTTAAGTGCTTTGTTTGTTTACAGTAGAGTTGAGAGCGGGAGCGTTTAGCAGCAGTTGCACAACTCATATGTAGAAGTAAAAGTTTCCCCGTTGTCTCCCATCATTGTGACCAGCTCCACGATAACGCGACGGTAATGCGTCGTGTAAGATTCAGTTCGTATATTTAGGATAAATGCATCCTCCCGCCTTCAACTCCTCGTTTGAATCTCAGCGCGGGGGGATTCGTTGAAGGGGTGGGAAGTTGTTGACTGATCAAAGCTTTAACCGACTTTCCACCAGACGCTTCACCACAAGGCCCTCGATATAACATTCATGTCCACATCCCTTGGTTTCGCTTTCTTAACGACGCGCTCCATGACCTGCCGACCAGTTGCCGCCGTTCACATGAAACGAACGCATTTTAATGGCCTGCGACTTGGGCTTCACAGCGGGGAAGTCGAATTACGTTTTGAGCCTTCATTGTTGTGGTGATATATCTAGGGAATTCGATAACCAGCCGACGTTCCCAAGAGAAACGCGACCAGGCCGTTACCAGCAGTGACTGATGTGAGATCTAATAAAATAAATTTAGTTTAATTAATTTATTTGTTTGTGAACAGACACGAAGTCCATAGTATGAACACACACACTCTGCAGAACGCAGGTTGATAAAAACAGACAATACAGAACGTAGTACAAGACATTGAAGCCGGCGAA
>JGI24158J21664_10008135_pt1 | contig 13948 bp, 13 predicted proteins | sample Ectturendosymbi3_FD_21664 | JGI IMG/M metagenome (IMG submission 21664) | reverse complement strand
CCTTATAATAAATACTACGGCCAAAGCAAACGATACAACTGACATCTTGCAAACGTTTCGATAACAACTGTTATCATCTTCAGTGCATAGCAATCACCACTCTTATCTATGGGTTTTTGCCTAACGTTCCATATGTGGCTGGAACTGATGGCAAACTCGGCCTGACCTGTATATCGCACCGAAACAAGTGAAAACGGAAAGAATAGTGTCGTCCAAAATCAGTTTTCTCTCCATGGCTTAGAAAACGGGTTTCCTGAAATTATGATTTTCCTTGAAGTGCCTGGAAGCATTCCTCCCCCGCTGAACCAACAGGTCGCCGGTCCGTCGAGCCAACCATTGGCGTGCGCTTATCCTGGTCAACATACGATGCAGCACTTGACCAACTCGTTCGGAGGTATGGGTACGGGGGACGCGCACCGGCCAATCAACCTGATGCAGGTGAGATGCAGAGATGTCTTCACGGCCTCTGGGCAACTGGTGACCACGTTACGACGCTGGAAAAAAAGTGTTTTCATTTAGCAGTAAGGTATCGTAAAATCGTGAAATGACTTCTTTCATCAGGCTTTTCAAAATGAAAAACACCTTGAATCAAATCAATTTTCTTCGCGTTCAAATTGTGAAGGAAATGAAACTCTCGTTTTTCTCCACAGTTTCAGGAGGTATGGTAGACAAAAGAAGTGCACGCAAATACGCCCTGATTATTTTCTTTTGCCCATTGCAGACAGTTTCCAGCATGCAAAGCTAACTTGTAAAAATTCTGTTAGCGAGTCTCCTTTTCAGAATTTTGTTGTCAAATTAAAATCCGTTGTCCAATCTATGCTACTCGTGATAACCATGCACGCGAGCATACGCCGTATGCTTACTAAGCTTAGGAGCGCATGTCTTCCTATTATTCCCAAATGTGTTTGAGCGCGACCCAAAATCTGCGTTTGGTGAATACCTCCCGACCCAAGCCTCAAACAGCGTATGATAAAAATAGTGATTGTATGGATGATAATTGGCAGTAAGTTGCTAAGTTCATTTTCAATGTCAGCAATCAACTCTTTTCTCAAGTACCTACAGCAGGGGTTACCAACACGGTGCCCGCGGGCACCAGGTCGCCCGCAAGGACCACGTTGGTCGCCCGCGGGCCTGTTTTGAAAATATCATTAATATGATGAGTATCGTCACATAGATTAACATCATCAATGATGACATAGTAGGTAAATTGAACAAAACTTTTATTTCAGAAGTGTGTATCAAAGTGGTAGTCCTTAACGTTAATCGGTGCCCAAGAAGTAGCTCTCAGTTACGTAAAGGTTAGTGACCCATGACCTACAGCATGCTATCGACAAGGAGACAAGGAGTGGTAACGTTGAAAATGTACGACCCAGGCTTAGATCGCCTCGGCGCGACCCATTTGTTGGCCCTTCGAGACCCTTGTTGGGTCACGACCCATACTTTGGGAACCGCTGTATTATACCAACCATTAGTACAAAAGCTTCACGTAAACCAAGCAGGCATCAACTTTCTTGAAGTTACACAAGTACGTTTCGTCGCGGCAGAAAGTAATCTTCCTCAAAGAACTCGACTTCCGCAGTACTTGCACGTCACAACTTGTGTTGATGCGTCGTTTGTTATTGACAGGAAACACGGATCCTGCCGTCGCAGAAACCCGTCGAAAAACCTATGTCGTTCCAAACCAAAGCAGAACGAGGCATGCTTATTCCTCCGAACAGGAAAAACTGCAACCCCGAGTGAGTGTTGTGCGCCGTGACCTCTTGCTGTCATCACACGTCTGTGTGTTTTCTCATACGCATTTGTTCGCTTCGCGTTGCTGGTTGACCCATCGCAGCAACAAAGCACTGTGGTGGCAGCGATTGCGATGAAACGCCGTCGGCGTGTGTCGCGCAGGGTTGCCAGATTTTTTTTTCAAAAAAAGCCAAACCTTCAGTTAAAAAAGGCCAAAAACGGCCAGCAAAATTGCTAAAAAAATCCAAACAGTCAACTGAAGACGGCCAAAAAAAGCCAAACTCTTCATTGGACGAGGGCAAATTTATTACGTAATTTGCCTCCTAACAACTGAAATTCACTGAAAAACACAAATTGAGCACTCACAGTGCCTTCACAAAGAGCAATTAAGTCGAAACATTTTTCTTGCGTGACGTTTTCCTTTGCACCCATCCCTTACTGAGAACGAGGCTGAAGAGGTTGCAAGTACCATTTCTCACTTCTGTGTGACCCAACCAGGATTTGAACCCGTCTTTCCAGCATCACTGGCGCACGTTCTATCCCCAGGCGTGCTTTTTTCGCGGAGACATTTTGGCCATTTGTCTCACAGTTGTATCAAAACTTACCAAAACAGTTTTCATTAGCCTATATTTTCAGACATTCTGGTCAAAATGACTTAATTTTTTTCTGCTCATTCCAAAAACATTTTGGTCTATGACCGAAAACAACAGTCCCAGGCCACTTATGACAGTAAAAGGCCAAAATCGTTTTCTTTTTCAAAAACACACCTAAACAAAAGTACCTGAAAAATAGACAGTTGTGAACTTGAATTGGGTACTTTTAAAGCAGAACTTGCAGTTTTATCATGTCACACTATATTTACAGTAAAAAAAGTTTAATTTACACTGACTTTGACTAACAAGACTCAGGCTTTCATGAGAATAGCCACTTCAGAAGTAAAACACAGATGGATACCATAATGCAAATATGACATAATTCTAGATAACACTTAAATGCACATGCAGCAAAACACGATTCACAGCAAGGTAGAAGCTGCTTCTGTGAAGCTACAAAATCTCACAGTTGAAAATCACGGTCATGGCATTGGCATGCTACTGTATCATTTAAAACTAATGAAAACTTTATTCCCAGAGGTTGATCTGGCTATGGGAAGCAGCTCTTAGCACAGTGCATTGTCGTAACGTAAAAAATACTGCTTACACTGACCAGCAATACAGACCCTTAGCAATATTAGCGAACATACGAAACACTATGAATGAGTATTGTTACAAGCCATATCAACCATAAAGAGGAAAATGCACAGTGTAGCCTACAATGGTTTTAGAGTTTACATAACGAAAGGAAAGATGGTAAGTTTGCAATTCAGTGTCTTAGTCAGAACATGTAACTATCTATGACATATAATCATGCATGCTTTTAAAAAAGGAACCAAATAATCTGTTTTTCTGTTACACAAAAACAGGTGGAGCAGATGGGCTACCAATATATGCACTTCCGACAACCTTGTCTGTATCAGCTAAATCATTTTCTTTAGATTTTGTAAGTCAACAAGAAAGTGTGTCAGGCAAACTATGGAAAAAGAACAAAAATTCTGCAAAGCAATTGGTTGACAGCAATGAATAGTAATACACCTTAAAATGGAATACAAAATGAATTCACAAACAATGCTGATATCGCACACCTTTACAAACAACGTCAGACTAAACCTCCATAGTTCCTGTCATCATATGCCTGATCCATATTTCTTTATCCTTTTCAGCATTTCACAAGGGAAGATGCCTACAAAAAACTACTTAAGTCGACCATTACTGCACTCCCTTCATCTGACTCTGAACCGTAAACCTGTGATGATAAAAACCGTTGTACCATTGCATCAGAAACAGTGAAATCTTTGCAGCATTTTCCAGAAAAAATTAATTCTGAACGAATTCTAATGATTGATTCAACAGCCCTGAGTTGAAGTATGTTTCTGACTTTTGTTTTAACGGAATTTATTAATGAAAATATACGCTCAACAACTGCATTACTCACAGGAGTGATTAAGCATGTCAATGCGAAGTTGGCCAGATCCTTGAAATTTCCGTGTTGCTTAACTCAAATCCAAAACATTTCTGTGTCAGCTGGTTATCCTTGTCACTTAAAAGGCTCTTCATCCCTCCAGTCAACAAAAGGCAGTTTCGATATTGATTTTCAACAGTACCGTGTTCTTGCAGCAGATGCAAGAAAGGCAGGTCACTAAACGAAAAGCGGGATGCTTGATTTAGCACAAAATTAGGTGAATGACTTAAGAGTTTTTTTTATATGTTTCCTGAGCTTGAAGCCTTTTTGCTACTTGTTTGAGAGCTTCATCAAGCATTTGCAAGCACCCGTTCTTCACAAAAGCCACATCTTCAGCAGCATCAGCAGAATTTCCCTTGTGCTGCAAATATTTTGCACATTCCGTTAAAAACTTGGCCACATAATCAGCATGTAACTTCCTTTTTCCGTTGAAATCATACAGCCGACTATGAAGACTTTGATGATGTAAAAACAACTCTTTGTGCAAATCCACTGGATCTGCTATTGTCTGCTGAAAAAATGAGTTAACCCTCTCAAATTCTTGTACAACTGGTGTTGCAAACTCAAAAAACAGATAGTTCTCTGGTCGTGAAGCATTTATTTTATAAGTCGGGCTTTGTATCTTGCATCAGGACGGGTTTCATTTGCTTCTGCAGAAACAAAGTAAGCTTTTAGCTCATGCCAGCTCATTAACATATTAAACAAAATCTTTCCCCTGGCAAGCCATCTTGTAGCAGATGGTTTTTCAAATGGCAGTGGTGTCATTGGAGAACAATTATCATTGCATGCTGTATTGACGACATCATGTATTTTTTTAATTCATCTCTTCGTGTTTCACTGTGGCGAAACCAATAAGGTGTTTCTGATAGCAGGTAACTGACATTAGATGGAAGCTTTCCAAATGAACTGTGAATGCATAATGCAAGTGAGTGGCAAATGCATCTTAACTGGATGCAGTCTGGTGACGCATCCTTAATCCTGCTCCACACTGAATTGTTACAGCCAATCATGTTTGATGCTCCGTCTGAAGCAAAGCCGATGCAATTGCCGAGTGTCTGACCGTTGATTCAACTTGACTCTTTATCAGGTCAAAGATTGCAGCAGCTGTGGCTTTGTTCCACAGGTACTAGCCCCAAGAAGCCTACGGCAATGTTTTGCTCTCCACTGAAATATCTCACAAGGATGCACAAATGTTTTTGAATTGATATGTCAGTAGATTCATCAACTGCATTATTAATGCATATTTTTTACTATGAAGATCTTTTTTTCAATTTCTCATTCAGGCAAGGTGCCAATACATTTTGTATTAGTCCAGAACATTTAGTTCTATGATATCTTATCTCCTGCAATATGCCATTGCTCCCCTTCGCATTTCTAACGATTATGTCTTGCAAATGGTCGATTGCATTGATAGAAGTGTGACAAGCAACGGACAGTGCTAGTTCCAGCTCAACTTTCTTTTTGCCATTTCTGCATTGTGTGAAGATGGAAGTTTATCTTGATGCTTTGCCGTCTTTTCATGGTAACTGATGTTACTTTTTTCGGAGCAATGGTAGCTCGCCACAACTTGCAAAAAGCATTACCTGTGCCCTCATCTCGTTTAAGCCATGGAAACTCCTTTTCCGATTCAGGGAGATATTTCCTGCTGCTATCATAAGCAGGTTTCCACTTTCGTTTCAACGTCGAACAGCTCGGTCAAACATCGAAAAGCTAACAATCACAATCGCACACACTCACACTGCTTCCCTCACCCTGCGCAAGTCGGCTCACACAGCCACACAACGTAAGTTTACGCAACCACATGACAAGGCCCGCAATTAAAAAAAAGTGTTGCCGTTGAAATTTTGTTTTAAAATATGAAATTATTTTCAAAAACGGCCAACGCAACAAATTGTGGCCAAACGACCACTAAAAACGGCCAAAAAAAGCCAAACCGCTAAACCAAAGATCTTGCGGCCAAATTTCGAAAATTTGGCCGCAAAACGGCCAATCTGGCAACCCTGGTGTCGCGCTAGAAAGCAGAACAACGCAATTTGAAACAGAGTTCTCGAACTCATGGAAAAAGGGGCCACTTTGAACCGTAAGCAGCGGTTCACTTTGCCAAAAGTCATGAAGAAAGGATGTACTAGGTCTCCGTACATTCTGAACTCATTACCTGACAAAGCAATATTTTCATAAAAGGTGCAGCTGAGAGCCACAGATATTGCGCTCGTCGCGCGTTTGGGATCCCTGTTTGAAAGAAAACAAGTTGTTGAAATTGTAAGGGTGTGTAAACTGTTTGTGCATACCAGTGTGATCAGGGCTGTTTTTAATTGTGCTTGAGGTGTTCACTGTTTATTTGAGGTTTCGTGAGCATCGGGCGGGAACTATTTAACGCTAACAACATCCGTTACTCGTACCTGCTTTATCGTATCCACCGGTGCAGACGAAGTGGAAAGTACTAAGAATGAACCGGTGTTCGGGATCGTAGATTGCAGTCTTCAGCAGAACATGCCAAGAAACGCACCCACTGCAGGCGTCGCACCTGCTTCTCTGCCGCACTGAGGTCGTGTTCATCATACAGAATATTCTTTGCATTTTCTTTTTCAAATGCAAATGTTGGCTTGGCAACGGTTACACTGCTGCTGCATGTAACTGTCAGGTTTGGTAACACCGCCGCTGACTGTTCGGTGCTTGCCACGCAGGGTTTTGCGCTGCACGCTCAAAGCGATACCCCACACTCAGAACCTTCTCGGAAAAGTCAAGCTTCCATTCGGCCTGGTCGTGCATCCGTTCAAAGACCTGAGCTCATTGCCGGTGATATCGGCAGGTAAGTAAGAAACGTCAAAAAGCTCGCGATCGTTTGACTTGAACGCAAAGCATGTAGTTGTTATGCAAAAGTGGGATTATAAGTTGACAAAGATCTTGTGCTTTGAGAAGCGGTAAGATTTTGTATGGCTGTGAAGTTGGTTGCTTGCCGCGAGCAAGTATATTTTTGAAACTTCTTGACAACCTGTGAAGTCCGGCTGAATGGTCGCTCAGGTAAAGTAAACTTTGTGAAAACATCTAAAAAAAGGAAGGTTTCGCCTTCACGCTTCCATCTCATTCCATTCCTACCGAAATTAAGTCTCCCAAGTTCTGTCTTGTGTCGTTTTCGCGCACTTTTTCCGAAAGTAAGTTTCTTTGAGTTGTGTCTTCCTTATTGGGCCAGTCGCAAATCTTACGTTCATCATAGTAGGTAATCCACAGTGAAGTGATTCGTTTGAACGGCTTTGTTTATATGACCTGAACCAGAAGTGAACAGGTTTGTTTATATGGGCTGGCCCCGACGTGAACGCGCTAGATCGACTCCGAGCCAGTTCATTCGTATTTTGAAAATTATTGGGGTGTTTTCAACTAGCGCGTGGGTTTGGGCGCGTCAACATAGATAAAGAAATATAACACCTTCCAATGCTGTATCATGACACTCTAGTTTCTGACTTAAGCTGCTGAAGCGACAAGATACAGGGATTTCATTTGTTCCTTTTTATCCAAAACCGCCACGAAGGTTTCTACCGACCCTCATTCAGTCGCCAAGGTGAAAATCGTGCCAAGCAAATACCGCGTGCAGTCTCACTTGCTCTCGCATTAACCTGGTTCCCGCTCACACGAGTGGCTCTAGCATATATTTTACCCTGCGCCTCAGCCTTGTCGCAGTCCTGTGAACTTTGCACTATGGTCCAACATGTCTCGATCGGGGTCGCGAGGTCGAAGCCAGGCTGTCCTTTAATGCTTTCGTTTTCGAAATGCAAACGATTCGGCAACCGCCGCTTCTAGTTCGAACTCGCAAGTTGTGGACATCGTGCTGGTCATAGAATGTGGTAATCCGCGCTGCAAGAACACGCACGCGATGTGCTTGGCATTCTGATAAAATCTGCTTAATTATAACACTTCCGCCCTTTCCTAGTGCAGCAGTGAAGAAAAATGGTTGATTTTGTCTGTGTCTGATGTGTGTTATGCTTTTGCACCGGTAGCTTTCCAAACGTTACCGACTCTTGAAAGCGTTCGCTGCTTAAAACTCCATGACGTTGGACTTGCGCCGCTTTGTTTACTTTCAACTTGCGATGACGCTCGAGTCCGTTCAGGTACGATCGTTCGGTGCAAGCGGTGCCGCACCTACGTCAATCCGTTCGTTACGTTCCTGGACGAAAGAAGATGGCGATGCAACATGTGCTTCAGCGTCAACGAGACGCCCGAGGAGTTCCTTCATCACCCGGTTTCGAAATCGTACGGAGAACCTCACACCAGGCCTGAGTGCACCAACGCTACAATCGAATTTATCGGTAGGTCCGGGGATACGAAGTGAATTAGAGGGGGCTTTCTGCAAACTGTATGCAGGGAACGCCGACCTTTTTGAAACCGAGAGCAACTTCGTGGATACCGATTGATGCCAAGAGCTACCAGTTTGATGTACACTTCTGAAATAAAAAAGTTGCCCAATTTCTTTTTGACTATGTTATCATTAATAAAGTTAATGATATTCATCTATGTCAGTGATATTCAACGTGGGCGAAATCGCCCCCCCCCAGGGGGCGATGTCAGTTTCCAGGGGGGCGATTTCTGCAAGATAGAATATACAAAATTTCTGAATTGATTCCATAAATAAAAACTAGATATTGCCACTTCGGAACCAATTTAGTTGATGCACTTTCGACTCCCATGTTTCGTAAAAAAGGTTATAAAACACACGATATAGGACTGATGATGTAATAATCAAACTAGCATTGTCCTGTGTAACGCATTACTGCACTAACTATCCAAGGCCATGGACAGTGTTATTGGTTTGGAGCCAAGCGCTGCGGTTCTGACAAATTTTCAGGTATATTGTTAAGCCTGATGTTTAAAATAAGGTAAAATAGTGGAGAAACTGTTGCAATAAGTAGTTTGGTACTTTGTTGACGTAGTCGTTGCAGAGGCAGCGTCAAAAAACGACATCAAGCAGTAACATTTGCAAGTCTTTAGGCATGTCAAAACGCGCGGATTTTTTGACTTTTCTCGTATGCAATATTATGCATTATTTCGTTTCATTATACTTAAGTTGACTGAAAGCAACCGACACTGATAGAGCTATCGGAAAATACGTGATCAGCCGAACACCGTTTCTTAAAGACGAAGAACATCAGTTTCTGATGATTAGGGCTTAGGGTTTGGTGTTTAGATAAGTGTGTCGGGTTAGGATATTTATTAGGATGAGAAAATGAAAAATAGTTGATATCTAAGACTAAGTCCAATATTTTTCAGTAGTTATAGTTATTCCCGTTCTGTACCTTGCTGTGGGTGTCCGGCATCTAACCAAAAAGTTTTAATGTACACAACAAACATCAAAAAAGTAATTGCCAAACTTTATTCCATTGCTCTCAGAAAGAAAATAGCTGAAAAACAATAATAGGTCAGAAATTTCGCAGAGGTCAGAAATTTCGCTTGACACCGGTTCCAGCTCCAGGTATCCAAAATTTTTCGCTCCGGCTCCAGAACGATTTGGTCCAATAAACACTAAAAGGCATTGCGTTATTTGTACAAGTTGCTTGCTCCACAAACTATGTCTGTTGAACAGGAACTCATATTTCGGGCTCCGGCTCCACCATTCAATTTTTTGGCTCCGGCTCCACAGCCCTGCTTGAAACCGACTGCTTTTGGAAATGAATAACATTGTTTCTACAAATGCCTTTGCATTCGTTTTGTTTGTTCGTTTTTTGTGCCAACTAAACTGTCCCTATATTTCATTAGCTTTGAAATATTTTCATATTAAAATAATTTATTTGCCAACACTAAAATAATAAATGGGGGCGATTTTGAAGCAAAGTTCCTGTAGGGGGGCGATTGAACAAAAAAGGTTGAAGACCACTGATCTAAGTGAAGACAATGATCATGTTAACGCTATTTTCAGAACAGGCCCACGTGGTCCGTGCGGGCGACATGGTGCCCGCTTTTTTTTCTGCCTGTAATATATATTGAGCAAGTAACGATATAGCCGAACCCAGCAATAGGATGTTCCGTTGTTGCCTAACTGACAGTTTAACAAAGACGTGATTTATTTGTTTCAACAAAGAAAAAGCTTTGTGTTGAGAATGTTTCCCTATGTGCTCTTCACCGACTACGGCAGGGATCTAAAATATGTGGGCCGCATGTAGCCCGCGGGGGCGTTTTGTGCGGCCCGCAATGCTTTTTAGGAAATTCCAAATAATTAACATTTACGTTAATTTATTCTGTTTTTCTATTCACCAGTGCTTAGTGTTCGGCCAGTGAGTGAACAAGTTTCTTTAAACTAGGGGTTTCCATCTGGGGTATATGTACCCCTAGGGGACATTTGCCCATCTGAAAGGATACATTAGAGGTTAGCAACAGAAGGAAAAAATATATTTGCATATTATTCATTCTAAATCAAAACGTTGCAAAAAACTGAGCGCGGAACTCCCAAAAGGGGGCNCTCGTTCGCCTCCCCCAACAACTACCCCTGTCTTAAACCATAGGTTTTCAATACCGGCTTAGTGCGAATGTAATCATTGTAATTGTCACAATGTCTCCATGTAAACTTCTTGTTCTTGTCCGAAGAAACATTTGCTAGTTGGTTTTTTATTTTGTTGCTCGTGTCCAGCATGCTTTTGTTTTGCCTTCGCAGCCCCGCAGGAGTACATGCTGCGACCTCCGCAGCCAGCCGTCTACCTCTTCCTGTTGGATGTCTCCCATTCCGCAATTGAATCCGGTTACCTTCAAGTGGTTTGTGATGTAAGAAACGTAGTTTGTTGTGCGTCATGTGATTGTTATGGTTTGCAGGCACGACGTTGGCGTGAAGGACTAGCGGCCACGCTACACATACTGGTTTTTCACTGATCAACCCTGTCTCGGTACATACAACCTGACTCCATTAATACTCGCTTAATACAATTTTTGTAATTATGTAACTGGTTTTGAAGCTGCTCTGCAATAAAGATGCAACTAACGACGTTCCACACACACAGCCTGAAAGCAGCTCGGGTTAAACTGAATTTTTTTCGTCGCTTGACATAAGAGTCAATGTCGGAAATGTTGACGCGAGGACTGAGGATGCGTAATTTCACGTGAAATCGATTTCCTATTAAAAATTTGGTGATCGATTAATTGCTTACCCCCATCGTGGAGAGCGCACACTTGAATATAGATATGTGCAAGTTGAATCATCGCAAAGAGATGAAAGCAGAGCGCAGTCGGCTGATTCCTCGAAATACAGAAAACCTAGTGTTTTCAACTGATGTTGACGCGAGTTGCACCATTTTCGCCAATGACATAGCGTATGGAGCATGCTGGCTCGCCTGTCACCAGGAGCGCGACCCACTCGAACTTGTTCCCGGTGCTTTGTCTTGGCAGGTGCTTCTGGAAAATCTCGATCGGATGCCGGGCGACTCGAGGACACGAATAGGGTTTCTGACGTACAACGGCACCCTGCACTTCTACCGATTGAGCGAGGGTCTCGCCCAGCCGCAGATGATGATTATATCTGATATCGACGGTAAGCATTAGTTTATCTCTCACCTGCCTGTTCGCGACTGACGGGCACACGTTGTGCAGCACCGGCGAGGTTGACAGGAGAAAGCGAAAAACCTCAGCGACAGTGGTGACTCTACCGCGCGTTGTCCATGCCATTGGTTGACGGTGTTATTCGTAGAAATCGCTGTGNGNGACGTAGGCGACTTTTCTGTGGTTAGATTAGNAGGCAAGAAGGCTAGCCTGCTTTCGCGTGAAATCTGCTTTGGTGTAGGTCGCCGAAAAGGGCCCGTAAAGGTGACTGTTGATGAAATAAGACCTGCTGCGCTTTCACGTTTCAAAGCGCCTTTGCCTCGAAGTCCAAAACAACGCAGTGATAATTTGTACTTTGCTCTGTTGCGTCATGGCATGACCTCATCCTGTCACGACGTGCTGCCGGCTTTGGCTGCGAAGGGTGTTTAGCTTAGCTAAGCGTTTGACGCGTCCAACGTGTCAACATAATGTGTCTTTTTCGGCGCACGCAGGCTACAAAACAGTAAGCAGTTTAGGGTTGTCTAAATGTTGCAAAGCTTTTCCTTTATTTTCTTGTCGTGATTTTTGTCACACGTAACTGCTCTGCAGAAAGAAAAAAACTTGGGAACAAAGAAATCCGCATCTTGAACGGTTTAGTAAACAAGCTTGAAATTTGCCCAGGTCTCGTTGCGAGTGTATCTGAGACTCTGGTGACTCCACCTGCTGCATGACGAGTAGGAATAACCAACGTATGGTTATTTCATAAATACAGTGCTGTTGTTGCGGTCGGAAAGCCCGAGCGGCATGTGCGCGAAGCTTCACACTGTGGCAGCAGTAACAATAATGTAGATCATGCGCCGCAATCACTCTAATGTTGCTTGTTCGCGCCACATATATATGGGTGTTATTCTTCGCGCATATCTCGTTCGTGGTGAATCGCACATTCAACGCAACGCCAAGAAAGAGTTTGAAACACTGTCACGTAAGAACTTAGTCGAGTAAATGGTGTAGTGATCTAGCTCGACGTTTTGCAGTGGAGCTGTTGCGTTTTTTCCTTAGCGTATAACAGTGTGGGCAAACATTTTCTACGAAGAGCCACACTGAAAACTTTATTGCTGTCGGGGGCGCATATATTACTACATTTGTCTACTTCAGTTACAATTACTGCATTTTACTACGAAACAATTACTACTCAACAACACTAGATTTGTCTACTTCAGTTACAATTCACGTTTCAAAGTATGAATTAACAATAATGTTATTATAACCGTGTATTGTTTTATTTAACATTGACTCTGTAGTACGCATTGAGAAATCTAATGTAATCGACAAATTAGTTTTCAAACTATGTACGTGTGGCTGCCCTGTGGGGTGCACAAAATGCCCTCCCGGGCCGTAGTTTGCCACCCCTTGACGTATAGAATGCACTCTGGAGGAATCGTGGTCAAATCGAATCTGTATTTGGTGGAAACAATGCCGTGGGCACTGTCCCGCATCTGAATAATCTTGTAATGCTAAAAGCGCGGCAGGTCTTCTCCAACAGCCCTTTATCCGTTATTACGATTCAGCGCTTTATCGACAGTTACACTTCCTCCTGTTCCGCGTAAAACTTTCGCTTCGGTCTTGTGATTCGTACGGGACAGAGCTATGATTCAGGGCCGAAAAACATTTCGAGGTTGTAGCGTTCGGCGCAGTTAGATTGCTGATTTCGGAAGCTAGACATCGTACCAATTCCATGACCGCAGCACCGCGCCTAAACCGTTCCATTGCACCCACCCATTTACGCCTAGGCGAGACCGTACAGGCCACAGGTACCGTGTTCCAAGTCTTCAGTATGACTCGAGTGGGAATCGAAGCCTGTGACAGACCTCAAAATAAATCATACCAGTTCATATCAAGACTTGTGATTACCGCTATCGTGGGCGTCTTTGGTTCACCACTAGTGAGTGAATGGGTCTGGTCCAGGGTCACCAACGTGGTGCCCGCGGGCACCAGGTCGCCCGCAAGGACCAAGTAGGTCGCCCGCGGGCCTGTTCTAAAAATAACATTAGATGATCAATGTCTTTACATTTACGAATATCAATACTAAAATAATTGAAGGTAAACTGAGCAAAAATTGTAATTCAAAAATGTGTATCAAACTAGTAGCCCTTCGCATTAATCGGTACGCAAGAAGTAGCCCTGCGAATAAACAGAACAAACGATCTGTTTATTCGCTGCAGACGCTTTCCTTCCCACGCCGGAGAGCTTGCTGGTGAACCTCCGCGAAAGCAAAAGTTTGGTTCAGGACCTCTTGCATCAGCTTCCCAAGATCCATACTCTGGATGTTGAAGGGGAGGTGGACACGTATTCAGCGCTTGGCGCCGCTCTTGAAGTTGCCAAAAAACTCATGGTAATTTTTGTAAACCCTCCTTGGAAGATCGATCTTAAATTAACTAAAATGATTTGGGATAGCGGAATTTTGTTTTTGATCGTATTGACATTGAATAAAGCTGAACGTGATTTCTCGTGAATAAAATTCTTCGAGATTGGGTACGCTTCCAATTTGCCAGCTTCGTCTCGACCTTTCGCTATAAGCATGGACGATAGACATGCTGTCGTCGGTCGCGGCGCACTGCATTTATTGATGAAGTTTGAAATTGTTTTTATTCTGTGACGCAAGGACTGC
>JGI24158J21664_10008134_pt1 | contig 13948 bp, 15 predicted proteins | sample Ectturendosymbi3_FD_21664 | JGI IMG/M metagenome (IMG submission 21664) | reverse complement strand
TTTATGAGAAAACCGTTGTTGTTTAAGCGCGTTCGATATTCGAAAAAACTTGCCGAAAGGTTTACGGTTAGCTTAAAAGTCGTTTGAAATAATTCGTCTGATTTGTTTGTATCATGATTTTAACATAATCTGTTTTTTTGAGTATTTTTTGAGCTTATCTGCCCGTTTTTGTGTTGGCGGTTTTTTCGTCCAATCGCGAAAGTGACGGCTGGGCGGAGTGACGGCTAGCTTTACTTTGTTTTTTTTGTTATGAATTAAGATTCTGTGGTTCAACCACTGGTTGAGAATTTGTTCACTGTTTTACAGGCGCATTGATTGTGATAGGTATGAATGTAAAATTTTGAATGTTAAATTAGTAGTCAAATATTGCAATGAATACTATGATTAGGGTGAAAAAAACTGTAAGCCCTTGAATGTATGATGTGTATGTTTCATTTGTGCATTTAAGTGAAACTAAAAGAAAACATGAAATGTTTTTTAGAAAAGATCTAACTAACTTTTTATGTTACTTCGTACATTTGATTTGCTGCTAGCTTACTTGTAAATTGTCAGTATGTTTAAAAATGGACTTGAACTTGTTAAAAATTTGATGCAAATAATGCATATTACCTTAATTTTAATGTGCAAGTGCCGCTAGCATACGTTTCAAGTTTGTTTTTGAATTTTTTTAACATTTTGTATGTCTGGGTTTTTTTTATATTGTTTTTTTTTTCAAGGTAAATTCTGGGATTTTTCTTCATAAAAGACTGGCAACACTGCTTGGAGATGGCGCCCCATGCAAAGAAATGGTCACTGATGGATGGTGCCCATAAGTAACAAGTCACTGTGATAGTCACCACAAGTGAATTATCGTAATTCACTTATCCCTATATAATCTAGTGCAACCTAGCATCGGTAGAGTGATCTCGCTAGGTGAGCTCTGTTGCTGCTGGTTGCTTTGCTAGTTTAATGCCCCAAATTACCGTCTTTCCCTTGTGCTTGTCTCAGTAGTTCAAGGTGATGCAGATGTGAGATGCCTGTAACACCCCAGTGATTAACCACCCAGGGCATTGTGCTTCCTTGCCCCTCCTCAGTAAACCCCTGGCACGTAGTGGAGGAAAAATGCAGTATTTGTCAAGGTCACTCATGAAGAAAAAACAACACACCCATGGCCCAATGAATAAGAGGTAATGGTATCAAGACTGTAGTTGCATGGCATTTGTTATAAACCGCAAAGAAGCTGGGGAACAAATTGTCTGTGGTGAAGCACTGGTTACAACAGAAGCAGAAGGCCTGCTTAATATTTATGAAGGTTCAGTTTAGGTTGTGGATTATGAGCAGGTCTGCATGACTGGGTCTGTTATCATGAAGGTAGTCTGTTATTGTTATGAACTGGATGAATCTGACCAGTTTCAAACAGGTCTGTTTTGGAAGGGGAATTGACAATATAATATCCACAAATGGTATCATTGCTTTTTGCAATGAGGACACCATATGTTAATAGAAAACCACTTCAAATCAATACTTTACATTCATTGCAATCGTATTTGAATAGTATCTGCTGAGTTCTTTAGAAATAGGCCTAGAAATTATAATGCTTATGATTTTTGCGTGTGAATTGCACTACATTGCATGTCTTACTAGTCGTAAGCCCAAAATCAAATGATGAAATTATGTATAGGAAATTACACAAGATCAATTGTTGGAATGAAATACAATACATTCATCCACCCAATATATTTGTGCTGAGTTGAAAGTTGGTTATTCATACAGCAAGTGAGATAAAGAAATACAAATACAGAAAGAACATTTCAAATTGTTCAAAGGGAGAGCTAGTTAAATTTGATTTGCCACTAAAAGAGATATCATTGATTTCGGCTAAATATATTTTGACAAAAGAGAGGATGAGTAAAAATTCATAAAAATCATCTAATGTCATCTGTGGAAACTCACATGGCACTTTCACAGGATCTTGCTTGAAACTGGTGTTTTTTTATCATTTATGGAGTATGTCACACCTTCAACTAGCCTACTCTAGGCTTGTCTTCCAGTAAAATTCAATTTTTTCCTCTGATGACATTGCACTCTGATTATTATGTCTTGTGCAAGTTCATTGTTTGTGGTGGCGACATGAACAATTATATTTTTTTATTGGTCAAAACTGAAAAGAAAGAAGAAGAAAAATGTTAGAAAATTAAAAAAGCTATGTTTTTTTGCTAGCTTGCATAGAAAAGCCACAAGCATATCACTATCAAGCATTTTCTTACTCAATAGTTGAAAAGCATGAAGAAGTGCCATTAGCCCACATATATACCTCACTTTCTGGAGAAAACTTTGGCTGGCGTGGTTCCAAATGTTGCTAAACCCCATTTTTTGGACAAGTTGTTACCTGAAACATTTACCTTGCATGTGGAAGATCCTGCATAGAAAGTCATGTTTTCCGTTGTGGATCCACAGCAGCGCAAGATAAGAACCACTAAATAACATAATACACTGTGTTGCTGCTGTTCAGGTATTTATTTGTTACTTTGATGAAATTGCAGAATAAATATATTCACGACTCTGTTTAAGCTTGACATTTTTAAATTTGGTTGTTGTTGACTTAAGTTGTAACACATTAGTCACAGCCTTTGATGTAATTGAGTTTTTTAAAATGGATGATGTTCTGTTGATGCGCATAGAAGAAAGAATTAGTGATCTTGAAAAACATTTGCTTCCCAGTGATGGAGACTATAACAAGGTATGCTAGCAAATAAGCCATGCATGTACATTATGTTATCGTAGATTATGCATCCCTTATCGCACTGTGGCAGCAAGCAACACTAGAGATCACGTGCTGCGATCACTCTATTATTGCTTATTTGCGCCACATATATATGGGTGTTGTTCTTCACACATTCTGTTCGTGGTAAACCATGCATTCAGTGCAACGCCAGTGGAGAGGCTGCAACAACATCNCCTCCTTTTTACAACGAACTGCACTGATTGCACGTTATTTTTGTGAAGGTTGTACTTGGCACGACCTTCACATCCTGGTCACAGTACCATNTTGTTGTGATCGGAAAGCCCGAGCGGCATGTGCACAAAGCTTCGCACTGTGGCAGCTAGCAACAATAGAGATTATGCGCTGTGATCACTTTTTACTGCTTGTCCGTGCCACATATATATGGGTATTGTTCTGGGCTTACATTTCCGTTCGTGGTGAACCACGCATTCAATGCAATGCCAGCAGAAAGGTTGCAACAGTAGCAACCTCTTTGTTATTAGGCTTAATAACAAGGAAGAAAAAACAAAAGTATTGACCAGATTTGTTTGAGATTTGATTAATTCACAGCTTTGAAGTGTTGATAATCTTAGTCATTTGTGGAAAAGTCAAGAAGATTCCTGAAGAAAGGCTAGATGAGGAGATTCGGTAGATTGGTTGACTGTAGCGCTGTGAGCAAGGGTGTAGTGGAGCAGGAACACTGGGAACTGCGTTCCCACACCTTTTTCACGTTTTGCTTTAAAGTGAGTTGGAAGCTGCTTTAACATGGCCTTTTTGGATGCGTTCCCACACATTTCTTGTTAACAGTACATCCCTGGCTGTGAGGAAGATCGTTTGGCTGTAGCACTAAACCTGGAGGCAGGTTTCAGTAAGCAGTTGTAAAATTTTCTTGTCTCAGTTTTTTAACTACGTGTCAGTGTAAAAGTTTAATTTAAATTAAGTCTTGGTCTCACGGATCATGGTATTGACTTCATGGTGGGTAAGTATTGTGTGCCTCCCTATGCACCACATGCCCAACATTCAGAGCAATGTACATGACTTTAGACAAAGGTAACCTAAGCAAGATTCCAATAGCCATCTACTATGGTCTGATTCCTAGCGGACGCCAAAGAGTTAATCTGTTTGCAGCTGCATGCGACCAAGCAGGAATGAAAATTAGCACTAAAATGACTAAGTTATTAATATGTCTCATAAAACCTAAGCCAGATGCTGCAACTAAGCAGTAATACACTGCAGCAGGTCAAGAAATTCAAGTATCTTTGGGTGATTTTGATTGTTCATAAGTGATGGAAGGCAATATGGGGAGATTGATGCATGGCTAGGCAAAGCAATCTGAGCAGTTCTGTGCAAGCTTTATAGCTCTGGCCATAAAACATAAACTTTCAAACATCATTAAACTGTCAGGTTTTAAAATGGTCTTTGTTCTGATTTTCACCAATGGTAATGAATCTTGGGTAATGACCAAAAGAGTACCACCTCAAGTATAAGCTGCAGAGATGGGATTTTTGTGAAGGGTTCATGGCATGACACTCCATGACAATATATGAAACTTTGAAATTTGTAAGGTCTTGAATGTCGAGCCATTTCTCCAAATAGAGAGATCCCAGTCACAATGGTTTGGCCAGGTGACCAGAAAGCCACAGGAAAGATTTCTGAGGCAAGTCCTACAGGCGATACCCATGGGAGAGCAGTTCAGGGGTCAACCAAGGACCAGGTGGTATGATTACATCTTTGACTTTGCTTGGTCTTGTCTTGGTGTGGATCCACTATCAGAGATTGCTGAAAACTACCAGGGATTTGGACTCTCTGCCATTGCTGAAAACCATGAGGAATAGTGGGTGTGAAACTAAATGCATCAAGATGTTAAAATTAAAAATGTTGATGAAAAAACATCAGTATTGATGTACCCCTTATAAACCTTATTCACCACACCTAAAATGGTTTTATTGTTGCATTGATTTTGCCTGTAAGTTTGGCTTATTCAGGCAGTTTTAGTCACTGCTTGTAAAAAATGCAGCCACTGACATTTAAATCAAAACTTTACAAAACTAGGCTAAGTGTACCTCAGCTGTTTATAGCAATTGTGAATGTAACAAACAGACAGGGTTGCTTAATAACACAATTTTTTTAACTAACCTTGGTGGGTGAAATTGTTTTTGTATCTTTTGTTTTATGTGTACAGTTTAAATAAATTTACTGTTCATAGTTTCATGCATTGTTTTCAGATAAGTGAGTGACGCTGTCATCCAGGTTGCATTTATTTCAAATTTATGAAGTTCTTGCTAGAGATGGAAACAAGATTTGTGTGTTACATACAATGGAGGTAGTACTCAAAAGTAGGGATGCATTTATAATGGAATATTGAATCCTATGGATTCAAATCCTTAAGTATTCCAATCTAAGAATCAGGAGTTTTTTTCGATTATTTAGATTTGAAATAAATTTGGATTAAATAAAGGTGAAAAATTGCAAAGTTGGCAAAAATCGTTTAAATAAGTTTTGCAGTCGCAATAAATTTTGCAGTGGCACTTGCAGTCCTGTGTAAGAGAAAGAAACACTCAACAAGCTCATGGCACTGTGCAGTGACGTAGCAAACTAAAACCTTAAGACAGTGGTGTGGAACCCATTTACTGCCACGAGCCGCATGAAATGTGCCTTATCGCTAGTGAGTGGCAAAATCAATTAGCCTTATGCTGAAATTCTGCCTTTATCTAGCTATGAGGAAGAATTACTTTTCTTGACTTGCTGTATCTAAGTACTTATCATGGAGCTTCATTTTAATGCGATGTTGTACTATAACTTCGGTAATGAAAATTGTGATGTGGGCCATATCAAATGTTCATGCAGGCTGCATTTGTCCCATNGGCCNCAGGTTCCCCACCCTTGCTTTAAGGCCCGCTGAAGCCACAATTGTGCNGGGCACATGTTTGGCCATAACTTGCCAGCTGCTAGAGTTAAGAGAGCTGTTCAATCCCTCTAAGNTGGAAAGTTTCNGATTTGTAATAAAACTTGGAAAGGTTTTGGAAAAAAGTTGGGAAGTTTTGGATTTGTGTTTTTTGTGGGTGACGTCATAATTGGGGTAGGTTTNGAATCTTTTGGATGATGTCGTTGGGCTATGGGCCCCAANCGCATGAGGTAANTTTTTCTTTAAAAAAAAAACAGGTGAAAATANGCATCTTTAGAACCCTTGGTTGGCCTTCTAGCGTTTGTAATTTGAAAGTTACGGCCTAAAAACAATAAATTAATTAATACCCTAGGGAATTAATGAACTAACTATTGATTTCTTGGTCATAACTTTCAAGTTACTCCGGAATGGGATTCAATTTTCTGGATTCGAAATTAAGATTCCAGAATACTCCAGAACCTCTGAATGTTCCATAATGCATAATCCCTACTCAAAAGGAATGGCTTAGGAGAAAAAAAACCTGACTTGTTTGGGAAAACCAAAGTAATTCTTTATTGGGACAGGGCCTGAAAAGGAATAAAATTTTAGAAATTACCTTGCATTATACTGTGTCTGTTGTGTTTCAAGAAGGCATGGCTGAAGGAGTTCATACTGGTATATGATGGAGATGTTGCAAAATCTTCTATCAGTGTAAAACTAGTTTTCTCTAAGGCTTCATTTTCAAATAGCAGATCAGATGGAATCTGACTTTATGCAGGGCATGCAAATTATCATGCAATTACTTGAAAACTGAAAGCTGTTCAAAAAGTTCATAGGTGCTGTAATGGGGTATTTGTGGGTTCACAAAAAATACTGTTTTGGTGCCATAGTGGCAGCTTAACATTCATCATCTACTTTGTATTATGACTGATGAAGGGTGCTGGTCAGTGTTGTTTCAACCCAAGTCCAAGTATGATGCAAAAGTTTTGCATAGTTGTAACACAACTTGGTATTCTTGCATTTGTTTTTAACTTTCATCAATGTAAATAAAGTTTCTGTTGCAGAATGGCCACATTAGATGCTGTTATATGACTTTTGCATTTCTTTGTTCATGAGCTTTTGTGTCTACTCCTTGAGCAAATATATATAAAAGCTTTTTGTCCACAGATTATGAGATGTTGCATGGCTATTCATGACACACTTCAGACCTTTGCATCAAAGAGGGAACGATTTAACCAGATATTCAAACGAGGTAATGGCAACTAGAAATTGACCGATATGGCTTTTTTGGGGCCGATACCAATAACCAATACTTCCGAAATTTTTAAATCTTGTTTTCTGCTTCATTACCAAAAATATAATGGATTCTATGCCTTACCTTTTTTCCAAAAACTTTAAAAATCAGGATTTATGAGCTACAATTTTTCAAATTGCAACAATTTTAATATTTTTCTATGATTTTTAATTAATCTGATTGATGATGATGCTTTTATTTCGACTGTAACAGCCAATGTGTGCTTTACAGTTCATCTTGTCTGCTTGTTTATGAAAACGTACCTACTAGTGTTGCTGCAAGGTAACTGTCTTGAATTGTTTTGTTGTGCTTTCTTGCACAAGTTGTTTGGATGCATGAGGAATATGACAGCATTTTGTCAACACCTACTCAAACCGATTTGTTTTGGCCGATACTGATATATCTGTAAAACCCATTTTGGTCTATCTCTAATGGCAACATTGTGGGAATTCTTTGTCTGTGATCCAATACATTTACTGTTAAGAATACAGTTTGATTTTTTAATGACCTGTGTTCATTTTTTATATGAAAATCATTTAAGCTTTGTTGATGAAACGATGAAACGTGTGGTTTCAGAAAAGCTTTTCATTGCACAAGTAACTTATTGAAGACATCTTTGCTGAAGACATAAGCAATAGATGTGTTGTGTCATCATTCCTTTGTTTTTGTAGCTGAGAACATATCAGAATATGTAAGCCCAGGGTTTATTGACTCCATATCAATGGACAACACGTGTGAAAGAGAAGTGGTTTTAGCTGTTGAAGAAGATCTACAGATGATGAGCAAACAGTTTGAAGAAATTGATCTTTTATCAAAGCTGCTTGACAAAACACAGGTCCATGAAATTACCCACCATGCCAGCTGCCTTGGAAAGCTGCAAGCTATTCAGCAAGACCAGTTGGTATGTTTTGTGGCAGAGTTAGAGGCGGAAGGACACTACTGTGTTATTTCACGATTTGGCTGAATGCTATATTGCGTATTGTCCGCAATGCATACATTTCCTACATATGTGCAATTTCATAAAATCTTATTACTTTATCAAATTGACATTGGTTATTTTTTAGCTATTGCTCTAATAGGAAATTTTAATGTTGCTTATGATAGGCACCAGTGATGGAGACTTGTGTCGAGGCCCATTTTTGCAATTCTCGATCTCGAAGGCTACAGGTCTCGAGACTTTGAATATTGCAAAGAAATGGTTCAGTAAAATTTCTATAATTCAACAATTTTTTGTTTGTTGTATTTGTAGGTAAGAAACAACCAAGACAGGTCAGAAAAATGCCAGAAATTTGAAATAAAACCAACTTGGAAAGGGATGATATTATTTTTTTCAATTCAGCAAAATCAATCTATTTTGAAGTCTTGGTTTCAGAATTTTCGATGAAATCTCGGCCTCAAAGTTTTAACCAGGTCTTGGTCTCTAAGGTTATGGTCCTGACTACATCACTGGTAGGCACTGTCTGATAGGAAGTTTTGATGAAGTCTTGGTCTCAAAGTTTTAACCAGGTCTTGGTGTCTAAGCTTATGGTCCCGGCTACATCACTGATAGTCAGTGTCTAGCAGAGGCAAGCATGGACAGAATCAGGATTTGATATCCTGTAGGATATTTGTGATGTTATTTGATACAGGATTGGATTTGGATAATCATTTTTAAAGAAAAATGGATCAGGACATTTGTTTGATTACTGTAAAAAAATTTCCCTGAGTGATTCTAAGATGTCACAAAATGATTTTTTCTTTGCTACAGTTTTTATGTTCATGCAAAAAATCAAAATGTTTTTGTCAGTATGTGCTGCACTCATCATAATCAATGACACATCTGTGCTACCCGATCTTATAGTTTGTTCTGGGAAAGTAGTAGGCTACTTTTATATTGGTGGTAAGCTGTTTTGTGCTTGGCACCATGCATTTCTAGGCTAATAGCCTATTTCAGTGTTTGAAACTACATTACTGTTGGTTAGAATTTTGAACTTCAAGTTTTATACAGTCAACCTTTGCTAAAGGAAAGTTTTCAATTTATGTAGGCTACATAGTTTCATTATAGTTCAACCTGTAATCTCTTCTCAATGTTACAAAATCAATATATGCATTGCCATTTTCAAAGATTCCTTGCACTCTAGCTATGAGAGATGTTTTCACTTTTGATTGTTAATAAGACTGTTGTGTGTGATGATGCTTTGAAGTGACTGCGGTAATTCAGCTCTCAATTAGGCTTGTTAATGCTATGATTTAACTATAGTTTTGTTCTTTTTCATTTTTCCGCATGATTAGGATGCATGAATTTTGTGTATTAAAAATCATAAAACAGTTGCTTCAGCTTAGGCCATTTTATGTTTGACAGTGTCTATTTTGCCATCAGTGGCAAAAACAAAGCTGGAGCTATTTTGTAATTAGCTGAACCAGACTGGTTGCATTGGTCATGTGATAGTGACAATATGACCTAAAACTCTAAACCCTAACCCATAATGTAAGCCTGTTTCTTGGGTTTCAAAGCTTTTTTAAAAAGTGCTCCCATAAAAATTGCCATCTCTACTTGCAAAGCCCAACCAACAATGCTGAGAGCTGAACCGACAACCACTTGCCCAGCAGAAATAGACACTTTTCATTTGACCAGGTTCATTGTAATGCTGGCGTCACGAACTAAGCATTGATATTAACAAAGCTGGATGTGGTTTGAATGGAAAAATAGCCCCAGCACAAATATTGCCTCTGGTGGCAAAACAGACGTATTTTTTCATGCTTTAATTCCTATTGTGCGTACACAGCATATGATGTTATATATATATGGATTGGGTCACAAAAATAACAGTTTTTTTTTGTTTTGTATTGAGCCAATGTTGTGTTCAGATGCAGATTGATATCGGACACTACGTTTCTATAATTTTTTCAGATAAGGATTGGATATTGATATGCAAAAATTTTTCAGATATAGATCAGGAGCAAAAAATCAATATCTGCTTCCACTCACNTTTGCTGTCTAGGCACTATGTGGCAGTAGGCTATGATAGGCACTAGTCAGCAATTTTTTTTGCCTTTATGGCTTTACACGAGCATATCTNGGCATTTTGTGCTTTGAGAAGCAGTGTCCCAAACAAAATACTGTTGCTCACCTGAAGTCAAAATTTTTGGCTCCTCNCGAAACTATGGGGAAGCTANGCCACTGTAAGACACTTGAGAGACTGCAACTATTTTATCTAAATACCAAGACGCTTGTAGCACGTGTTGGTGTCTTTTGGTTGTAGCCAGTGTTTCCTATAAGAAAATTCTACACTGTGCAAATGTTAGTTTTGTTGCGCACTAAGCGCATGCAGTTGCACAACCATGCAGATACGGAACCATTGAAGCGTTCCAACTGTTAAAAGGGCTATGCAATATATATATATAACTGTACTGACTTCGGAATGTTGAAAGTGCACAAGATCGAAATGGCACTGTGCAGTTGCACACCTTACAGGAACACTGGTAGTAGCCATAAAGTGAGGTTCTGTTGTATTTTGAAAGACCATTGGAAAAGTTTGAGATACTGGTTCAGTCTGGCTGTGGCTGAGAAAAATTTCCTTTGCATGCGGCTTTGTAAGCAGTAGGGCTTTTTACATGACGCTTTAAGTAAGCTCATCAGCTCACTTTCCTGACCACCTGACACGATTTCTGCTGAATCACCAAATGCTTGAGTGGACAAATGAGTTTTCAGGAAATTGACCACAGCCAAGGGCATACGCAAGGGGAGGGGTTGAGGTTAAAAACCCCCCTTTGAGCTTGATATTTTACGAAAACTTTATTACCTGCGCAAATGAGATTAACTATTTTTGCATACTTTTTGCTTGTTAATCTGTCGACTTAATTCAAATACCATGGAATAAACTTGCATGCAAAATTCAAGGAACATTGTAAATGGGCCAAAAAGTAATAATTATGTTTTTTTTGGATATCGGGCTATCGTCTGCATCCAAAAACCATCTCACCACTTTTTGCAAACCTTCCATCCACTACACATCTTTAAGATTGTGTTCTGCAATAGTTAACTTTATCCGAAACAGTTGTCTTTATTTTATCTGCTTAGGCTGATCAGCGCAAGCGCTGACTGCATTGTCTACATTAGCGATTTCTGTGGCATGATAGAACTGTTCCACGAGCTTAGAAACAGCTTTTTTTAACATACAAGCATTCAGGAATTTGATAATGTCTCAGCAGGGAAAAAGGAAAACTAAAAGTTGTTTGCTGGACTTCTATACATAACGAAAAATTGAAAGTTTTCTTGCGTTCTTCATGCACATCCTCAATTCCTGTGTAGTTTTGCAAGATTCGATCTTGCAAACCGGGGTGTGCGCCAGCTGGTTCAGCCACACACTTTCTATGCTCAGCTGCTTGTATTCAACAAGACATCAGTGCAGCCTCATTTTGCAGTTGTAAATTTCTCGGACGCAGTGATGAGTGTGTTTTACTACCCTGTTTTAATGCGCAGCCTGATATTTTTTCAGTTATGAACCGCTGTGCCGTAGCGTTGATTGTATTTTCCTCCGTTATGCTAGCTTGGAGGGCTGATAGTTTATATTCAGCAAGGGGTTGGGGTTAACCCCCCCCCTTGAGCTTGACATTTTACGAAAACTGTATTACCTGGCAAAGGAGATTAATTGTTTTCGCATATATTTTGCTTGTTAAGCTCAGAAACAGCTTTTTTTAACAGAGAAGCATTCAGGAATTTGATAATGTCTCAGTANGGAAGAAGGAAAACTAAACGTTTGCTGGATTTCCAGGCCCGTAACCAGCTTGGGACACCAGGGGGGAGAAGAGCTTCTAAGAGGGGACATCTTTTTAAAACTATGTTTAATAGTTTTAATATACGTCCAACACATTTTTCCTGTGGGGATGAAAATTTTTCTAGGGGAGGCTTCGCCCCCTCCTGGTTACGGGCCTGTGGACTTCTATACATCACAAAAAGCAAACATTTTCTTGCGTACTTTATGCGCATTCTCAATTCTTGTAGTTTAGTAAAATTCGATCTTGCAAACCAGGGCCTGCGCCAGCCAGTCCAGCCGCACACCTTCAATGCTCAACTGCTTGTATTTGATGAGACCGTAGCGCGCCCTCATTTTGCAGTTGTAAATTGCTCTGATGTAGGGATGAGTGTGCTTCACTCCCCTGTTTTAACGCGCAGCCTGATATTTTTGCAGTGATGAACTGCCGTGTCGTAGCATTGAGTTTATTTTCCTCTGATAGCCTAACTTGGAGCGCTGATAGCTTATATTCAGTGCAATGACACATGAAGTAAGCGGAGTGGATGTAGAAAAATATGCATTGTTTATGTCAACAAACTTGGCCAAAACGTTGGTTTGGAAACATGGAAATGATGTCAAATTGTGACGTCACAAACAGCACACCAAATACAAATGACCACCATATGACCCTGAAGCAAACCCCCCCCATAAATTTTCTGCGTACGCCACTGACCACAGCACACACGTAGTTGCTTGGTTCGTAAGTGAGCTCCCTGATGAAAATGTGTTCGCGAAGCAGGTACCTTAGCTTTGGCAGCCGCCTGAACGCCTGTTTTTGTCTGGATGATGCAAGAGCTAATTTAAATCACGTCTGCTGTTGTGTAGTGATACAACGTGTTAAGGTTTTATTTTAGTTTTGCAATCCATATTGAAGATTTCGTAATAACGAAATCAAACCGCTGTATGGAGTGCAATGTAAAACTGTAGGCCACATAATATGGCCCGGTTGTACTGTAGTGTGCTAAACTGCTGTTTCACTGCAGTATTTGAATGTCAATATTGTCCACTGAAAAATGCTGCTGCAATTTACATACAAAATTAATGGCCTATATCAGATGTGGGCAAATAGCGGCCCACGGGCCACATGTAGCCCGCCACAGCATTTTCAGTGGCCCGCGGAAGCATTCAGGAAAATCTTCAAATCTGAAATATTCTCCAACTCATAAAACTTGAAACGAGAATTGCTTCCAATTTCTATTGGAAGGTTCAAGGTATGGCCCTCCGCTAAATGTGGCCTTCTTAAAGTGGCCCCTGAGCCAAATTCATTGCCCACCCCTGGCCTATATAGGCTAATTGCTGATGATAGTATGCTTCCAAAAAATACTGTAGGCCAACGTGTTTGGTGGAATGTAATCTAATCTTGTTTCCACTGCAGAAAATTGATTTTTGTAGTGGGCATCTGCAGGGTTGCGATAATCCCTTTATTTTGTCTGACATATGCTGAATCGTTGCAGTCGTCTGGGTAAAAAAATGATTAGTAGTCCAGGCCTAATTCGTTTTTGTCTTTTGTTGCCTATTTGTGTTTTATCACCACCCCCCCCCAGTCATTCTGAAGCTCCGTGTAAACACGCAGCTCCAACGTTCTCGTTTTGGTTCAATTGCACTGACCTCTCTTGACGTCAAAGCTCACTTCGAGCCCACTTGTCAGCACGACCATGTAAATAGGCATAGGCCTATTGCCACCCCCAGTCAGATTATGAATGAGCTTGGTGGGCACTTTCATGTTTCTTCTATTTTTGTATAGGTTGATGTCTCGAGCTTGTCAAGAGATGTTCAAGCTGTGCTTGCGGTGTACAATGATCTGGTATGTTAGATTTGCTTTTGTTCAAATATTGATCATTGCAAAGTAACGAACGATTTTGAAATGAGCCTGGTCTTTTTCCACAACTTGATTTTTAAGCATAGTGAATAGCAACTAAACCAGGGGTTCCCAACCTTACTCTGACCATATACCCCTTCAGCGTTTTGACAGACGAGCATGTACCCCTAAAATTTCTCATGACCAAATATTTTATCGAGACTAATCAGAGATACATTTAGCAATGAGCATAATTGATTTTCTAAAATAATATTAAATGATATATGTATGAATATTTGGAAATAAATGTAACATTAATACTGATGTGGATATAGTTATCCCATCACGTGACCTCGGCATTATGGTGGTTTCTTCTTTCCCTTTGGTTTGTCGGGTGCAGGGTAGAAGCTGTTAATTATGTGGTGCTGATCACATTGATAATCTAAGTTGTGAA
>JGI24158J21664_10008133_pt1 | contig 13948 bp, 6 predicted proteins | sample Ectturendosymbi3_FD_21664 | JGI IMG/M metagenome (IMG submission 21664) | reverse complement strand
ACACCAACACAGATTCAATCGAAGCCGAGTAGCAACTTCGCTTCAAGACACGGACTCCCGAAGTTGGTCTACAAAACTTGCGCGCATAAAACACGTGGATCTTATCCAGGTTTTGAGCGACTGATTGACGTATGCAGCTGATAACGCAAAGGCTAGAATACCTATACGCGTTTGAAAAATGTTTAGATTTTATTTCGTTAAAGGCTTCTGAAATGCAAAAGTTTACAAACTTGCGTATGTTTCACCCACCCTCTCTATACAAAATGTGAAAATGGTTGTGTATTTGCGGAAACGAAGCCACAATCGATTCTCAACACGGCTCTGGAGTGAGGTAAATAATACTTGTCGCCGCAGCACAACGGTCGGCTAGTTGATCTTGCCCAGTGACTCCCCAAGTATGGGTCGAAACCGAAATAACAGTGGCGCAATGTCAAAAAATGGGCCATGTCGAGGCGATCCAACGCTCAACAAAGTTTGGGAACCGCGGCTCTAGACATTTTAGCGTAAGCGGTTGAAGCTTTTTTTATCCATGGGTGTTTAAATAACAAAATCCAATCGACAGGCAAAAATTCAATTTAGTTTAATTTTATTCACACGCGCTTTATCAAGAGAAGATATTGCAAACTACCTGTACGTGATGGCAGTGTCGATGTCCTCAGCATTTCCAATAAAAAAACGTCTTATTTACGTTAGATTTTGCTGCTTAGTCTACTCGTTGCAGCTGAATAATTTCAAATTTACTGTAGGATAGGGCTTAACATCAAATGAAAGTTGATACACATTCAGGACTATGTAAAGGTCAGACTATGATTAGTTGACAACTTTTTTTCGCCTGCAAGTTAATGTGAAATCATTGATGGAAACGTTAACACTCCACATTATTGTGATTGGACCGTCACAATGCATGCTTAATCGTAACATTTAAATATCTACAATAAATTCTGGGGTCTCTAACACGCGGGCCGCATGTCGCTCGCGAGGGCATTTTGTGCAGCACGCGATGCTTTTTGGAATTTTGGAATTTTGAAATAATTAACATGTAAGTTATTTTGTTTATTCCCCGGTGTTTAAAAGTGCTCGGTCAGCGTGCCAAGTTCATTTTAAGCCACCTATGTCCAACCCATATGGCTTACCGAGCAAAAAATAATGTCACCATCTTAATCAGAGCCGCATGAGTGGTATATTAGTGTGGGCCGCACATTGAATGACATTTTTAGCCTAAGTTAATGTACTGATTGCGTATGAATCTTAACTGCAATGGTAAAGTCGGGGGCGTAACGAGGTTTAATGGCGCCCGGGGCAAGGAGCAAGTTTGGCGCCTCCACGTTCGAACCTGAGATATTTTGGAAGTAAATGTAGTGTATTGAAGAAAGTGCTTGTGACATTGTGACTTTTCGGCAACCCTGTAGTCATTCGGCGCCCCGATAGTGACAATGCACCCGGGGAATTGTGCCCCTCTTGCCCCTATGCATCTTTTTAAAGTGGTACTGAGAACTCCCTGCATTAAAAATGGCAAATTGAAGATATCAAAATTAGAAGTGGTTGTCAGTATGTAGGATACTTACCACTGCAGCTAAAACTGAAAATGGGCCGCACACTACATTCGACTGCGCCGCGGGTTTGACATAGTTGTTTTAAACGAACATGGAGAGTGCTAGAGAAACTCCCTATAACTCACGATATCATTCGCAGAAAAAAAGATGCAAAAGCTGTTTCTAGTAAGTTTCAGGTACAGCATTTTTTGCGTCATAGTCATATTGCAGCTGTAGAATAAGCATAATGCGGCCCTGTTTCTTTTTCAAGTCCTCGTTTGGCCCTTGTTTTTGAGTTTGAGGCCCGTGGTCTATGGCGCATTTGCGTAATAAAAAAGAATTTGACACTGGATTGCTTCTCAGCCAAAGTTTGAGCTGCGAGGCATATATAACGCACATTGCTGGCGTTTGCTTTAAAATAGTACAAAAACAAAAATATACGATGTCCATTTAAGGTTACGGCTGATGCTACAAACAAAAGTAATACTGTATTTGCAGCACGGTAGGGTTAACAGGAATTTTTGCGATGGGATTGAAATGAAGTTTACATCACCATTACGTGATATACAGCAAGCAGGTGCGCTAGAAACACCTGCAAAAAGCGTTACTCCTTTTCCTTTCGGTTAGTGATTGCCAGCATTTAGATACGAGCTTGATTTCATTATTGCCAACTTGCACACGGAGCTTAAACCTCAGGTAAATGCCAGCCATGACATGAATTCGCTAGCATTTACAATGCTATATACACGCAGGCTCGTAACTGAAGCGCCTCCCTAGAAAGTTTTTCGCCCCCCCCCACTGGAAAAATGTGTTGAACACATTATAAAACTATTGGACATAGTTCAAAACATTTGTTCTCTTCTCAGAAAACTCTTCGCCCCCCTGGTTTCCCAAGCTGGTTATGGGTCTGTACACACAAAAATGAGGGTCGAAAGGGGAGGTGTAGAAGTTGCCTTGGAAAAATTTATCATTTTCTTATCAAATTTTGAGCAAAAAGGTTGTTTTCTTAGTTTCGAACGGAAAAAATACAATTGTCATTTTTGCCCCCCCCCCAGAAAAATCCTTCGCTTCACTTGAAAAAACTACTATTGCCCGCCCTGGATAAGATTTTCCGACCCTCATGTACACAACGTTTGATCAATTATGGACAATTGGTAAAACATAGTGCTAGTGCTTTGATCAGGTTCGACTAAAGGCTGATGTAATAGGTTCCTGGAACCTAGGCAGTGTCGGTGATTTGCACTGAAGTATTTCTTAGGCTTACGCATCAAAACCTGTATTACCCTGAATTTTTGCAACGTCCTGAATTGTGGGGGCATTGCCCCATTGTCCCCCCTGGCTATGCACCTGCACTGAGGCGAATAGATTCCTTGCCTATGCCGAACGCTTTGTGAGTCACACACTTGTTGATTGTCATCGGAGCTAGAAGCTTATGTCATTAAATCGCGGCCAACAGGTGCAAATTTGTCTGAGCAGTTCAACAGCTAACTAAAGAATGTCCTAAAGTGCTTCGAGAATTGAAATTCTGCCTTGATTGTATTTAACCGTCTTCAGTGAAATCTGAAGGATGCTTTAGTGCTGTCGACTGTTCATATCAAGGCTTTAATTAATTAATTAATGAATTTATTTGTTTGTGAGCAGACACGAAGTCCATAGTATGAACACACACACTCTGCAAAACGCAGGTTGATAAAAAAGTACACACTTTTTGCAACTGCATTGAAAACAGAACCATAGGGTTACAGACCCATTCTTAACACTGTTATTAGATAACACGTAACACTTGTTACAGCACTACTGCAGAGTAGGGCGCTAATTCCTAAATTGGACTAGTCTAGGTAAAATGCGAAAGCATTGCGGTATGACACGCCATCGATCAAACGAATACTACAAAGTTCGATCACTCATTCACAGAGTAAAATGCGATTAGCGATTATAGTGTTCAAAGAATAGTGACGAGTACAAACAATCTGACTGGATCAAAGCACGTAACCATACGTTGTTAGACTTTCTGCATCTTTCGAGAAACAGGAACTTGTATTTACGTAGCAGAGCCTCAAAGGTAGGAATGTTACATTGAACCTGATGGCTACTAACACTCCTCTCTAGGGCAGGTTGTATAGAGCTCTGCAACCAAAATTATATGCCACCCGCAATCTCGGCATGCATGACTTCCGGGGAAGTCTTCCTTGAGTGATGAGATGATTGACAGTTTGTCTTGTGTAATTGTAAAGAATATTAGAAAATAAATAGCTATTCGCCCGTTATGTGGTTTAAAAATTGCAATGATTTTGATGTGCTTTTATATTTTTTAATCTAAATGTTGATTTTTCCTGATTTGCTTAACAGAAATGAATTTGTTGCTTGAACCCAACCCGACCCAAATAGCGAGTCGATACCGTAAACATGAGGTATTTTGTTCGTTATTTTTTTTTACATACCTCTATAGAAAGTGCTTGGACGCTTCCTGTTGACAACTGCATGCCCCTTGTCTCCACTCACTGCACCCTATGCCCTGGGTGCTCTATTTTTTGATGCGACAAATGTTTGCCATTTGTACACGAGAAAAGGCATAATGTTGATGAAAATATCTCTTGGTCTCAATTCACACCGTTATGGGTGAATTTTGCTCAAGAGAAAATGATCTTGCAGGGCGCTCGGAAAGATTCCGCAGGCCACAATTGCACACCCCTGGTTTAAAGAATTTGCCATCCTGAAGTTGATGGTTCTTAACGGAAAAGTGGGTAATTACCCATTGTAAATATCGAGTCATAAGCTTAGTGATGCTCGTAAAACACAGCTGACTGCACCGATGATATAAGTTACTATCTTCATTAATCATCTGGATACACAACTAACGTTCGCTAGGCATAGGAGATTCATATTCACCTACAACGCATTTTCTCATGGCAAAATACTCTATGGGTATTCACATGCAGTAGCATAGACACCGGCGATAAACAACTATCTTTCGCAATGCACACTCGCGTTCTACTGCATGATACTGCCGAATGCCGGTTAATGTCAGGATTTTACTGACCGACTGGTGGCAGAAAGTCGTTATGCCATGTGTAGTCTGTGTCCGAATTACTTGTTTATAAATCATGAATTTCGTTATAGTGACAGATCCAGCTAGTAACGGTAGGGGGGATTACAGTAATATTTGGTAGTCTCATAACGGCTTCGCCACCAGAACCGTAACCATCTTGGGACACTAGGAGGGACGGAGAGTTTTCTGAGAGGGCCCAAAATTTCTAAATGTAGAAACTATGGCCGACACGTTTTTCCAGGGGGGATGAAAAAAATTTATGGGGACATCCCTCTGCTCCCTCCAAGTTACGGACCTGTTTGCTATTGCATTAAAGATCAATTGTACTTCAGAACACTGCTGTGACAAAACAATGGACGACAGAATGGCCTTATATCGCGAACAATAAGACATTTCGCACATGGCAAACAACTTGAGGGAAAATGGTTTTGATGTGTTGTTTTCTGAATTGTACAAAATCATGGTGAAATAAAGCTACTTTTGTAGGTTTTAGGAGGTTGCGATGGCCCCAATCACACCGCCTGGATCCGCCCATGTTGAGCTGCTTCATAGAATCAACACCTCAGATTGTACATTATAGTTTCTTACTGTATTTTTCTCACAGGAAATGGCCAAATCCCGTTGTGATCAAGGAACTGGGGCATTGCAGGTACACAGAACTCCATTCTGAAGAGTGGGATCCTCACAGGAACCACAACGATCGACAACATGTGATGCCAATCATAACCCCCGGTTATCCTCAACAAAACACAACAACCAACGTATCACGCATGACGCTGGCTCTCATTAAAGAGGTATGAATTAGACAACCCGCGCAGAATATCAAAAGTTCGAAACAGCAGTTTCTACGCGAAGAATTTCAGGTTTAGCGCATTCACCTATTTGCCAAAATGTCATAAGCTAAGTGTAGTAACTGGGCTTTTTTCACAACCTGCTACACTTCTTCACAGAAATTAAACAACGGATACGAGGTTTCGAAAAAGATCAAAGATAACCAAGCATCTTGGTATGAGCTTTTCGAAGAAGTTAACATTTTCAACGATTTTAACTACTTCCTGGCTATCTCGGCTAGATCAAAGGAAGAGAACAGCATCAGCTGGTAAGAATTTGGGTCTAAATCAACAACGTCTTTGCGCTGTTTGCAGAACCATTCCCATTTTACTTAATATGCACGTTAAACTGAAACTAGCTTTCGATTCTAATAATATGTGATGCTATAAAAAATTTCCTATTAGAAGAATCTAACAGGAAAATTGTCGGTAATGCGTGCGCCGTTTCGGTCCTCGCAGTACATTTATGTGAATCCAGGTAGTCTGGTAATATATCTATCTATCCATGTACATACACACATAATTTTTCGTAGTAAACGTTATATTTAATTTTAATTTACTTCAATGCAGGAAGAGTGTGATTGAAACAAAGATAAGAAAGCTGTTTGATTTGATTGAGAGGAACAAAAGCCTCTTGCTCGCCCATGTTCCCCCAAAGCGATATTTGGACCATCTCACAGATGCGCAGGGGAAGTATGTACTACCTTTTGACTCACCATGATAACGCTTTTATGCTATTTTTTTGCTGTGAAGCCACCCTGAAGCGACGTCTGCAATGTTCTTATGTCCAGGAACCATGTGCTTCAGCAATGTCTTATTCTCGACTTCCTTCTTTCAATCATCGCGGAAAATGTTTTTTTCGCTTGCTTATTTCTTGAATCAGTTAAACGCTAAACCTACGCTACAAAACCAGCTTTCCTGAAAATCCTAAGATGAGTAGACAGCTTACGTGCAAACAATGCCTGATAATGCGTTACATCCCTGTGCTGCAAGATTATACTTCTTTTTGATGTCACAAAACCTTGATTACAAAATGTTTACGATGAGATACTAATCGTTTGTATGTCTCTTAGTTATTGCTCGTATTTAAAATTGCTGTGCTACAGAAAATAAGAAAAAATAAGGACACAAGTCACAAATAAGGACATTTTTTAGAAATGAGGACAGTAATATTTTATAAGTCGTAGCACTGCAAAATAAGGACAAATCTTAGAAATAAGGACGGTATGGTTGCCCTGCGTATAACAGCCCGGGCGGGCGGTTATTTGGTTCACGTCTTATTTTCCCAATTCGTCTTTTTTCCAATTAACGGCCCAGGACGGATTTCGGAAAACCCCGGTACATTCAATATTCCATAGTTATTTTAAAAGTTTGCTTTCTTTATAGAGCGTAGTGGATCGTACTTATTTTCTCCGTTTCCGTGATATATATATATATGTTCTCCTGATGAAATGAAGAGCATTAAACAGAGTCCTTAACAATATTACTAAACTTATTTTGTCCTTAAAGCTAAATTTTAAAAAATGAGTTCTTTGTGACAGTTCCATCAGCGTTACTCGGTGGTTCATGGGCCTAAAGCTCGATTCCGACGTGGAGGATGTCAAAAGCTGCTTTGCGCCCGATGTCAAGGTGAATTTCTTTTTATTCTGCGCCATGACCCATCCGGCCACCATTGTTGTGAGCGCGCTGTTTGGTGGCAAGTAACTGCCTGCACCATTGGATTTTCCATGCACACATTCGTTCATCCCAAGGAGGTGATTTGTTTGAAATGCACTGCCTGCGAAAGTGCACCGTTTACGAGCATTGGGCTCAACAGTTGCAGTCGGACCACATACTAGGGGTGCAAAATTTTCTGTGACTTTTAGTAGCGCGCACAAATATTTAATACCGCACACAAGCTTTGCCATAATATTGCTCTTAAAATTATGGTCTAGGCCAGGCCTGCACAACTAAGAAAGCTCGAAGGGCCAAATTATCACCATATATTTCCCGCGGGCGGCAGAAGACTTTCATTTCGATGTAAAGTTTTCATTGCAGTATGGAAGAAATTCTGTAACGACAATTACTTATTCGAGGTCGAGCTTTCGCAACATTTTCTGCAATTGAGAAAGCTCCCGCGGGCCGCAAGAAAAGCTTTCGCGGGCCTCATGTGGCCCGCGGGCCGTATGTTGTGCAGGCCTAGACTCTAGGCCCTGACAACGTCGCTGCAAATCCCGTTCGCACACTTCCAAGATTTTGGTCGCGTGATGCTGCATTTTTGCACCCTGGCTGCATTTTATACCGAAACGTTACTAAACTGATAAGAAGTTATGACGAAGATGGATTATGGACTTTTCAGTAACATCTTAAACAACATCCTTGTTTTATTGATGATTTTATAGAAAACACCTTTTTTTGCAGAAACTTTCTGAGATTTTGTTCCACTACGCGAAGCACACCATCAACTGCAGTGAAGACATGCAGGTGAAACTTTTTTAATTACTATCTCAGGTTAATTTTCTTGTGTGGTTTCACAGTGGCTGATTTTCATTAGACGATAATTTCAGCTGGAACGAACTAAACCGATCATGGAACAGCTTTTACGAACGTAGTTTATTATGGCCACGAGGGCTGCAAGATCATTAAATCAAGCAAAATAGTTAAAACAAAAGACAAGTAACAGCAACAATACCGTCAGCGATGACACCGAAGCGTCTAAATGGTCTGGCACACTCAATAATACAACATAGCAAACGAAGAGGTTACTGTTAAAAATATGAAAATAGATCATGAGTATAAACTTAAAGTGAGCACCTCTCCGTTAATGCAATATGACGCCTAAGGGCGTAATATAACAGTGTACCACCACGATATACCCAAACCTCATCAGAGCATCTGAATCCAAAAATATGATTGCATCAGTGACAGACAGCGTTAACACCAATCTAACAACGCAGACTAAACAATGGAACACAGCATTATAACCGATGCCAAGCATAGGTAACGACAGTAGAGTTTCAAGAGCACATGTGCTCATGAAAACTAAATACATTATTATCTCAGGTGCGAGTGATCATCTTGCATCGGAATGAATTGATGCATTTTCTTCCCGAACAAGTTGCTGCCACAGTTAAACCACTCACCTCCCCTTCGCCAAATATTTTCATTCAGGTAAGTGCACTGCGATCGTTGTAAATTGCATTTTAGTGTCAAAGCAGGAGGTGCAAATTAACCATTAATTACAACATTTTTCTCAGTTATAGTATATCAGCGAATGATTAAGATTTGATTTCTTGTAAATGCTCTGCGATGCATGAAATAAGTTCTAACGTGCAAACTAAAATATTCCAGAAAATCTTTCGACATCATGGAAGACTGAAAACATAATCGTTTGGTGCAGAAAACTTGACTAGATTGCTGAATGCAAGAATTCTCAGCATTTGTTTGTTATTAGGCTGCTTCAAACTTCCCATTGTTTTTGGGTGATAGTGGATCGTGGTACTCAGATCATACAGATTCAGCTCCATCGGGAGTCACAAACATAACAGTAAGTACAACATTTCTTGCACGAGCGTCAGTGTATAGCGTAGGCCTACATATATTACCGTTGATTCTGATTAGCTAAGTGTGTCTTTCACTTAAAGCATTCTTTAACTGTTTCTGCCATTGTGTGTTACAAATCCCGTTATAAATCGATTTGCCCTTCTCCATCAAAACCCCAATACAATTTTTTAATATTTTTGAAAAAATTTTAAATTCACAAGCGTTTTACTTGGGTTCCTGTGCACATCCCCTATTACCTGCATGTTATTGCTCCAAACAAATCAGCAATCATTGCGTATCATGTGTAACTTCAGATTCTTTAGCAGAGTTGCACAATCCATCAGCCAACATTGCAATTGGTTCCTTCAGGAGAGAATAACTGCCTGTTCGTTGACCAATTGACACAAGAATTTTACATGATGGTCATTCCCCCTACCCCATCGGACGACTGCATATTTGTGCAACCACTATCTGGGATGTTGCTCAGCAGAGATGCACTTGGTGATGACCAGGTATCTTTCTTGGTAGAATGTATTTTGATTTCTTAGCCCCATACAAATGTGTCAATGTGTAGAGCTTTTTTCAGTGCATTATCCTATATCATCTCTAAAATATGTGGCCTTGAGCTGAGTACAGACTTTCGGTGTCGTTGTTGGACTACATAAGGTTACAACTGGGATGCTTTATGCTGACATTTGTCAAAGCAAAAATATTCTCCATCTTCGTAATGGTGTAACAAACAGCTGACATGTACGTGACTTCACAGCAAGTGGTTAAACGAAACCAAAATTTTTCCAAGCCTTATTTGCTATTGCACACGAACAAGCAATCCCTACGCAAATTTGAACCTCAAAACAATTGGTTTGCACTGGGGCTCTTGACAGAGTTTGTTCAGTGGCTTTTTTTTCCAATAAGCTTTTGCCTTCAAATACAAACCAATGTGTTCTTTATTAAAATAAAGCAATCCTAGGTGTGTGAATTTGTAAAAAAAACTGTACACGTTACTGTGGTGATACTTCACTCTTCTAACATCCTACTCAGTGTTAGTGCATCGGTTTTGTGAAATTGTGAATCTAACCGTATTTTCCACAACATCCTGCCGAAATAACTGTTAGATAAGATTTCGATTTTTTTTCGGAAAATTTTACGAGATGTACACCAGTCCGTCACAAATGAAAGTGAAACTCATGGATAAATCAAAACCAACGTTTCATGCATTCAGGATAAAAAGGGATTGGAAGAGAGAAAGCGTTTCACTTAAGTTTCGATTTTCTTTAAAGAAATACTGTACTTCCCTGCGTGCCGTAAAGTATCAACATGCATGTTTAATCAATTTATGAACATTCGTTCTAGTCCCTGAAATAAATTCAGCTTAACTTGACTGTGCAAACATGCCTTAATATAATGCGTGATGATGATGATGCCAGAGATTGCGTAATTTATTTTAGGTCGATGTGTAAACGTCTTGATACATTTAACATTTAACGGCATAAAAGGAAAAATTAAGAATAGACTTTTATTCAAAAAGATTACCTGCATCGTTTCTTCTGTTTTTTGGCCGGTCTGAATATTATTCGGGACAAGCGAATTAGTGCTAAATTCGTTGCAAAACATTTAAAACTTTGATCGGAACTATTTGCATGCCTCTGTATGCAAATGCGCACCCCATCCGATTAATTTTTTACTTTTTGTTGCTAGCTGTTCACCTCAATTTTAAGTTAGAATGCCTCCATTTCCCTCCCACTTCCGGATCCCTGTATGATGATGTTGAGTGAATGGCGTTATAGTTAGTGCTTTGCTCCTTTTAGTGTTGATAGTGTGCTAACACATACAGTATTTTGTAATGCGCTACGGCTAACCCACTTTTGTGCTCTTGTGTTATTCGATTGTGCCTGTGACACAGACCACGATTCTGCGGCAAAGAAATAATAAAATAAGTGATTGCGACACCGAAACACTGACTCCCAAAACTGGGGTAAATTTTGCTACAGGATGCTGGATTTCCGTCATCAAACAAACACGGATTTCTCCGTGGGGCTAAGAACGACGGTTTTAAAAAAGTTCTCCCACCTTGGAGAAAAGCCAACTATCAAAGGCAGGTATGTATTGAAATCTAGTTGATTTTTGGCTTTTTAGCAATTGTAGAAGCTAGCCAATCCTTGTGAAGCAGTCCTTTGGCTGTAAATGAGTCAACGTTACATTTATTTTTATTTATTCATTTCGCTCAAACATGGTCAATATCACAAGTGTTAAGTCAAAGAAAACAAGGATACAAAAATGCCGACGCAGCACATCCCAGGGTAGGTGTAAAGTGATGCACACAGACAATACTGAAGATGAACAGTCACTGAAACAACGCCCCAGTAACTAGTGCATTCCGGCCATTCTCATAGGCAAAGATAATTGAAGTGAGCGGGTAAAAAACATTAATGAAGATGCATATCGTTGAAAAATATTATATAAGTAATTACTAGGCCCATTTAAAATCATAAAAGTAATATTTTTTCCTGAGCTTCAGGAAGCTATGAAACGAATTTAACAAATCGCACCCCTACGAAGTCCATAACAAAAGTTATAAAAGTAGTCATTATTTTGCATATTTTCAACCTTAATCAATAAGGAAACCATTTAAATCTCATAATACCACATGAAACTACTACATCGCTAGGTCTAAGCTGCATCCTGCGAATGTTGGCATAGACGTAGGTGAACCAAGTTATTGGATGAATGCCTGAAGATGCACGTATTGGATGAATGCCTGAAGATGCACGTATTGGATGAATGCCTGAAGATGCACGTTCTTGTTGCCTCAAAGGAATAAACCAGACTATATGTTTCACTCATGTTTTCAGTTGTTTATTTTAGTGGGGCTTCAACCACACATGGGACCACCAGCTCTAACGTCTATTTTCGCTGGTATTGCTTCTTTGTACAGTAGTTGTATGTTCTAGCTCATTCATTTTTGTTTGTCATATTTTCTGAAAAATGAAGGCATTTTATCAAGTTTCTTACTTCATAAAAATGGCCCTAATTATAAATTATTGTTGTGAACTTCAGCAGAACCAGGCCCCGTAACCAGGGGAGGGCGCAGATGAGGCGAATCCCCCTAGAATTTTTTTCGCCACCTCTTGGAAAATTATATTGGACGTAGTTTAAAAAACATTAAACTAGTTAAAAAAATTCGGGCCCCTCTCGGAACACTCTTCGCCCCTCCTGGGGTCCCAAGCTGGCTACGGGCCTAAGCAGAACCAAAGACAGCTTTGGCTTTAATCAATATTTTCGGACCTCGGCAGTTGAGGTCGCTCAAACAAAAACACTGAAAAGAAATACACCATAAACGTAAAGAAATCGAACCAAGAAGTAAAGCAGCAGCATCGAACACAATATTACGTGGAGTGAACTGCCAAAGTCATTGGACGACACCCATAGGTGTACGGGAGTGCATATTTTTGGCGATGCAAAAAAAATTATGCCCAAATTTGATTTTTTTCCCAAATAACGTATAAACGGAAAGCCTTAATGTGAAGAAGACTAAAATGTACCATTGTGAACAAATCAAGGTTTTTGCATGCCTAATTAGGCCTACCAATGACCGGGGTTCAAAGCCGTACAACGTCAGCTAGCAATCCATATTCTGCATAGCTACCTGTGAACTATGATAATATTTGCTGTGTTGAAAAATGTTAGCTAAATTACAACAAACCCCCTGGAAATTGCTGTTTATGCCACCACTCGTGTAAGGTGTTGTTCAGAATCTTCATTTTCAAGTTTTTATATACGTTCTGAACTTATTCTACCAACACGATCATCCTAATACAGGGGTTCCCAACCTTTCTGTAACCATGTACCCCTTCAGTATTCCGACAGATGAGCGTGTACCCCTTCAGCATTTCAACAGATAAGCATGTACCTTCACCATTTCGACAGATGAACATGCACCCCTAGAATTTCTCATGACAAAATATTTCATCATGATTTTTCATATATACATTTAAGAATGAACGTATTATGATTTTTGAAAATAATAATCACTGATATATGTATAAATCTTTGCAAATAAATGATATGCACTTACATTTTCTCGTCCGTTGCAAACCTTGAATGTACCCCTTCGGATAGGCAAATGTACCCCTAGGGGTACATATACCCCAGGTTGGGAACCCCTGTCCTAATAGCTAAGATCTGTTCTTCTCTAGCATAGATGTGTGTATTTGTGTTGGAAACAATGGCAATCAATTTGGAAAAGGAGTAACATATCGGGTTACCATCTAAAGTATTACATTGCTGCAAATAGGTCAAATCTCAAGTAATTAGAGGGAAAGGATGCAATTTAATACATAGCATATTGCTAAACCTTCCACATTGGTAATCTTCACTGCAGTGTATTGTACTTAAAATACTGCAACGTAAACGTTTACAGCTTCTAAAGTAACAATGTGAAAACCAGAAGTCAACTCCAGTTTACACAGTTAATGTGCATTGAACACAGCATGCTAAGAAAAAATAGCAATATGCGAGTGATACACGCAAATACTGCAGCCTATATGATCACCAACTAAGGAATGTGTACAAATGCACATTCCAAATGACAAATGATTTATAACCTCAGCAAGAATGTTCCATAAAAATGGCAGTGTTTCACTGCACTGCATTAGCATAAGTGAATTATGCAGTGCAATAAATAGTACAGTTGCTACTGTTCATGAAACCTTCACTTCACAGCATTAAATTGAAACAAAATTTGGTAGGATGCAACATATGCAATTCATTGCATGAAACAAAAGGAAAATATGAAAACCTAAACAGTGTAAAATCACACTTGCATTACCACCACGCAACATATCACAGCTACAGTTACGTAGTTAATTCTATCCATGAATACTTCATGGAAACAGATTTGCACTTGCAAATCTCACAACATCAAGCACGCTTGAAATACGAAAACTTCACAGTACAGTATCATATCACAGCTACCCCACATTATTACCGCAAAACATTTTGCAGCTACAGCTACA
>JGI24158J21664_10008132_pt1 | contig 13949 bp, 6 predicted proteins | sample Ectturendosymbi3_FD_21664 | JGI IMG/M metagenome (IMG submission 21664) | reverse complement strand
TTTCCTTGATAGGCAGCCGTTGTTACGAGTTACAGAGCAAGTTGTGTTTTTGCTACCCAAAAGTAATTTATAAAATCGCATTTAGATTTGGGTTTTGACCACGTTTATCAACATCTTTATTTCTGAGTTTTTGTGACGTTGTAGTCAGGTCCGCCAAACATTATTTGATATGCCAGCTTTTAAATTGTTTTTAAGTTGAATTGCTACTTCTTCATTTTATTTTTTAGATATGCATGGGGCAAATCTGACAAAAAATGGGGCACACTCAACACATTGTCACCAGGCCAGTCTAAACAAGGTAAAGCTTGAGAGGTTATTTTGGAATGCATTACAGAATATTTATAAACTATGAGGATTTTTAGGTTTATTATGTGCTTAGAGACACATTGTATTTGTATGGCAAAGCATGAATTTCAGCATACTGCATTGGTTTCATGTTTGGTAATCATACAAATTTGTTTTGCCATGCAGTGATAGTGGCTAATTAGAATGTGGAAAAAGTAAAGAGGCAGTCAGGAAGTGCCTATTTCATATGGTATATCACGTGAACATGTTGCAATCCATGCAACCCAACTTTTTATTGACCCATCAGGTGTACCCCATGCTCATGTCGACTGTGCCCCTGGCATGGGGCACTTTTGACAGAAAAAGCACCCTTTTCAAATTGATTGTAAAATTTTTTCTGAAGGGAGTTGTTTTCATGATTTGGCAATATATTGTGTATATCGAGTTGCTTTATTGTGTGACAAATGTTGAGCTTGTTTTGACTTGAAATAAAGTAGCAGTGATTGAAAATGCAAAAACGTATCGACTGTATCCCACCTTTCCCTAAATATATTTTTTCATCATTGACAAAACGTCTTTGCGGACCGCATATGCGCCGAGACCATAGTTTGGAGATCCCTGCTTTCAATGTTTTGTGCATTCTCAGTGCGGGATTTCAAGCAATTCTATTCGTGATTCAATGCAGCGTCCATGTTTGCGAACAGTCTTAACATTTGACAAAATAGCTTGCAAATCTACATCACCACACGCGGTCGCTGTTTCCTTTCGCGCATGTGACTCGCTCAACGCTCTTCTTCATCGTTAGTTTACTGTGCAGCATACCTAACTGTTTGACGTTACGTTTTTCTGAATTCATACTCAAGTGTACTGAAGAGTTTGCTGTTTATCTGTCTACAGCCAAAGGAAGAAATCAAGGGTCAAGTTCAAACGGAGCATTATCAACTGACACAGCGGAAACGTCATTTGTTATTTAACTTACGGTATTTTTCCGACACCACAGACACAGTGGCGGTTTATTTTATTTTGCTTTGGCATGGCAATCTCACGGCGTTGTTTCGCATATTTGGACAACTGACCCTAACCTGCGTGCAACATGTGTGTTTTGGAAATGAGCGTTGGACTGGACTTGGATTGAACTGTATCCGGACTAAAACGAATTTTGTTGGATTTGGAATGGATCCGTACCGTACAGTAAATCGATTCATAATTTTATCGATTATCGATTCAGAATTTTATCGATTCAGAATCAAGATACTGTTGTCTAAGGAACACAAGAGGCACTCCGTAGAGGCAACCTGGTGGGACCCGAGAAAGCATTGCGTCGGACTACAAAAGCATACAATATTTATTCCAAAGGCAGGGCTGACACAGTGAGCATTGACCGTTTGCAGTCGGCTCACGTGTTGGTTGACGTAGCGGAACAGACCAAAACCCGTCATGANCCAATGACTGTTTGTGGTGTTTCTCGTTCCGAACGCAACAACCGATGCGTGACCGCTGTATCCAAGGGCGGATCCAACCAGTAAGGTTAATTAAGGGGGGACGATTTCAGTAACATTTGGTAGTCAAGTCTCATAACGGTTTCGCTACTGTAAGAGCAAGTAAGTAAGCCTCACAAAACTGCTGTGACAAAACATTGGACGACAAAATGGCCCTGTATCGCGTATGCTTTTTCCCAAATTGTGAAAAGTCATGGTGAATAAAGTCACTGTAGTAGTGTTTAAGGAATCAATTGCCCCCCTGGATCCGGCCCGGTCTGCATCGCAGATATGTGGCAAGTCGTCTTTACTGGATGAAGATCCTTCAACTTTTTCTTCGTCTTGTATTTTCTGGAATGTGACCGATGACTCATCAACTGCTGCGCAGTGGCTACTTGCCAATATAATGCACGCACCTACGCGGACACGCGTAGTTTGTAGACCTGCATATTTCCGCCTGTGGTCGCCTGATTCCTCTCTTCCTGTATATTAATGTCAGTTTGTGTCCTTCTTGTTTCGCTCTTCAGGATCTGGAATTCCGGAACTTTGAAAATTCATTTTATCCAGTTTTTTTTGCACATCCTTCGTTTTGGCTTTTTGTTGTATGCGTGTTGTCATTCGTGAGGTGCTTTCCAATAGTTCTCTAAGACTTTCCAAGTCCGCAGCAGACTCTTTCTTCATATTTATTATAACCTTTCTCACACGACTTTCTTATACAATAAACTCAAGGAATAAATATATCAGGACATAGCAAAATGAAAGGAAAAACATCCAGCTTAACTCAACGCGTGCAGACCAGTTCGCATCGTGACAGTCTGAGTGTATCGTGTTCATAACAATCCTAAGCCTTTTGTTACGTAACTGCACAAATGCCTTGGACAGGAGCTTCTATGCGCAATGGCCATATTGGTCGGTAGTACACCAGTTCAGTGTGGATTACTCTGACGCAATGGTCACACATTGGTATAGCTAGAAATTTTTTTTATTTTAAAAAATATGTGGAGTACCACAATGTGCGTGAAGGTTATATCACACATTTTACGGAGTCGACTTTCCATGTCCCACCAAACGTTCTTCCGTCACCCACCGCCTCGTCATGACCCACAGGTTAAGGAACACTGTTCTATACCAAACCATTTAACGTTGCGTTGCTCTCATTTCGCATACAAGTACAGTACATTGAAGAGTTTTTGTATATTGAAGGTGTATCTGAATATAATCAAAGGAGGCAGTGAAGGCTAGAGTGATACTGGAGAGTTTCAGCAGATAAAATTTTGACTGACCTTTTTGAATTCGGGCAAAGGAGAGTTTGTATAAAATGCTCAGAAAGCGCGTTTACTCAAATTTTATTTTATGAGAAGCAAAACATTGCAGACTTTGAACATATCAATTGGTTTGCCAACTTTTCATTGTCAGACGTGTGGAAAAACATAATAAAAAAGTCTTTGATGGGTTTGCATAAAACACCACGGGAATTGAAACCCTTTTTCGTTTTGTGATAAGTGATATTGTGTACTTTATATAAATTAATTCTTTATTTTTCCCCTTCTCCTCCCACCCCAGTATAAATCTTGAACACTGGTTGGGCAAAAACTAACACACATATTTTTATTTTGGTTGCTGCAATTGGCGGCAGGCCGAAGCCTGAAATTTGCATTTTATCGGGGCGGTTGAGGTGAACGCCCTTGCCCAAGGAGCGCTAGAACATTACACGCATTTGCTAATAGCATTTCTTTCACTGCATGTATGTAATGACACATTCATCAATACGTAGCGTCATTTAATCTTTCGAGCTCCCATGCGATGTTCTGAAACATTCCTGAACTGATTTAGAACCAGGTTGCAATGTGAACTGTGTGTTCGTTTCCAAACCTCTCTAGCACCATCTATAGCTAGGTTTGTTGTGGATTTGCAGAGACAGACGTCAAATAGCAATAAATACTAGTATGAATTACTTGCGGCTTGATGAAAAAGGGTGGACGATCATGACTCGGATTCGGTAAACGGCAAAACAAAATTTTTCATCATAGACCCAATCAACTGTTACCCACAGCAGCTAATTCTTAAATTTATTTTTTCATCCCTGTCTTTGTTACTCGATCGTTAATTGGGGACGTGCTTCAAATGCAACCATTGAGCCTATCGTTAAACTTCAAAATGAAGCTACCAGCTAGCCATATATTCTTCGAAGAATCTTTTCAACACTTAAGCCTTTTTTGCCTCCTAAACGTTATACCTTATCAGAACATAAATTCACGCACCCCTATCATAACAGACTGCTTCCAAAGCATTTCGCAGACCACATGATTCCAATCACTTCTATTCATTCTCACTCCACAAGACTATTCACTTCTAATAACCTGTTTTCACATACCGTTATTTCCTCTCAAGGCCAATATTACCATTCATTTGTTGGTCCAAAAGTGTGGTCCTCAATATCAGACTATATCAAATCTTCTGCCAGCTTATCTTCAAATGGCAATTTAAGAAACACCTCGTGCATGAAAAAGATACATAATTATGTGTTTAGCAACATTTCAATCAATGCGCTACACAATGCTGTCTTTACTGGTTTTAGTAATTTGAATATTGTAAGTTGTTGTTCTCCATGAATTTTTATTCTTTTTGTTTATGATTCGTTACTGTGCATGTCTCATTTTTACGGATGAAATTACACTCCTTAGTTTTTGTACTTCATCGATTATTTTTTTCATATTGTGTTTCATATTTTTTTACAAAACCAGATTTCCTCGTTTTGACTAGATCCGCTCCTATGTGTACATAGGCATCCAGTCTTCATCGGAAAATTTTCCTTACCATGTTCTGTGTTTGTTTGTTTTCCTAACTGTGGTTGTTTTATTTCCACCTGTTGTTGTCTGACACTTGCCAGAAAGTAGTAAACGAATTTGGTTGACAAAATGACCACTGTGGTCTTTGACCAATCGAATGTGACACAGATCAATATTTGTTTACATTGATCAATTATCTCTTGTTATTGTGTTTTCATTAATTGTAATCTCCACTAATAATAGGTTACCCTGTTGCATGATGGCTTTTTGCATTATTTCGGTTTATTAGCTGAGTCGTACGAAACAATAAATATATCAATCAATCATTTAGGATACTACAGCCATTATCATGTTTGTCACTGCCAAAAATCGAATTTGAAGTGTCTGTGTATAAAATAACTCAAAAACTTGTTTAAATTCTGCAAATTAATAGCTCGGGCTTTTTTCCAGTTTAATTAATTTTACATTGATCAAAGTGATTATCTACATGGTTTCTTTGTTTTTTTCCTGCCGCATTTTAGGGATGATTGCTCAAGAATTCCATACGTTTCCAGGTGTGGAGTTCAGGGATTGGTGTGTCATCTATTGTAAGTTGTGTGTAGCTTACAATTATCGTTGCTAGTCGAGGTTGATAAGTCGATACGGTGAAAACGATCGAAACAGCAGCTTCTTTTAGTATGTGACCTCTTCATTGGTTTTGAAAGTTTTTTCACAAGTCCCAATTACGTCACATAGTCAAAGTAGTGACTCCACACATCCTAAAAATTTTCAAATGCCAATTTACCCATTTTTGAAGAAAGCACACAACAATATGCAAATATGTTTTTTTCTTTGACCCTCTAGCGCGATCAATCGGCGAATTATGAACGAAATTGCTTGAAAGCCACAACAATGGCGCCCGCTGTTACTAAAGGGCAAGTTACAAAGACATAGAAAAAGTTATCGGAGTACCACGTGAGTATTACCGAGTTTGTTTCAGAGCATTTACTATTTGTGGTGTGAAATGCTTTTTTCAAATCAAGAAAAATGCGACAAAGGTATTGTCGAGATTCTTTTACATGTATTATGTAGTTATGAAACTGATTTGAAACCAGAAATGTAGCAATCCCGGAACGAAAACCATAATTAGTGGTTTGTATTTATATGGTTAGAATCTAGAAAGCTAACCAAGATCTTATTCGATAACTTATTATATATTTTGGAAAAGTGAGATAAGACTGACTTGGTCTTTCATCGGATACAAAATCTTTAGCTCCACACTTAAAAACTGGACTAACATTGGCAAGTTTCAATTCATCACGAAAGGCTTCGTTTCGAACACAATGATCAAGCACATTTGCACATATAAGCTCTAGGCTTACTGTAAGTTTTTGAGGAATCAGCCGACTGGGCTCTGCTCTCTTACGTTTGCAATGATTCAAACTTGAACATATATGTATTCAAGTAACTATACTCTCCACAACGCAAAAGCGACAAATTTGAAATAATTAGCGAATTTTTGTAATGGGAAATCAATTTCACGCGACACTACCCATCTTCAGTCCTCAAATCTTATTCTGTTTGAATGACTGAAAAGAAAGCAGTATGAAGGTTACAAAAATTTTGAAGCTCTCCAGAAGAATTAGAACTTATATTGATTCCTCGATAATATTCAGATTTATAAAAAACTCACCGACACAAAAGAACGTAAAGACAGCGTAACGTACAGCATGGAACGGCTCCATACAAGAATAATGTTAAACAAGCGTTAAGCGTTGGAAGTAGCGACGGTAATTATGCACTCCCCACCATACACGATGTCGGTTAGCAGGAATCACCACGTCAACTGTTAGACTGGTTTAGAACACGAACGTTGCACCGAATCGCAAACAAAACAAGAGTGAAACCACTCATAAGAAAGTAACAAGGCACGTTTACATCCAGGGGTGGTATTAGAAGTTAGGGATCTGAGGCAAACTCTCAGAAATGAGCCAATGGCACCTATATTTGTTCAAGGTACTGTATATCAAAAAAGAGCCCCTACATTTTGCGCATGCTGTACAGAAACTTTATTCATTGGAAGCAAGTTAGATGTTTCATTTTGTCTGGGAATTTGCTTCTACGTGAAAGTCCAGTTCATGTTGCAAATTGTTTGAAGTCACTTGTTTTTGAAATGTCCGTTGTCTGAGCATAAAGTTGTCGAGAGGCTGTTTTGCCCCTTAGAGGTTTCTCCAATTAATTAAACAGCCAAGTGCGTTTTTTTGGCCCAAACGTTCTCACCACTAACGGTTGTTGGTAGATGTCCAATTAAGTGCTGTTAGAGCACTTATTTTCGCTTAATTTATTTTGGAAGAAGAAACGAGAAATTGGCCACTTGAACTTTTCTCTCGGGCCCTGATGACTTCATCTAGAAATCCTGCGGCCCCTCTAGTTTTACGTCACACCAAAGGAGTTCAAACCCAAAAGACTCCGTTTTTCTGAATCGAAGCTAGGAGACTAATATTCAAACCGAAGATTAGAGGTTTCTGCATCTTTAGAGGGTTTGAAGAGCACTCTAGCTTTATGAGTAGAATATCATGATTCAAAAAATCTGAGCCGATATATCGGCGTTTGCGCTCCTTCGTGGCTTTGCACCACAGCTTTTCGTGTTGGGTTGCGGTTACGAATGTGCTCTCTCTTTCAAAAACCTACAACCTACTGATACAGCTAATTTGAAATTGCCATTTTTGAGGAATACTTTCGCAAATGAGATCTCATTAGTTGATTGAAGCCACAGTGTCAGACAATGACACCAGTGGTGGAAATTGTATTTCAAAGCGGTACGCTCTCGGCAAACTGAAAGATGCGATTTGCTTTTTATGCTAATGAGGTTGTAACCACAAACGTGCTGTTTTGAAAGGATAGCTATGAGATGGTTTGGTTGCTAATTTACTGACATTGGCGAAAGAGCAGTTGTCACAGGATTTGCAACTTTGTTCTGCACCTACACGGTCTAACACAGTGGCACAAAGTGTAACGAGAGTGGACCTAACTTTGGTTTGAACAGTTATTTTGTTATCAGCAAGGTTCTTTTAAATTCTTTGTCAATATGTTCGATCAAAAAAATTTTTGTTTGATTTTCGCCATTGGAATTTTGTCCGTGATCTTCGCAAGATGTACAAAATAAGTTGAAACTAAAACTAGATTAAAAGAGTTTTATGTAGCAGCCCATCCAAAGTAAATTAAATTTTGTACAGGATCTCTGAACAACAGGGAAACTGTGTAAATAGTCGTTGTTTAGTGGTTTGTATTGTTTTATTACAAATAATATGGAATGCAGGAAACTGCTGGATATTGAAATGTATGATAATTAATTGAAAACACAGCAGTTGGAAAGTTGACCTGATCAAATTCGCCCAACATGAATTGTTTGTTTCACATCGGCTACTCGTGTTTGTAGTGTGAACGTAATCCACTTTCTAATTCCTTGGTTACATGGAACATTTTTTGCAGTTCATCTAAAACTTTTTGTATTCACAAAGATTTGTTTGATTCCAGTAACAGTTCACTGGCATTGATTGCGTAAGTAACACATATCACAGGTGCGTATAATTTCACTTACAATGATTCAGGTTTTTCTAAGGTGTTTAGGGACCCGATTCGGGTCCCTAGAATTGAAAATCGAGTCCCTATAATTAACGAAATTGCATCCCTGCAGGTCTATACCTGGTACCTAACATTTTCCTTAAAGAAACTGAATGATTTGAAAATTTTCTGCAAACAAGAAACAAAAGTTGCAATTGCTCAAACAATCGCATAACTTCACTTGAGCATGTTATATTACTGCGATCACATACATTGTTGCACACATTTCAAAAAAATGGAAGTTACGGTGTTAAAAGTATTTGTAACATTGCAACGCAAACACGTCTGGTGGGAATAAGCATGGGTCGGTTACAATGTTTTGCAATTTAATGCTCTTCTCAAACACTCTCCATGTAAGCCACAGGATATAGACATTTTTAAAAACTAAGCTCTTTAGATAAAAATCGCACACATGGGATTTTTCTGTGGAAATCATTATTTTTATGTTCATCAGAGCGAAAAAATGTTACTCTCTGAGGCGAAGCACAGAAGGCTCTACTCATGTTTCACCAGGCATGAAACGGCCATCATTTGCTTCGCTTCGTGGCCGACCAATGAAGAATTTCTCAACTACAGCCTAGTTCAGGTTCAGTTCATAGCATGAGGTGCCGCGTCAGAGTTGTCATCAGCAAACGCAGTGGTGAAAAACAAGGCTAGAAGTGAAGCTAAGAATTTTCCGCAAACGAAGTTTAACACCAACAGGTCGTGAGATCTGAGATATGTGCTTGAGGATTTCAACGTTTTCATTTGTGATCGTAAACATTCTCACGACTCAAGGACAAAGTAAGTTGATATGTTCCATTACTTTCTTGATTTTTTTTGTACTTTACCTGCTGGTTTTCATCCAAAATCTTGCAAATTATGACCATTGAAGAACGTTGCAAGAGACTAAGTACAATACTGTTGCAACTTCTCTGTCAGCGTTGCGTTGAATGTGTGAGTCACCACGAATGGGATGTGCGCGAAGAATAGCACCCATATACATGTGGCGTGAACAAGCAATAATGCTGTGAGCACTATGTGTAATCTCTTTTGTTGCTTGCTGACACAGTGTGAAGATTTGCGTACATGCCGCTCGGGAGTTCCGATCGCAACAGTACAAATGACAACTGTGCAAATGTCGTTTAAAAGCTACTTTTAATAGAGATGGTTTGAAACAAAAATCTTTCGCATCTGAATTTTGCTTGCAAAAACGTAAAACTTTACAGCTTTGATCAACTTCGTTCATACGCCACTTCCTCAACCACTTGGCTCAACCATTACATTTACGTCCAATATTTGCTGTGCGACTAACGGTAACACACTTAAACCTGTGTGGAGGCTGTTCAAAGTAAACACGCAGGTAAGAAGCAAGCGTTCTGTCTAATTCCATTGGTGCAAGCATTGGTTGGGGGCATGTCAGCAACTGATGTTCCATATTAGTATAGTAAGCAACTTACACGAGCCTGAAACCGATTCGCCTGAAAAAATATCTGCCGAATTTTAGGAAGTAGGCTATGACGTTTTCGAGCGTCATGAAACAGAGCAAAGATCTATTCTTTTATCTGAATGCTAACGTCAATGAAAAGTGGCAGCACCCACACTACGTTGATAAACAGTTTCCATTTAATCCGAATTAAACATTGTGTTGTGCTGCTGCCGCAAATATGACTGATTTTCTCGTTTTCCCGCGAAAGATATGTATATATGTTGCATGCAGAAAATCTGAGATGCAAAAATTTCGTGAACATATCTGGGAAGGCTTTTATGGCGAATGACAAACCTAATTCGCATTTGCGAATAGTGAAGGATGATGGCAAAATTATGCTAATTAATTAATGTAAAGTTAAGTTAAAACTCGTTTGTGAAAATTACTTTTGTTTAAACAATTATTTGCTCTGCGTGACAACGTAGTTTGAATGAAGTGGTGTGAATTCCTTCGTAATAAAATGTGTTTAAATTCATGCGGTGTGGGGAAGTGACTACCTGAAAAGAAAAAAGTAGCAAGATACGATAATTCAACAGAGAGAAAAAGCACAGCATGTCTTCTTTCAGATATTCTACCACGAGTTGGCGATCACAGAACAGTCCACTTTAGTTCAGGAGGAAGAGGTCAACAAACTTCTCAGGGTGAATCCTCCGGAGATCAGGTTATTAACATCAGCTTTCATTTACATTAAATTACTTTTTCTTATATCAATGCAGTGAGAAACGTAGATTTCTCTACGAACTCTTCTTTTCTACATAGAATGTTCAAATCTGTACGAAAATATTTGGATCAACTAACGCATAAAATTTGCCAGACAATGCCATGATGGTTTCATGTGAAATGGGTCGTTTGCAAAATATGTCTTTCAAAATGCTCTTTTTTAAATGTAACTATTACCATTTTGTACCTGCAAATGATAATGCAATTTACATGGGAACAAAAATTTCAAAACTGTTCAATTTCAAAAGAGAATTTTACAGTTGCCTCTCAAATGAAAACCTTTTATGATCGCACGGAAGCTTTATGACGCAAAAAGTGTTATTTTTTCTTGTCACGTAAATTGATGTTTTCATTTTAAAATTAGAATTGCATTTCTCAAGCTTCTTAATTAGCCATTTTTGGCGTAATTACATCACGCTTTTCAAGAGACTTCAAAATTAAAACTATACNAAGCCAAAGAGACGTCTGATGAGCTTAATTTACNTTAGACGAATTATCGAATTTGCTTCGTGNTTTGTACTAAAGACGTCAAGTTTAATAACTTTTGGCTGTTAAAACCATCAGGGCTCTCCCAAGTTCAACCAGCAATGGAGAGTTTCAAGTCAATCTGAGTATCTTGAATGTGACGAAGATCTACGACAACCTGCGTCTGAGGTTCCATTTCCAAAACCAAGCGTATTTGGAGACTGTTGCAATACAAATTCATGGTGGAGGACATAACATGCCTTTGTGAAAATATTGGATTGTTTAAAATCGGCATAAACTATTTAAATTTGCTGTCTACCAGTCACATTAAGCTCACACTTGTTCGAAAAACTTGGTTAACATTTTGACATCCATTATATGTTGCGCAGAGTACGATCTTTAAAATATTTTTCAAGAAAAACCCGCAACCTCCTCTAAATTTGTTGAAATCTCAGTTTGTTTTTTATTTTAGTTTGTTTATAACATGTGATAGCATTAGCTTTTTATCATTTAATGTGAATTGTTGATACATCCTGTCTTTTGAAAGTTGCATCCAGCATCAGCGTAACGCTTCCCGTATCTGAATTACACATCCTTCTTCACTAACATATACTTATAGCTCAGTTCTGGTGCACTTTGCGAGTTTTGGGCCGCTGCACCCAAAATCAAACTGTTGCACTCTTAGTATAATTCAAAAGGAAAATATGGGATGGCTTTTTAATTTTTTAATTTTTATCTTGTTACCAGCCAGGACGTAATTCTGTGCTTGATAAAATAATTTACCACACTTTTGAGCCAATATTTGTCTGAGAGTACATCTGTGTATACAGGAGTTGATTATGTAAAATTTTTAAAACTAAAGCAAAGTGCAAAAGTGATATGTCTGCAAAGAGTTGCACATACTCTCAACTCAAAATACCTCCATAAATCACAATTGTTTCAGAGTCTGAACTACTCGTCTAAGCAGACTTTCGGAAGAAGTGGGCCATTAATACCTCTTTTTTCCAACCGGAAATACTGAAAATTCTTTCTAAAAGGTTTCGGAATTTGCTTGCAAGGAACCTTTTGTTTAGACCACTTTTGTTAAGATGTTAAGATTTTGTTAAGACGTAGACCACTTTTGTTAAGATTGCCTGGAAAACATCACACCTTCACTCAGTGTGAAAAGCAATTCATATACCGTTGATGGATTGGGAGAATTCTACTGCAGGGAGAACAGTCTGCTTATCTATTTTAATGGAACAATCGCAGACAACAATACAATATGTGTCTCCAGCGGCCAGTGGGAAGGTCAACGTTTTGTGACGTGCTCCAGAGGTACGTTCGGCGTTCAGTGACTGATTGCTTAGATTAAATTCAACTCAGTTTATCAAAAACACTTTTTGGAGAACTTAAATATTAGTTATACAATGATTATGTTTTTGTTTGTGATTATACAGAGATGTCGTAGATATATTTATTGTCATCACAGTGTTGATAGCATTGCTTTTATAATGATTATTCGCAACTATTCAAAGCACTATGTTTCCTGCAAATGAATCAACCGACTGGGCTCTGCTTTAAACTTTTTGCGAAAAATCAAACTTGCCCATATCCAGTGGCGATTCTAGGGGAGACCTGGGTGGGCCATGCCTCCCCAGATTTTTGTTTGACTTCCCGTTTGCCCCCCAGTTTTTTTTCTTAATTTCCCGTTTAAGTTCATTTGGTTGACACATGTAAGGTTGCCAAAGGCGTTTTGTAAAAATACCGGCCATTTTGTCAACAGCGCCAGATCTAAGCTGTGTCGTAATTCGTAAGCGGCACAGGGAAAACCGAGAATCAATCAGTATTGTTAAGCCACAATTAATAATTTGCCCGTATTTTAGCTGGCTCGTTACATTTCCTTGTGTGTGTGACGTGACAACCGCAACAAGGAATGCGTCAACAGCAGCAAATAAACTTCGCCGAAGAAACTGCCCTGACAAGATTCCCTACAAGAGTCATTATAATTTGAGAAATTCTGCGTTAGTTCTTTTTGAAGTTACGGCAAATTATTTATTTTCACAATTCCGGGTTCAGACGCTGATTTTCAAAATACCGGCCTTTTGCCGGCCTCTGCGAAATTAGCAGTAAAATACCGGCCAGGCCGGTGAAATACCGCTCATCTGACAACCCTAGACATATGCAGAAGATCACTTTCCGCCAGCAATATTTTAAACGATAATTTAGAAACCCTCTAGCCTGCATTCAATATTTCCCAAATGCATGATAAGCTGTATGGTTGTTTTTGACGGTTGGGTAACTAGAGTTATTTATGATGACACACACCAGGTATTGCTCGGATGCTGCGTAAAATTTAGTCAGACAGTGGTCGTGGTGTTGAAAACTCATTTTGAAACTAAGAAACAGCCACAGAAGTGGAAAGGTTGATCTTTCGTGCATTTCAGTGTGAGATGGAGCTGGATGATATTACTGTCAGCAGATTGTTTCTTGTCCTAGTAACAAAAGGTTTGTGAAAGCATCAGGAATTGGTTTCGGTTAATTTATCTCAATTTATCCTCGCTGTGGTATTGAATTCGGCTGCCTTGTTTATACGACTTCTAAACATTTTACGTAAGTGGTTCGTGACTATAGTTTAACCTCATAGAATTTTGTACGGATTTTCTGCAATGATTCTTTCGCGTATTTCAGCTCTTTGTCCCGGAGATCAAACATTTCCATTAGAAACACACTTGAAAGAATTCACGGTTCATATGCATTTAGTGAAAATGATTTAAAACGTGAAATAACTTTGGCAAAGAATTTGAAAGAGTCGAAGCTGCGTATATCTCTCGAACAATTTTTGTCATTTATAGCTACTTAAAACGCTGCGTTTGATTGTTACTGGTAGCTGTAACGCAGTGGTTCCCAAACTTGTTCGGTTCGTTGCCCAAAGGTAGCGATTATGTCTTAATTACCCTCAGTATTTCGCAGTGATCTCTCATAATTAGGCCAACCAATTGTTTGACCTAAAAACTTATAATTTTGAATTTATTTTTACCTATAAATTTTATACGTTAGCTACTAAAATAGTTCAGCCTTAGGTGTTGAGGTTAACCCAGAAACAAATTCATGCACTCTATGTTTTGAAATAAAAAAAATTGGGTGTTTAACTTTGGTGAT
>JGI24158J21664_10008130_pt1 | contig 13950 bp, 6 predicted proteins | sample Ectturendosymbi3_FD_21664 | JGI IMG/M metagenome (IMG submission 21664) | reverse complement strand
TGCTCAGGGGGGGTTAAGTGGAACACAATGCTCAGGGGGGGGTTAAGTGGAACACAATGCTCAGGGGGGCGTTGAAAACTCCCAACAATGTTACATGTACTTTCTTCAGTACAGTACATTTGCTTCCAAAAGAACCCAGGGGCTCCAAACTTGCTTCTTGCCCTGGGCGCCATCTAACATCAGGCACGTCCCTGGTGCCATCGACGCCCATGATCGCAACACAAGGTTCTTTACGTCTGTGCCCAAAAAAAATGATCCTTGGCCTTTACCGCCAAGCTCAGAGCAAGTTTATCGCATGATGGTGGTTATATGTGACAAACATCACACACAGCAGCCAACTGGGTGTGTTCATCATTCCAAACCGATGAGTGTGTCGTACAGTACAACTGCTACGATCAAATGCAGACCCTTATCAAAACCACGTGATTTCAATGCATGAAAGACTTTGTTTTGAACACTAAACGTTCATTCGGTCGCGCATTGTAAACACCAGGTGGCGCACTTACCTTCGCCGGGGGCTGGTAACCCTCCATGTGAGTTTCCATGTGCTTTTTTAAACTTTTACGATGAGCAAAGACTTTATTGCAACCTACTTCTTCGCATTTGATCCTCTCGTTCAAGTGATGAACCTGCGGAAAGCGCATCAGCTCAGGCTTAACGTGCTTGCGTGGGTTAACTTCAGGACACGATGGACTAAAGCTTGTGAGTGGTTGAAGAAAAGGTTTTGAAATATAGGATCACAAACCATAATTGTAACAAAATAGTGGAAATCAGTGGCTTGATGTCCGAGGGTATGCTTGTACAGAGAGGCCAGTTGTCACATTCGCTAAAAATCCCCCCTTGATTGGCTTGCACGACTTTTAATCAGACATTATTATTTCACTCCTTGGGCGTGTGCCATAGCACTCCTTGGGCAAGAGCGTTTACCCCAACCGCCCTGACAAAAAGCATTGCCCAGGCTTCGGCCTGCCACCGATTTTTAAATAATCTGCCGTATGCCATGTGATCAATTAATAAAATGAATATGATGCAGCCTTTGGATTGACTTTTTTCCTCACTACTCCAGTGAATATTTCTTTGCCGGTTGTTTTACTTCTTACATTTTTTTGTTATGAAACTTTGTTGAAAAGGGATATCCAGATTGACGAAAAATTGGCCTTAGGGGTATTGAGGACTGAAAAACCTCAAGGAACACTGCATTAAATTGTGTTTGGAGCTGTTTCTTGTCGAAATAAAGTTGGTGCGATTGTGTTACGAACCATATTTGGTGAAATTCACGCGGTTTTCAACCAAAATCAGCTGGGAAGTCAAACGACGGATTTTTTAAAAATTTTGCATTTAATCGAACTACTTTTGAAAAGTCATTTGGTGACAACTTGAAAATGATAAAACGACCGTGAAATTTTAGAGGAATTCCACAGATCTCGCTGCAAAAGCACGCGCGATATTAAGTTCGCGAAAGCTCGCGCCTTGATGACGTCCGAAGTCTGTCGACCCGACAACGAACCCGACTCACCTTTACATGGGTCTTCAAGTTAAACTTCTTCACAAACGTTTTGTCGCACTGGGAACATTTAAACACTTCGCGGCTTTCGCTGTGCGCGGTTCTGTGCTCTTTCAACCGGCAAGCCAGCTTGAACGACTTGCCACACGCGGAACACTTGTACTGGCGACGGTGCGAGGTCGTCACGTGGTCGCGGAGCAAGGTCCACGTACTGAACACTGAGGAGCACTGGGAGCAGGGATATCCGTTGTGTACCTTCGCGACAGCACAGCGTTTTTATTGCCAGTGTAGAGATGGCCTCAGCTTTCCACCGCCGTGCAACGCAGTGAAGCCAGGGTGGGGTACGACGGGTGGACGCGCTACACTGGTGGGGTACGACGGGTGGACGCGCTACACTGGTGGGGTACGACGGGTGGACGCGCTACACAGAATGGTGCTTTGCTGCATTAAATCACAATTCTGCCTTTTTCAGTCATTTTTCGGTCATAGACCGAATTTTCTTTTATAATTGACCGAAAAAAATTTAGTCAATTCGGCCACAACGTCTGAAAATATAGAGCAGTGTGGTCGAACTGCAGGCCTGCGGGACGAATGTGGCCCTCGACAGAATTTTTAAGGCCCGCGAACTTTCTTGGTATTGATTGTTGTGTGTATGTTACAGCAGGCAATTTTAATTAGAACATGCATTACATCTGTTAATAATCATTAATGTACAATATAATGGTGTTCGACTAGGCAGGGGTCGGCAACTTTTTTTACAAAAGAGATATTCTATTTATTTTCCAGCAGATATGATCGCTGAGGAGCCACATAATATTAAGTAACGTTTTACATTTCATGCGAATTCACAGGGGCATAGGCTTAACTAACTTAACTGTACTAATAATTAGATGCAGTTCCAAGTTTTTTCATATCTAGAAAGAGAGCCACTTTAGAAAAGCAAAACGAGCGGCAGGTTGTCGACTACTGTGTTGGACTGTAGAGAGCTTCTAGAAATTAGCCATCAACAACAAGTTTCTCAAACTGAAAGATTTTGCACTAAAATTACACTCGATGTTTGGAAGCACATACGTGTGTGCGATTACATTTTCTACCACGAAGCAAGTCAAATCTAAAAACGGCAGAAATCGAATGGCAGACGGAATACCAGGCCATAGTCTCCGACTTGCTACCACTAACATATGTTATTGTTAAAGGAACGATAGTGTCAGAAGCCTCAACCACAGGCATCACATTGATAGAGAATTGTAAAGTGTTTATTGCTATTGTGTAATTACTTCAGTGACACACCCATTTATTTTCTTTTTACAATTTTAAATCTTGTGAATTTGTTGTTTTATACACCATTTTGCTGGAAGTGGCCCGCGAGTTGTCACATTTTTGTAAAATGGCCCGAAGGTCAAAAGTAGTTGGTCCACGCTGAAATACAGCAATGCATAGTTGAGTTTCCATGCTACTATGGGACAAATGACCAAAAAGTCTCAGCGAAAACAAACCAACATATGAATCAAGACATGGTTGGAACACGCTGACGCTGATACTGGTCAGTGCCATCTCTACCTTTCTGGCACAGCTGATAATTATAACTACAATCTTGATACCAGAATCCGGACATAACAGGTCGGCGTCCTTGGTTCTCATGTAAATTTCTTATCCAGGACGAGACATCGCTGCGAGAGAACGTGCGCATGATGGCGTAGTGAGCTGCGTGGGCGCACAGCGTATATTCTCCAAGCAATGCAAGAGCTTGCTCCTCAGACCCACGCTAATATATCAGATATTATCCAAACCTAGGGCGATATATTGTTTGCTCTCTAATCAGACATCTTCCAGGCCAAGTCTTGGTAATTTGCCGCCCCAGCGTGGCAGTTCCCCTTCAAAAACCTGAATGAAAACCTTCACTGCGGTCTATTGTACTTCAATTCACATACCGTGGTGCTACTGATTACAGCGCTGCATGAGACAAGAAGCCACATTGAAAATAATGCCTGCCTTTTGGTGTCTTTTTCGGTGAGTCATTGTAAGAAATCGTTTGTCGCATTTTTCGCATTTAAAAGGCAATAATCCAGTGTGTTTGTACGAGTGTTGCGTCAGCAAATGATGTTTCGAGAATGATTCATCACAACCATCAACTTCACAACGATACGGTCGCCTGCATAAAAAACATCATCTATCGTTAAATTAAGTAGACTTTATCCACATACACAGGTGCTTTTATTGTATTGCAATTTACTGCAACTTTGATTCGAAGAAGTGAAGTAATTGAACTACTGATGATTGAACTTAGGCTTCCTCAGAACGAATGAAGCTGAAATCTTGAAAGCGCGAACACAACCATCACAAGAATGCAGGAAACACGCGACACCTTTGCTCTTTCAAATCTAGGCACAGTAACAAACAGAACTTTATCTATTCATCAACATGAAATTGTTTTCATCAAGCAATCAGTCTGTAATTGTGAGATAAACTGAGACAGTTAATTGCATTGCAAGTAACAGGTATGGACACTTGTTTGCAACATACGTGAGATCAAACGGCAATTACAAAACTTCATCACCGGCAGAATTTGTTCAGAAATAGGACATTAAAGTTTAAACTGATGAAATCCCTTCACTGCGAAGACTGAATTTTTACCAACATGTTGTTGCTGGCAAATGTTAGAATGCTCGCCTGAACATCCTACCTACAGTTGTAAAAATTTCACAAAAATCTTACTGGTTCAAAATTATGTGAACTGAAGCAGAATACAACTTACTTGCTCACAACTTTCGTTACTTTGCCAGAATGGAACGAAGCTCGATGGTTGTGATAAGAAGATATGGATGAGAAAGTTCTATCGCATCCATCTACGTCACACAAAACCTACACAATAAATTCCCGCTGCAGACAATGTTTCTTTCACAGTTGTGCCGGCTGAGCAGTGAAGGCTTGATAGGGCACCAAATCTAAATTAGAGCTGTTACAGTTTAGGTCAGCCAAAAAATCTTTTCACTTGAATTATAAAAACCTCCACTTGCGTGTATGAACAGCTCTACTAACAAGCATCGAGCATTCTAATGCAACAGCTGTTTTTGAAACAGCAAAACAATATATAAGTCTTATGTCAGTAAATGAACCCAGGATTACAAAAAGCACAGCCCCACAACAGATATTCAATTCAAAATTTCATTAACGCCAATCCTGAAACAGTAAAAATACATTTAAATAGATCCTACAACATATAAAGAACCTAAAAAAGATCAGACGGTACAAAAAAAAAGAAATGCTGAAAAATTCTGTTTTAGACTGTTTGATTAGAAAAATGTGACACATAGTGAATGCTTTACGTTGAAAAACTCCAACGCCTCCGCGCCAACATTAAATGGCTTCACCAAAAATCCACAACGCTACGATAGCCAGTTGTTTCGTTTTGGCTCTCCAACCTATGCGTTAACAAGAGGAATGTTAATCTTCTTTCACCGCCTGTCGGCAACATGAATTCTCACGTGCGTGGTTCGAGTGACTTTGTGAGCACAATTAATGATAATGTTTGGTTAGAAGATTAAAATTTGGTATTCTTGGATATGGTGCCTTTGTTCACCAACAACCCTACGAGCCTAGCTGTAGAAATAGCCAAGATAAGTGGCAAGTCAAGGCCTTCATAATCACACTAATTGGATGGCAAATGATATTTGCGCACGACTAGATATATGCGTACTATCGCAGATTAATAGAACAGTCGTAAAGGTGCCCATAAAATTAATTCTTCTTAGAACCAATCAGAACAATCGGTGGAATAGCAAAAACCCCAAAGACCACATTAGTTGTTATGATAACCAGGGAGTTGTTTACAGCACTCCACGAGGCGATTGCAATCTAAAGTACATCGGTCAAACGAAGAAGCCTTTCGATCAACGCAAAAGAATACATGAGCTATGTTACGAACTGCCATCCAGTAAAAGCGCTTTAGCAAAACATGCAGTACAATTGAAGTTGGACATAGAATGAACCGACGGTCAAAGACAATTGTTGCCTTTGAGACTAAGTTTTCGAAAACGACGCTTTGCTGAATCGTTTTTCAATTAGGTAACACTCTACATCAGGCCCCCGCAACCAGGCAAATCCCTCCCTCCAGAAATTTTCAAAAACACTGTGAAAGCGCAACTACGTTTATTAGTTGTTAATTACAAGTTACAATCACTTTGCCCGTCCCGAAAATTTCAGCTAGTTGTAGCCCTACTCTGCATAATGTGCTTCATGAACAATACTCAGGACTTTTTTCCAATTGTCTTTAAAGCAACGTTTCGTAGCTTTATGATTTAGTTCAGGGGTCGGCAACCTGCGGCACGCATGCCACACCAAGCAATTTCTAACTGCATGCAGAAGCTCCAAGTTTTATACATCAATTTTGTTGATTCACAAGAAATATTATTTGCCTTGACTTACACAAAAATACGATTATAGTTGGCACACTGAATGATTTGGAATCTTAAATCGGCACACATTTACCAAAAGGTTGTCGACCCCTGATTTAGTTGATGTTTTTCACTGCGTTGTAGTTTTGAGTGGTGTGGTCCTACTGGTCCATAACATTCGCTGTGGTTGATCTGTTGGATTTTTTTCACTGGAATCCTTTCTTATGGTGTTTCATTGCATTTTATGGTTGGCATTTCTTTGTTTTGTCATCGTTTTCATCTCGAAGCTTCAATGCACTTCTCTGTCCACGGGCAGATCCAGCCAGTAAGGTTAACGGGGGACGTTTTCAGTAATATTATTTGGTATTCAGGGCACCTGACTAAATAAACTCTGTGTTTTTTCGGTGCCCTGGCGTTTTTGCTGTTTTGGAGAATACATACAGTGCAATTAATTCAGTACCGCCAAATAAATCTTTCTATCCATCTATTCAAGTTTCATTACGGGTTCACTACTGTTAGAGGGATGAAGTACAATTCACAACACGGCTGTGACGAAACAGTGGAGGGCAGAATGGTCTTGCATCGCAAATGCTGTTTTCCGAATTGTACACAATCATGGTGAATGAAGTAATTTTCAAAGGCTTTAGGGGGGGGGGCGAAGTGCGATTGGCCCCCTGGACACGCCCCTGCTCTGTCTATACTTAAAGCAACTTTGTCTGTTCACTCTGCCATTTGTCATGGTGAAAGCCCCGCTGTCAAGTGAGTTGAAACGTTGGCATCGTTTTTAAAAATCAGGAGCTGACCAAAACTTAACTGTATTACGTACATGACATGTCAAACAACAAAATGCAAATCCAAATCACAATTGTCACAACATATACAACTTTGGTAAACTATGCATGGAGTTGCTGTAGATTCTTATTGTAAATAAAACAGCCACAATAATCGAAAACATTGTTTTATTCGACGTTTTGGCTTATGCATAAGCAATTTTTTCCTTTAGCTGTCGCATTTCATTTATGCCTTATGATGGCTTACGCATAAGCCGAAACTTCGAATAAAACAATGTATTCGATTATTGTGGCTGTTTTATTTACAAGAGAGTATACTACTTTAGTTACCCGATTGCTTTTATCATGAGTAAGTTGATGGCGGTGTAAAATCTCTGCATCAGCAAACACTTTTCCACATTCATCGCACTTGTCTTTCCACTAAAATAACAAAATAAAGCAAACGTAAGCATTTTGGTTGATTATATAACATTAAGCAAGTTTGCCTGATGAATTCGATGAGTGTAACTAGCACAAAGATGAAACAATAGTTAACTGACAAAGCGGAAAAGACCAAAACGATTGCACTATCAACAGTTTTTCAAAACAAAATAGGTTATGAAAGCCAGGTGAGAAAATTATATAAACGAATATCTAACATCTTACAAAAAATACACAATATCATCTCTATATTAAATCTGTTATTATTCCAATTTAATGTAGCATTTATTTCTTCCAAGTGGATGCAGCATCACATAGGATAACATTCTAACACTATTAGCCCGTCTGTTAAAAGTGCCAGACCTAGCACAGACAGTTAAAACATTTAAACTAAGCCTTGGCATAATCTGTTATACACAAAAATATGACACTCTTCTTCATACATCCTAAGAAGAATTGTTTTCAGCAACAAAGCATTGAAACTCACGCATTTTTATGAAACAGGCCACATTAATTTTTTAAATCCCTTCGTATATATAATAGCTGTTTTTCAGAAGTTTGAATAAAATGAATGGTTCAGTCAGCGTTTTTCCATCGTCAAGCACCAGGTTCTGATGGTGTCTCCAGTGAAGTCATAGTGAACTGGTTACTTTTGTTTGTAAATGATTGACTAGCTAACAACCTTGTTCCTAAAAGTGGCGATGAGCAACAGTAATTGCAATCCTGAAACCTGGCAAGTCAAGCTCCAGTCCTGAGAGTTACCCTCTGGTATCACTGCTATGCTCTTCCAACTTTTCGAAAGGCTTATCTGTAACAGAATCAACCCCATCATTGCCTTGCTACTTCCTACTGAACAAGCACGCTGTCAGAAAAGTAGATCAACCGTAGACCAAGTCTGCCGCTTGACCCAAAACATCGAGTAGGCATTCCACGACCGCCTAGTAGTCGGCTCAGTATTTCTCCACCTCCAAGCGGCATATGACAGTCTGGCACAAAAGACTACATTTGAAACTGTCAAAGTTGTTGCATTGCAATAACAGTCAAATCTGATCATGAACCTTCTGTATTTTAGATCCTTTGTACTTCATACCAAGGACAGACAAAGCAGTCGCTTGCACAACCACAAATCCAGAGCTGCCAAAAGGATCGGTACTAGCTCCCGGCCTGTACAATGTTTAGACTTGTGACTTACATGAAACCTTTCCTACAAAAAATATATATGCTGACTAGAGATGCATATAATGGAATATTGAATGCTATGGATTCAAATCCAAAAATCAGTTTTTTCGCATATTTAGACTCAAAATAAATTTGGATTAAATAAACGTGAAAAGTTGCACAGTCGGCAAAACAAATGGTTTCAATAAATTTTGCAGTGGCACTCTTTGCGCTCCTGATTAAGAGAAAGAAGGAAACACTCAACAAGCTCACGACACTGTGTAGTGATGTAACAAGCTAAAAAAAACTTTAAGACCCGCAAAAGCAACGACTGCCAGGCACATCTTTGACCATAACTCGTCAGCCGCTAAGTAGCTGTTTAAATCCTCTGGAGATGCAGAAAGTCTTGAAGTTTTGATTAAAAAGAAAGTTGGGAAGTTTAGGATTTGCGTTTTTTTGTGGTGATGCCATAAGTTGAATAGGTTTTAGTTTTTTTGGATGAGGTCATCAGATTTTCGTCAGATTTTTTGAAATTTTTATGATTTAATGTGTATAGGGTGGCCACCTAACACAATTTGTGACTTTTAATTTTAAAGAGTTGGTTTTGATATGACTTTTTTGTGCTTTGTTTCTTCTTGTACAGCAACTAGAATTCAGCTGAACTTTCATTCAAACTTTCTTTGCACTCATGCTTACAGCAAATCAGTTCATAACACCAATACCACTGTATAAAACGAAACATTTATTTAAATGAGAATACTCAAACCATCCGTTCATCAAAATCATTGACATTTATGGCATGTTAAGAAGCTTGTACAAAAATATAAGCTTCCCAACTTTTTGGTATGAAGTACATGTATTGTTAAAATTAATTATTGTAATGTAGCTTTCACTAGTTCAGCTTCTGCAAAAGTATAACTTACATGCATGCATAAAATGGTAAAAAACTATAATATGTGTTATGAATTTAAATAAAAAATGTTTTAAAACTACTATTTCTACAGTGAACAGCTTAGATATTTGCTGGAATTTAGAGGAAACTTTTACTTTATGCCAGGCCCGTAACCATGGGGAGCATTCAAGAGCAGTGCCCCCAAATTTTATTGTGCCCAGAAAAATTTGTTTTAAACATATAATAAAAACAAAAATCTTGTCCCTGTAACAATTTATTTTGTCCCCTAAATGTTAAAACCTAGCTACAGGCCTGCTTTATGCCAGCCTACACTTTCAAACTTGTGGAATTCTGACAGTTCTGACTTTTGAGTCTGCAACTTTAGATTAGTGATTTCAGTCCACATATCATTTTTGCAATTAGTTGACATAGAATTTGTGACCTCACTGTTACTATGGTTGATAAAACTTCAATTGCTTTTGACTTGTGTTGTCATAAAAATTCTGATTTCTTTAATAATAAGTGAAACTGATTAGAATGACAATTAAATGTGTCATACAAATCACAGAAATCTTCAAAACTGTACATGATTTTTGCTTGATTTGATCACTGATGTAAATGAAATTATTTAGATCAACCAACCCTGATTAGAAATAGCTGAACTTTCATGAGAGCTTTTTTGTGCTTATGCAATATCCTTAAGTTCATAACACCAATACTGGTGTACAAAAATTTTTTGATTTTTATTGCTTGATTTGATTTAAATCATGATTAATCAAATGATTTCAATCAATCAACCCTGTTTGTAGTCAGTCAGAAAAATTTTGTCAAAGGACATGACCACCATACAAGAATACCTAGCCAAGTGGTGCTTAAAGCTCTTCCACCAACAAAACTGTTTACTCAGTTTCCCACATCAGAAAACATTGTGCATGGTATCAACTCAAAGTAGAATCCTCTCCTGGAAAGCTTCTACCATTCCAGAATGATCCGACATACTTGGGTGTCATTCTTGACAGAAATCTCAGGGATGCTCATTTAACGTGCTCAAGAACCTTGACAACTGTTTGGTATATGCTCCTGCAGAATACTGCTCCCAAGCTTGGTGTCAAAGTGCTCATGCACATAAAGTGGACTCCCAGCTATATGAGGCCATGCATACAATCTCAGGTTGCATAAGATCTACCCCTACAGATTTCCTTTCTAGAATTCTGTCCCCCACTACTTGAAGAGACATAGCGTGTCTACAGCTATACCTCACAGCACAAAGTCTAACCACATGCTACATGAAACCCTGCATGTACGGTACTCCCAACAGACTTTGCTTGAGACAGCCCTTAAGATCATTCATGGAGAACCTTAAAAACCACGACTTCTCCCCCCTGCAGTTCCAGATTCTCTAAAGCCCTATATGTATACTTTTACTAACTCTCCACCAGGATGCAAGGTGCTGCGCAAAGCATGGGTCCAAAACTGATTGTGTACTGGACCTGGCTGGTTCAATGCAAACCTCGACACTGATGACAAAAACTGTGTGTATGGAGACATCCAATCCACCAGTCATATCCTCAATCACTGTACTGGCCCCTCCATGTAGCATCACCAACACCACCAACAGAGATCTGATTAAATACCTTTGCAATTCTATCTAGATCAATCGCATAAACTTACCACCTGTCAGCTGTGAATACAAACGAAGTTTTTCCACAAAAACTTTACTTTGATTCGGATAAACATTATCTTTGACTGATGGACAAAGATGAATGTGCAACCAAAACAAGCACAATGTCTTTTGCAACTTATTTTTCAGATGCAGAAAACATATCCATGGTTGCAGTCTGGCGCTCGGATGCCGGTATGGTTTTCGCACTGACACTTGAGTGGGCAAGGCGTTGTTTTAAAAAGGCTCTGGATGAAAAACCATGCATGGTAGAAACAAAAATTCTGCACTAAAGCATCAGTCACATTGTGTAGTTTACGAAAAACAAATTCAAAAATTTTTCCAACTTTTTTAGAGTGGTATTTTGAGTGAAAACNACCCTAAACAAGGGTGCTTTTGTTGTTTTTTGACTTTGAAAGGTCATTACGCCTATTCCAAAAATGGTAAAAACGTAAAAATCACACNAACAGTTGCTATACCTGTTACAAAGTATCCTGCAAAGTTTCAAAGCAAAAATGTATAATGAAAAAAAGTTATAACAGTTTTTATATCACCTGGTCCTAGAAAGCCTTTTTGGCTTTTCGACTGCGTCTGAAGATGCTCGTGCATTCAGCTGTGTTCTGCCTATCGCTAAATAAGCCAGTTTAGGTTCGATTTGACTAAAACTTACAGCACTATTTCATTTCGATATGTAAAACCTTCATAGATATTTTCGTTGCACTAACTGAACCACGAAAAAAATTGTTACATACATTGTACCACTAAAAAACACGCAAAATTTTATATGAGCATGAAAAAGCAACACAAAATTTTGCTTGCACAAAAAGACAACAAAAAATTTATTTGCACGTTGCCTGAGTGTTTGACAATTGTCAGCTCTTGGATGCTAAAATGAAGTAATGCTTCTGCTGTTGTTGTTGTTGCAGAAAAAATGTGAATATCACAGAACATGTTGTGATTACCTTGTAGCAGCCGCATGAAACAAGAGGCAAAAACTACAACAGTTTTTATCAGCTGGTCGTAAATATGGTTTGATATTCGTAAAAAAGTCATGTACATATGTTCAGGTGCTTGGCATTGTTGTGATGGGAAAGCACGAGTGGCAGGGGTGCAATTCTAGCTATTGTTGGCGGCAACCTCTTCTGATCTCTAAATCTCTATTGATCTTTATTGTTGGCAGGAAACGAAAATATCACAGGCTATGATCACTCGATTATTTCTTGTTCACACCACAATAGGTGCTATTTTTCAGGATCCAGTTCCTGGCTCACAAAGGATTTACACTAATGGGACGTTTGAAATGTGCGAAGTGCGAAAAGCGCCAATTGCGAATGTTTGTGAAGTAGCGCCGAACACACGGCTCAAGCAGTTACTTGCTGTCGAAAATAAAACAATTTTGCAGCAGCTAAACCGTTAAATCTCTCGACCAGCGCTTTTCAAACTTCATTTAGTTACGGCGCACTATAATAAATACTAGATTTGGCCGTGGCACACCTACTTTATAAAAACCCACTTTTCACAAACTTTGTAACGGAAGTGGTGTAACATACAGAAGGTTTTGTCAAAAAATAAAACATTTGCGACACACTTCAGCTTCTTCAGCAGCACACCAGTATGCTGCGGAAAACAGTTTGGGAAACACTGCTCTAGACCACACCCAGCTCACACTAAAATTTATCCACATCACATTGGCATGCGTTCACAAATGTTTTACATACCAACAGGCCGTTTGAAATCTGACAAGTGGGAATGTTTGTGAAGCAGCGTGGAACACACTGCACAAGCAGTTACTTGCTGTCGAAAAAATAGTTTATCCTAAAGCAAAGATCTTCCAATCTCTGCATCATATCTTCTAACTCAGCAGAAAAGTTTCTGAGTAATTGTTTATGTATGCTGCATTGGCATGCGTTCACAAATGCTTTACACTAAAAGGCCATTTGAAATCTGCTAATAAGGAATGGTTTTGAAGCAGCGCAGAACACATTGCTCAAGCAGTTACTTGAAAGGAAAAATATATTTATGCTAAAGCAAAAATTGCATGAAAAATATATTATGCTAGTTCAAAAATTGCATCACTGCATGATATGTTCTAACTCAGTGAAAAATGTCTGAGTAATTGTTTATCCACATCACATTAGCATGCGTACACAAAGGTTTTGCACTAACGGGCCGTTTGAAATCTGACAAGTGCGAAACAGCGTGGAACACATGAATCAAGCAGTCACTTGCAGTCGAAATTAAAACAATTTGCAGCAGCTAAAACTGTCAAATCTCTACGTGACGTTCCACGTCACACTAATTATTTATCCACATCACGTTGACATGCGTTCACAAAGGTTTTACACCAATGGGCTGTTTGAAATCTGACAAGAGCGCATGTTTTTGAAGCACCGAAAAACTTAAGGCTCAAGCAGTTCGTGCTGTCGAAAAAAATATTCATGCTAAAGCAAAAAACGTCAAATCTCTACATCATTTCTTCTAACTCAGTAAGAAAACTTCTTGAGTAAATATTTATGTACACTGCATTGGCATGTGTTCACAAATGCTTTACACTAATGGGCCATTTGAAATCTTCCAAGAGTGAATGTTTTAGAAGCAGCGCAGAACACACAACTCAAGCAGTTATTGCTGTTAAAAAAAATGTTTATGCTAAAGCAAAAATTGTCAATTCTCTACATGGATGAAATGTTCTAACTCAGTAAGAAAATTACTGAGTAATTGTTTATGCACATTGCATTAGAAACCGCTCACACTGAAATGCAAAGTGACGAGACAATCAGCCACATGGTTACAGGAGGCCAATCTGATTTTTGCACTTCTGCAAGACGCATGCGTGACTGCAGGCAAAACCACCATGATTGCAGGCAGAAGACTCTAGACTGTTGTTGCTTTGGAATGCTCTCCTGACCACACTCACTGTATGTCAAATCACATGATAAATATATGTTTCTGTTTGCTAGAGACTTGTACGAATATATTGTACACCGGTCACGAATACATCGTGCACTGGCGCTCAACAGTTGGCATTTGAAGTCAAGTACGAATATATCAGCTACCAGAGAAACGGCAGAAATGTTAAGAAGCTCAGGTTGTAGAATATTTGAAAAGCAATTATCTGCATCTTGTTTCAA